>Ga0325401_1001658_pt1 | contig 19062 bp, 15 predicted proteins | sample PopdelMetagenome_FD_205666 | JGI IMG/M metagenome (GOLD analysis project Ga0325401, IMG submission 205666) | Populus deltoides microbial communities from Bellville, Georgia, United States - Xylem-PdKOR-R2 | ecosystem: Host-associated > Plants > Phyllosphere > Stem > Wood/Secondary xylem | place... | reverse complement strand
CCGGGTGGGTGTCTCCGGTGACCGCGTCACGCGCGGCGCGCCACGAGCGGCCGAGACGGCCCTGGAGGCGCTCCGGCTCCCCGTCGACGCGCAGCCAGTGCTCGGGCTGGTCGAGGACCTTGTCGGCCAGGCGGGCGAAGGCGCCCAGCGTGGCGGCGTACTGCTCGTCGCTGATGGCCGACGGTCCAGTGGCTGCGGCGCGCGCGGCACCGCTCCCGGCCAGGCCACCCAGTCTGCGGAGGAAGGACACGCAGAGCGGTACCCCCTCGCGCCCTGGAGCCGCGTTACGTCGAACTTACGCGCCGCGCAGCACCTCGTAGTCCAGGCGAAACCAGTCGGAAACGACCCGCCCGCAGGGTTGTCAGGCATGGCCCTCCCCGTCCACGACGCCCACCGCCACATCGGGGTGCTGCCGTCGTACCCCTTCTACGGCGGTCCCGCGATCAGCGCGGACGTCACCGCGAAGGCGACCGTGGCGGAGTTCCTGCGCAGCCTCGACGAGGAGGGCGTGGAGCGCGCCCTGGTGCTGCCCAACTACGGCGTGCCGGACCCGGACGTCGCCTTCGGCCACAACCACCTCGCCCTCGAGGCCGCGCAGCGCGACGACCGGGTCCGCTGCGGGCTGTGGCTCTCGCCCAAGGCCAGCGACGCCGAGCGCAACGACGCCGCGCTCGCGCTGGTCGGCGAGGAGGGCGTGGTCGCGCTCAAGACGAGCTTCCTGCTCGGCGGCAGCCCCACCGACCCCGACTGCGCCGAGCAGCTCGACCGCATCTTCACCACCGCGGCCGAGCGCGACCTCGTCGTGCACGTGCACACCAGCCCCGGCGGCGCCTCCGACGTCGACCAGGTCGGCACTCTCGTCGAGCGGTACGGCGACACGGCGCGCATCCACCTCGTCCACCTCGGCGGCGGCATGAGCGGGCACATGAAGCTGATCGGCCACCGGCTCTTCGACTGGATCGAGGCCGGCAAGCAGGTCTACACCGACGCGAGCTGGTCGATCGGCTTCGCCGCCGGCTGGCTCGTGCAGGAGATCGAGCGGCGCGGCACCGGCCACGACCGCGTCCTGTTCGCCACCGACACCCCGTGGGGCGACTTCGCGGGCGAGCACGCGCGGCTCGCGGCCGCGGCCGGCGACGGCGAGCTCGCCGCCGCCTTCTTCCACGACAACTTCTCGGCCCTCTACGGCTGAGCGAGACCCACCCACACCCAGAGGAGCAGCAGATGTCCGTGTTCGACGACGAGATCCTGGCCAACATGGAGAAGTCCGTGGCCGAGATCCAGCACCCCTCGCAGCCGAAGGGCACCAACCTCTACGGCTCGACCAAGCTCTTCCCCGACTACCAGGCCAGCGAGGGCCAGGCCTGGCTGACGCTGGTCCACGGCATCCCGCACGAGAGCTCGGTCAGCTTCGTCGCCGTGCTGCAGACCACGCGCGCGCTGCGCAAGGGCTTCGACGCGACGCTCTACTTCTACGGCCCCGGCGCGCTCGCCTGCGCCGACACCCGCGGGTTCCCCACGACCGGCGACACGGCGTTCCCGGGCAACCAGAACATGAACGACGCGATCAAGACCTTCATCTCCGAGGGCGGCACGGTGCTGTGCTGCCGCTTCGGCATGGCCCTGCACGGCCAGCGCGAGGAGGACCTCATCGAGGGCGTCGTCCCGTGCCACCCGCTCGACGTGCAGGACGCCGTCATCCACTTCGCCAACAAGGGCGCGATCATCAACAGCGTCTACAACCTCTGAGGGCCGACCCGTGAGCTCCTCGACGAGGGTGGACGTCGCCATCCAGGGCATCCGCCTGCTCGACGCGCCGGTGGCGCGCCGGGCGGGTGCGGGCCCCAGCGACGACGGTCACGTGCTGCTCGACGGGATCGGCGCCGCGATCCCGCTCAACCCGCGCAGCCCCTACACCGTGGCCGGGGGCCGGCTGCTGCTCGACGGGGCCGACACGGGCATGGGCGTGGAGGCGGTCGCCCGACCGCGCTTCTACGACCTGACCACCGCCGACGGGGTGCCCTACGAGCAGGTGGCCCGGCTGCACTCCGCGCGGGTGCTCGCGACGACGGTCGTGCAGACCTGCGTCCGGTACGCCGAGTCCGAGCGCTGCCGCTTCTGCGCCATCGAGGAGTCGCTGCGCCAGGGCTCGACCGTCGCGGTCAAGACGCCCGCCGTGATCGCCGAGGTCGCGCTCGCGGCGCACGAGCTCGACGGCATCACCCAGATGGTGATGACCACCGGCACCAGCAACGGCCGCGACCGCGGGGCGACCCACCTGGCCCGCTGCGTGCGGGCGGTGCGCGAGGTGCTGCCCGACCTGCCGATCCAGGTGCAGTGCGAGCCGCCCGGCGACCTCGCCACCATCCAGGAGCTGCACGACGCCGGCGCGCGCTCGATCGGCATCCACGTCGAGTCGCTCGACGACGAGGTGCGCCGGCGCTGGATGCCGGGCAAGGGCAGCGTGCCGATGGCGGAGTACCGCGCCGCGTGGGCCGAGGCGGTGCGGGTCTTCGGCTGGAACCAGGTCTCGACGTACCTGCTGATCGGGCTGGGCGAGGACCCCGACGAGCTCGTCGCCGGTGCGGCCGAGCTGGTCGAGATGGGGGTCTACCCGTTCGTCGTGCCGTTCCGACCTCTCGCCGGCACGCTCGCCACCGACGTCGACCGGGTGCCGGCGCCCCCACCGGAGGTGGTGCACGACGTGACCGCCCGGGTCGCGGCGGTGCTGCGCGCCGCCGGGATGCACGGCGCCGGCCAGGCCGCCGGGTGCGCGGCCTGCGGCGCGTGCTCGGCGCTGGCCTGCGAGGGGGCGTGATGTCGCTCGTCGACGAGGTGGTGCTCACCGGCGCCCGGCGCGTCACGCCCGTGCTCGACTCGGTCGTCGTCGTGCCCGCCGGCCGGGCCGAGCTCGCGGCGTACCACCGGTTGCGCCACGACGTGTTCGTCCGCGAGCAGGGCCTCTTCAGCGGCTCCGACCGCGACGACGTCGACGACGACCCGCGCACCGTCGTGCTCGTCGCCCGCACCCACGACGGCGAGGTGCTCGGCGGGGTGCGGCTGCACCCGGCGCTGCCGGGGCGCGACCTCGGCTGGTGGCGCGGCAGCCGGCTCGTGGTGGCCCGCGACGCGCGGCTGCTGCTCGGCGTCGGCGCGGCGCTGGTGCGCGCGGCGTGCGCGGAGGCGGAGGCCCGCGGGGCGCTGCGCTTCGACGCGACGGTGCAGGCCCAGGCGGCCGCGCTGTTCCGCCGGCTCGGCTGGGTCCCGCGCGAGCGGGTCCACCTGCACGGCCACCCCCACGTGCTCGTCGACTGGCCGGTCCACCGGGTGCAGCGCCTCGTCGACGCCACCAAGGCCGCGCTGGGGCCGCTGCTGACCGGGCTGGTCGACAGCGGCGCCGGCTTCCTCGGCGACGACGGAGCGCCGGTGCCCGGCACCGACCTCGTCGCCGCGTGCGACGCGATCCTGCCGTCGATGGTCGAGCGCGACCCGGAGTGGGCCGGCTGGTGCGCCGTGCTGGTCAACCTCAACGACCTCTCCGCGATGGGGGCGCGCCCGGTCGGGCTGCTCGACGCGGTCGGCGCCCGTGACGCGTCGTTCGCCCGGCGCGTCCTGCGCGGCCTCGGCGAGGCCTCGCGGGCCTGGGACGTCCCGGTGCTCGGCGGCCACACCCAGCTCGGCGTGCCCGGTGCGCTCAGCGTCACCGCACTCGGGCGCACCACCCACCCGGTGCCCGGCGCCGGTGGCCGGGCCGGTCACGCGCTGCGGGTCACCGCCGACCTCGGCGGCCGCTGGCGACCCGGCGCCACCGGCAGCCAGTGGGACTCCTCGACGCACCGCACGGGTGCCGAGCTGCGCGCGCTGGCCGACGTCGTGCCCGCGCTCGCCCCGGCGGCGGCCAAGGACGTCAGCATGAGCGGGCTGGTCGGCACCGCCGGGATGCTCGCCGAGGCGAGCGGCGTGCGGGCGGTGCTGGACGTGGCCGACGTGCCCGCCCCCGACGCCGTGGCACCCGGCGACTGGCTCACCTGCTTCCCGGGGTTCGCCGTCGTCACCGCCGACCACCCCGACGCGACGTCCCGAGCGCCGCTTCCCGCCCACGTCACCTCGCGGACCTGCGGCGAGCTCACGGAGGGCGCGGGCGTCGGCCTGCGCTGGCCGGACGGCGTCGTCACCGAGGCCGTCTCCACCACCGTCACCGGACTGGGAGCAGCATGATGACCAGCAGTACCGGCACCACCACCACCCCCACCACGATCGCCACCGTCTGCGCCGGCTTCGGCCGCGACCTCGACCAGTGCCTCGCCCAGGTCGCGGCGTACGCCGACCGCGCGCGGGCCCGGGGCGCCGACCTGCTGGTGCTGCCCGAGGCGAGCCTCGGCGGCTACCTCTCGGTCCTGGGCCGCGGACGCGACGGCAGCCACGACGAGCAGCCCGAGTCGCTGCCTCCCGTGCTCGACGTCGACGGTCCCGAGCTGCGCCGGGTCGCCGCGATCGCCCGCGACCTCACGGTCGTCGTCGGCTTCTGCGAGGCCGACGCGGGCGAGCGCTACAACAGCGCCGCGGTGCTGACCGGCGACGGCGTGCTCGGGGTGCACCGCAAGGTCCACCAGCCGCTTGGCGAGTCGCTGTTCTACGCCGCCGGCGAGGAGCTGCGGGCCTTCGACACTCCGGTCGGGCGTCTCGGCATGCTGATCTGCTATGACAAGGCCTTCCCCGAGGCGGCCCGCGGGGTCGCGCTCGACGGCGCCGAGGTCGTCGCCTGCATCTCGGCGTGGCCGGCCTCGCGGACCGCGTCGGCCGGTGACGTCGCCGAGGACCGGTGGACCCACCGGTTCAACCTCTTCGACCAGGCCCGCGCGCTCGAGAACCAGCTGGTCTGGGTCGCCTCCAACCAGGCCGGCACCTTCGGCTCGCTCCGCTTCGTCGGCCACGCCAAGGTCGTCGGCCCCGGCGGCGACGTGCTCGCCGGCACCGGGGTGGGCGAGGGCATGGCGGTGACGACCGTCGACGTGACCGACGCGCTCGCGACGGCCCGCCGCTCGATGTCGCACCTCGGCGACCGCCGCCCCGACCTCTACGGCGGCCTGGTCGGGCTGGAGAAGGAGTCCCTCCGTGCCTGAGATGACCTTCGACGTCCGCTGGCCCGACGGCCGCACGGAGTCGCTCTACTCGCCGTCGCTGGTCGTGCACGACCACCTGACGCCCGAGCGCACCTACACGGTGCGCGACTTCACCCGCCGGGCGACGCTCGCGCTCGAGACCGCCAGCGAGCGGGTCCGCGAGCGCTACGGCTTCGCCTGCACCTCCGCCCGGGCGACCATCGAGCAGGTGAGCGCCTCGGCCGCGGCGTACGACGCCGACGAGACGGTCCTCGTCACCCGGATGTGGCCTCCCCTGCCCCCGGCCGCGCCCGCGGACCGGGTCGAGGAGGCGACGGCGTGAGCGCCGAGGTGCGCACCACCCGGGTCGTCGTGGTCGGCGGCGGGCAGGCGGGGCTGTCGACCAGCTGGTGCCTGACCCGCGACGGGGTCGACCACGTGGTCCTGGAGGCCGAGACCGCCGCGCACGAGTGGTCCGACCGGCGCTGGGACTCCTTCACCCTGGTCACGCCCAACTGGCACTGCCGGCTGCCCGGCTACGCCTACGACGGCCCCGACCCCGACGGGTTCATGACGCGGGACGAGGTCGTCACCTGGCTCGGCGGGTACGCCGCGACGTTCGGCCCGCCGCTGCTCGAGCGCACCCGGGCCACCTCGCTGACCGAGCGCGACGGCGGCGGGTTCCTGGTGGCGACGACCGGGCCGGAGGGCGAGGTGACCTTCTCGGCCGACCACGTCGTCGTCGCGACCGGCGGCTACCACCTGCCGATCGTGCCCGCGTGGGCTCCCGCCCTCGACCCGTCGATCACCCAGCTCGAGTCGGCGCACTACCGCCACCCCGACCAGCTGCCCGACGGCGCCGTCCTCGTCGTCGGCTCCGGCCAGTCCGGCGCCCAGATCGCCGAGGACCTCCACCTCGCCGGCCGGCAGGTGCACCTCGCTCTCGGCGACGCCCCCCGGGTCGCGCGCTCCTACCGCGGGCGCGACGTCATGACCTGGCTGTCCGACATGGGGCTCTACGACACGCCCGTCGCGCAGTACCCCGGCGGCGCCACCGCGCGGGAGAAGACCAACCACTACGTCACCGGCCGCGACGGCGGCCGCGACATCGACCTGCGGCGCTTCGCGCTCGAGGGGATGCGGCTGCACGGCCTGCTCGAGGCCGGCGCGGGCACGCACCTGTCGTTCCTGCCGACCGCCGGCGCGGCCCTCGACGCCGCGGACGCGACGTACGTCTCGATCAACCGCGACATCGACCGCTGGATCGAGGCCCACGGCATCGACGCGCCCCCGCCGACGACCTACGAGCCGGTGTGGCGCCCCGGGACCGAGACGACCGCGCTCGACCTGGCCGCCGAGGGCGTCACCTCGGTGGTGTGGGCGATCGGCTACCGACCCGACTACCGCTGGGTGCGGGTCGGGGTCTTCGACGGCGCGGGCCGTCCGACCCACACCCGCGGCGTGACCTCGGTGCCCGGGCTCTACTTCCTGGGCCTGCCCTGGCTGCACACCTGGGGCTCGGGGCGCTTCCTCGGCATCGCCCGCGACGCCGAGCACGTCGCGTCGTGCATCACCGGGGCCGTCGCCCGGCGGCAGCCCGTCGGATGAGCGTCGGATGAGGCTGTGACGTGAGGGTGGGCGCCGTCGCCGCGCACTTCGGTCGCGACCTCGACCGCGCGGTGGCGAAGGTCGAGGGCATCGTCGCCGACGCGCGGCGCGAGCGGCTGGACCTGCTGGTGCTGCCCGACGCGACGCTCGGCGGCTACCTCTCCGACCTGCGCCACCCCGACCCCCGCTCGCTGCCACCGGCCCTGGCCGAGGACTCGCCCGAGCTGCGCCGGATCGCCGCGGCGGCCGGCGACCTCGTCGTCTGCGTCGGGTACGCCGAGGAGGCGGTCGCCGACGGCCGGTCGCGGCTTTTCAACGCCGCGGTGTGCCTCTACGGCGGCGGCGTGCTCGGGCGCCACCGCAAGGTGCACCAGCCGGCGGGCGAGTCGCTCGTCTACGCCGCGGGCGAGGCGTTCACGGCGTTCGACACCCCGGTGGGACGCCTCGGGATGCTCATCGACTACGACAAGACCTTCCCCGAGGCCGCGCGCACGCTGGCCCTCGACGGGGCGCAGGTGCTCGCCTGCCTCTCGGCGTGGCCGGCGTCGGTCACCGACCGGGCCTCGCGGCTGCCGCAGGACCGGCAGTCGCGCCTGTTCGACCTCTACGACTGCGCCCGGGCGGCGGAGAACCAGGTCGTCTGGGTCTCCTCCAACCAGACCGGGGTGCTCGGCGGGCTGCGGTTCCTCGGCCAGGCCAAGGTGGTCGGGCCGGGCGGGGACGTGCTCGCGCGCACCGGGTCCAAGGGCGGCCTCGCCGTCGCCGAGCTGGACGTCGACGTCGAGGTCGCCCGGGCCCGCCGGCTGCTGCACCACCTCGGAGAGCTCGTGCCCGCGGCCTACCGACCGGTCGAGGGAGGCGCCTCGTGAGGCTCGCGCTGCTGACCTACTCCACCCGCCCGCGCGGCGGCGTCGTCCACACGCTCGCCCTGGCCGAGGCGCTCGCCGACCTCGGGGTCGACTTGCACGTGTGGACGCTCGGTCGTGGCGGCGACACGACGTTCTTCCGCCCGGTCGCACCCGCGGTGACCGTCCGCGCGGTGCCGTTCGCCGCCGGTGACGACGAGCCGGTGGGCGCGCGCATCGTGCGCTCGATCGCGGTGCTGCGCGAGGCCTTCGCGCGCGAGCGGTCGGCGTACGACGTCGTGCACGCGCAGGACTGCATCAGCGCCAACGCCGCCCTGCCCTGCGTCCGCACGGTCCACCACCTCGACACCTTCACCACGCCCGAGCTGGCCGCCTGCCACGAGAGGGCGCTGGTCGAGCCGACGGCGCGGATCTGCGTGTCGGCCTCCGTCGCCGCCGAGGTGCGCGCCGGCTGGGGCCTCGAGCCCGTCGTCATCCCCAACGGCGTCGACGCCGCGCGCTTCGCCGCCGGCGCGCGCGACCTCCCGGGTCGGTCGGCGTGGCGCGAGCGGCTCGGCGACTACGTGCTCGCACTCGGCGGGATCGAGCCCCGCAAGGCCTCGATCGACCTGCTCGAGGCGTTCGCCCTCGCGCGCCGCACCCGGCCGGGCCTCGCCCTGGTCATCGGCGGCGGCGAGACGCTCTTCGACTACCGCGACTACCGCCGCGCCTTCGACGAGCGCGCCGCCGGGCTCGGGGTGGAGCCGGTCGTGCTGGGCACGCTCACCGAGGCGGAGCTGCCGCCGCTGGTGGCCCAGGCCTCCGCCCTCGCGATGGTCTCGTCGAAGGAGGGGTTCGGGCTGGCAGCACTCGAGGCCCTGGCCGCCGGGGTGCCGGTCGTCGCCCGGGACCTGCCGGTGCTGCGCGAGGTGTTGGGCCCGACCGTGGCCTACGCCGCCGACCCGCCCGCGATCGCCGGGGCCCTCTCGCGGCTCCTCGACGACCCTCCCGACCCGCGACCGGGCCGCGACCTCGCCGCGGCGTACACCTGGGACGCGGCGGCGCGCGCCCACCTCGACTTCTACGCGACGCTGGGCTGACGCGCCCGGGCACAGGCCGTGTCGAGGTCCCCCCGGGTGCACGGGCCGGGGTCCGACCGGCGGGTCGCACGACGAACCCCGCACGGGGCGACCCATCGCCTACGCTGTCAGCGCCCGACAGCACACACAGCACCACACAGCACCGACGGCACCACGACGCGCACCCACGCGGTGGAGACGCGAGAGACGGATCGACACCATGCCCCCGTCCTCCTCGTCCGCCGCCCCCGGCGGGAGCGGCCCGGAGGCCCAGGTGTTCGCCCGGACGGGGACCAGCCGCCCGGACCGCGCCGACGCCGCCCGCCGGCTGGGCGCCGCGGCGCTGGACTCGCGGGCCCTCGACCGGCTGACGGCGCTCGCGGCCCGGCTGCTGCACGTCTCGTCCGGGCACGTCGCGCTGGTCTCCGACGAGCTGGCGGTGGTGGGTGCCGTCGGCGCCTCCGCGGCGGCCGTCGGCCGGCCCTCGCCGCTCGAGGAGTCGGTCTGCGCCCTCACCGTCGCCGCCGACGCGGCCGTCGTCATCCCCGACGCCGCGCGCGACGCCCGGGTCGCGCACCTGGCCGCGGTGCGCGACGGCTCGGTGGCGGCCTACCTCGGGGTGCCGCTGCGGGTCGACGGTCAGGTGGTCGGCACCCTGTGCGTCTACGACGACGGACCCCGCGAGTGGTCCGCCGCCGACGTCCGCCTCCTCGAGGACCTCGTCGCACCCGTGGTGGCCGAGCTGCAGCTGGCCGTGCTCCTGCAGGACTACGAGTCGGAGCGGCTCGTCTGGCAGCTCGCGGTGGACGCCGCCGGCGTCGGCGCCTTCGACTGGGACCTGGTGACCCGCGAGCTGCGCTGGGACTCGCGACTGCTCGACCTCTTCGGCCTCGACCGCACGACGTTCGGGGGCACCATCGAGGCCTTCAACGCCGCGGTGCACCCCGACGACCGCGACCACGTGACCCGGGCGCTCACCGAGGCCATCGACACGATCGGGCCCTACGCCGCGGAGTACCGCGTCGTGCTGCCCGGCGGCGGCATCCGCTGGATCGCCGCCCGGGGGCGGGCCCTCGCCGGCACCGACGGGCGCGCGGCGCGGGTCCTCGGCGCGGCGTACGACACCACGGCGGTGCAGGACGGCGAGGCCCGGGTGGCGCGGGTGCTGGAGGCCATGCCGACGGCGTTCTTCCACCTCGACCCGAGGTGGCGCTTCACCTACGTCAACCAGCGCGGGCGCGAGCTGCTGGGCGCGGTCTCGGGCGACCTGGTCGGCCACGAGATGTGGGAGCTCTTCCCCGACGCGGTCGGCAGCGACTTCGAGACCCACTACCGCCGCGCCGTCGAGACGGGCGAGCCGGTGGAGTTCGAGGCGTGGTACCCGCCGCCCCTGGACCGCACCTACGAGGTGCGGGCGTGGCCCACACCCGACGGGCTGAGCGTCTACTTCATCGACGTCAGCGCGCGGCGTGAGGCCCAGCGGCTCGCCGAGCGCTCCGCGGAGCGGCAGCAGGTGCTGACCCGGCTGAGCGAGGACCTCACGCGCACCCTCGACGTCCAGCAGGCCGCCGAGCAGCTCGCCGCCACCGTCGTCGAGACCTGGGCCGACTGGTGCCTGGTGACCCTCTCGGAGCACGGCATCCCGGACGGTGAACGCCGCACCGCGGGGCCGACGCCGTGGCGCCGCGGACTGCGCGACGCCGCGGGCGACCACGCGGATCCCGCCCTGCGCTCCCTGGTGGACGACTACCGCACGAAGCGCATCGACGCGCTGACCGACGAGTCGTTCCTGGCCCGCGCCGTCACGACGCGGGAGCCGGTGGTCATCGCCGAGGGCGCCGCGGCCGCCATCGACCGGGTCCTGGCCGATGGCGAGGCCAAGGAGCTGTGGCGGCGCCTGGCCCCGACCGCGGCCGTGCTGGTGCCGCTGCGCGGTCGCGGCCGCACCGTCGGCGCGCTCAGCGCGTTCCGCTCCCCCGGTCGCGAGCCCTTCAGCAACGAGGACCTGGCCGACCTGGTCGACGCGGCGTCCCGCGCGGGTCTGGCGCTCGACAACGCCCGGCTCTACTCCGAGCAGCGCGCCCTCGCCGAGGGGCTGCAGCGCAGCCTGCTCACCGCCCCCCCGCAACCCGACCACCTGCACGTGGCCGTGCGCTACGAGCCCGCGGCCGAGGCCGCGCAGGTAGGCGGCGACTGGTACGACTCGTTCCTGCAGCCGGGAGGCGCCACGGCTGTCGTCATCGGCGACGTCATCGGCCACGACACCGCCGCGGCCGCCGCGATGGGGCAGCTGCGCGGGCTGCTGCGCGGCATCGCCGTCGCCTTCGACGAGAGCCCGGCCGCCGTGCTCAGCCGGGTCGACCTGGCGGTGAAGACGCTGCTGATCGACACCACGGCGACGGCCGTGGTCGCCCGCTTCGAGCAGACCCCCGAGGAGCGCCGCGACGGCCTCACGCGGCTGCGCTGGTCCAACGCCGGTCACCCGCCGCCACTCGTGGTGCTCCCGGCCGGCCCGGGTGCGGCGCCCGAGGTCGTCTCGCTGACCCCGGAGGGCGACGCGGCGTACGAGCTGCTGCTGGGTCTCGACCCGACCACCGAGCGCACCGACAGCGTCGTGACCATCCCGCGCGGGGCGACCGTGCTGCTCTACACCGACGGCCTGGTCGAGCGCCGCGGCCAGCTGCTCGGCGACGGCATCGACGAGCTGCGCGGGGTGCTGGCCGACCTGGTCGCCGCCGGGCTCACGCTCGACGAGCTCTGCGACGAGCTGCTGCGCCGCATGCTCCCGGACGTGCGCGAGGACGACGTGGCGATCGTCGCGGTGCGCCTGCACCCCGAGGACCGGCCCCGGCCCTCCGAGGCGGGTCCGCTGCGGGAGCCACCGGGGGCCTGAGGACCGTGCCGACCTCGACGGCCTCGTCTCCGCGAGGCCGGCACGGTGGTTCTCGCGCCGTCTCCGGCGCAGGTGGTTCGGCGCCGGGGCCGGACCGGATGGGTCGGTCAGCCGGCGAGCGCGGCACCGATGCGCAGCGCGCGGCGCACCAGGTGGTCGAGCGCGTCGTTCTCGGCGTCGCCGAGGGGGGCGTCGTTGTTGGCGCCGGTGACGTGCGAGACGCCGTAGGGGTTGCCGTCGACGAACTTCAGGCCGTCGGTGTAGCCGGGCGAGACCACGACGCCGCCGAAGTGGTGCACCGAGTTGTAGAGCGCGAGCAGCGTCGTCTCCTGGCCGCCGTGGGCGGTCTGGCTGCTGGTGAAGCCGGCGTAGGCCTTGTCGGCGAGCTGGCCCTGGCTCCACGGGCCCGAGAGCGTGTCGAGGAACTGCTTGAGCTGGCTCGCGACGTTGCCGAAGCGGGTGGGGGTGCCGAAGAGCACCGCGTCGGCCCAGACGATGTCGTCCGCGGTGGCCTCGGGCTCGCCCGCGACGGCCTCGACGTGCGCCTTCCAGGCGTCGTTGGACTCGATCGCCTCACGGGGCGCGATCTCGGCGACGTGGCGCAGGCGCACCTCGGCGCCCTCGGCCTCGGCGGTCGCGGCCAGGCGGCGCGCCATGGTGTCGATGGTGCCGGTGGCGGAGTAGTAGATGATCGCGAGCTTGGTGGCCATGCGGGGTCCTTCCGATCAGGGGTCTCGGTCCCACCCAGATTAACGTGAAGGTTCAACCACTTCTGCGGCAGCGCATCACTGGTCCGCGGCGACGCCCAGGAGCCGTTCGCGGCGCGCCGCGCGCCGCTGCCAGGAGCTCTGCTGCACGAGCAGGGTGAGCCAGCCCGCGAGCACCATGCCGCTGATGTTGAGGGCGAGCTGCTGGGCGCTGCCCGACACCTCGCCCCACGCGCCGAAGGTCAGCCCCAGGGCGATGTTGCCCATCGCGGGGACGGTGGTGACGGAGATGAAGACCCCCGACAGGCCGCCCACCTTGCTCGAGGTCAGCGACAGCACCCCGGCGCTCGCGGCGATCAGCGCGACGACGAAGGACCACCGGTCCGGGGTGTAGATGAACGCCGTGCCCGGTCGCTCGGCGGTGATGTCGGCGAGGTCGATCCAGCCGAGCCAGCGGGCGAGCACCGCCAGCACCGTCGTCGCCGCGACCGCGAAGAGGACGCCGACCACCAGTGTCGCCGCCGCCCGGCGCAGGAGCCCGGGCCGCCGCCGCACCAGCGCCACCCCGATGGCCGCGAGCGTCACGAACTCCGGGCCGAGCACCATCGCGCCGATGACCAGGATCTGCGAGTCGAGCACCACCGCGATCGAGGCGAGCACGGTCGCGAACGTCATGAACGCCAGGTAGGTCCAGTTCAGCTCGGTCTCGTCGTAGGCCCGCTGCGTCACCTCCGCCCAGACGACCGCGTCGGTCGAGCGTCCCGGCGTACGCCGCTCCGCGTCGAGGCCGGCCTCGGAGACCCAGGTCGGCAGCGGGTCGACGTGCACGGTGCCCTCCCGGGCCACCCCGAGCGCGCGCAGGGCGTCGAGGCACTCGTTGGCCCCCTCGCGAGCGAGGTCGGCGGTGACCACGTCGCCGACGGGCAGGCGCGACGCGCCCTCGAAGACCGCGACCGAGCTGACGGCCGGGTCCTTCTCGAGCACGTCGAGCACCGGCTCGGTGAGCGCCGACGGCACGCTGATGCGCAGGTGGAGCACGGGCACCGTCCTCAGGTCGACTGCAGGGTGTAGCCGACGCCGCTGGTCGTGAGCAGGTGGCGCGGCCGTGCGGGGTCGTCCTCGAGCTTGCGACGCAGCTGCGCCGCGTAGACGCGAAGGTAGTGGAACTCCTCGTGGTGGCCCGGACCCCACACCTCGCGCAGCACCTGCTCGCGGGTCACGAGGCGGCCGGCGTTGCGGGCGAGCAGCTCGAGGAAGGCCCACTCCGTGGGGGTGAGGCGCACGTCTGCACCGGCCTTCGCGACCCGCTTGCGGGCCAGGTCGATGCGCAGGTCGCCGACCTCGACGACCGGCAGGCCGGAGTCGGTGGTCGTGCTGCGGCGCACCGCGGCCCGCAGCCGGGCCACGAGCTCGGCCATGGCGAACGGCTTGGTGACGTAGTCGTCGGCCCCGAGGTCGAGCGCCTCGACCTTGTCCTCACCGTGCTGGCGGGCGGAGAGCACGACGATCGGCACCGACGACCAGCCGCGCAGCCCGACGATCACCTCGGTGCCGTCCACGTCGGGCAGACCCAGGTCGAGCACGACGACGTCGGGGCGCTCGTCGGCGGCCGCGCGCAGGGCCGAGCGGCCGTCCTGGGCGGTGACGACGTCCCAGCCGTGGGCGCGCAGGTTGATCGACAGCGCGCGCAGCAGGGTGGGCTCGTCGTCGACGACGAGCACCCGGGCGGTGAGCTCCGGGGAGTCCGCCGGCGGGATGCTCACGCATCACCGGCCCGGGGCAGCGAGAGCACCATCGTCAGCCCGCCGCCGGGGGTGTCCTCGGCGGCGATGGTGCCGCCGAGCGCCTCGGTGATGCCGCGGGCGACGGCCAGCCCGAGGCCGAGGCCGCCGGTCGTGGTGTCGCCGAGGCGCTGGAACGGCTCGAACATCCGCTCGCGCTGCGCCTCGGGCACCCCGGGGCCCTGGTCGACGACGATCACGTCGACGGTCTCGGGCAGCGCGTGGGCCAGCACCCGCACCGGGACGCCGCGCGAGTGCTTGACGGCGTTGTCGACGAGGTTGGCGACGACCCTCCCGAGCAGCCCCGGGTCGGTGAGGACGAACGGCGTCGACTCGGGCACGTCGAGGACCACCCGGTCGCGGTCGTGGCCGGCCACGGCGAGGGGCAGGACCTCGTCGAGCGAGCGCGGCGCGAGGTGTGGCCGGATCAGCCCGGTCTGCAGCCGGGAGAGGTCGAGGAGGTCGTCGATCAGCCGTTCGAGCTGGTCGGCGGAGGCGTCGACCGTGCGCACGAGCTCCGCACGGTCGTCGGCGGGCACCCCGTCGACGAGGAGTCCGTCGACGGCGGTGCGCATCACCGCGAGCGGGGTGCGCAGGTCGTGGGAGACCGCGCGCAGCAGCGCGGTCGACGTCGCGTCGGCCTTCTCCAGGGTCGCGGCGTGGAGCTCGCGCTCGCGCAGGCGGCGGTACTCCAGCACCAGGCTGGTCTGCAGGGCGAAGGCGTCGAGGACGCGCTGGTCGGTCGCCCGCAGCGGCGCCCCGCACAGCGCCAGCACGTGGTCGTCGTCGACGCGCACGCGGGTGTCGCCCTCGTCGGGTTGGCTCGCGCACTGCTCGCCCGACGCCGCGGTGACCTCCCAGCCCGACGCCGTGCGGGTCAGCAGCGAGACCGCCTCCTGCCCGAACGTCTCCCGCACCCGCTCCACGATGGCGTCGGCGGTGTCCTGACCGGTGAGCACCGACCGGGCGAGCCCGGCCATCGTGGTCGCCTCGGTGCGGGCGGTGACCGCCTCGGTGGCCCGGCGCGAGGCGCGGTCGACCAGGCTGGCGACCGCCGCCGCGACCGCGACGTACACGACGAGGACGAGCAGGATCCGCGGCTCACCGATCCGGAAGGAGCTGTAGGGCTGGGTGAACCAGTAGTTCAGGGTCAAGAACCCGACCACGGCCGCCGTGAGCGCCGGGAAGAGGCCGCCGACGAGGGCGACGAGCACGCTGGAGGCGAGCAGCGCCAGCGAGGCGAGCGAGAGGGTGTCGGTGTCCTCGAAGGCGTGGAGCAGCCCGCCGAGGACGAACGGCAGCACGAGGGCCAGCACCCAGCCGACGACCTGGCGCCGGCGCGAGAGGGGCGAGAGCGCGGGCCGCGAGAGCAGCCGCCGGGTGGCCTGGTCGTGGGTGACCAGGTGGACGTCGATGGCGCCGGCGAGCGTCGCGATCTGGTCGCCGGTGGTGCCCATGAACAGCCGGCGCAGCCGCCCGTGGCGCGAGACGCCGACGATCATCATCGTGGCGTTGACGCCCCGGGCGAAGTCGACCACGGCCTCCGAGACGTCCTCGCCGGTGACCGTGTGGAAGGTGCCGCCGAGCGCGGCGACGAGCTTCTGCGCCTGGTCGACGCGGCGCTCGTCGGGGCTCGCGAGCCCGTCGGAGGCCAGGACGTGGACGGCGAGCAGCTCGGCGCCGGCGGCCCGCTGGGCGAGCCGCGCGCCGCGGCGCAGCAGGGTCTCCGACTCCGGTCCGCCGGTGACGGCGACGACGATGCGCTCCTTGGCGGGCCAGGTCTCCTGGATCCGGTGGGCACGGCGGTAGTCGTCGAGCTGGTCGTCGACGCGGTCGGCGAGCCAGAGCAGCGCCAGCTCGCGCAGCGCGGTGAGGTTGCCGACGCGGAAGTACGACGTGAGGGAGGCGTCGATGTGCTCCGGCCGGTAGATGTTGCCGTGGGCCATGCGCCGCCGCAGGGCGTCGGGTGCCATGTCGACGAGCTGGATCTGGTCGGCGGCCCGCACGACCTCGTCGGGCACGGTCTCGCGCTGCTTGACGCCGGTGATCCGCTCGACCTCGTCGTTGAGCGACTCGAGGTGCTGGATGTTGACGGTCGTGATGACGTCGATGCCGGCGGCGCGCAGCTCCTCGACGTCGGCCGCCCGCTTCTCGTGCCGGCTGCCCGGCACGTTGGTGTGGGCGAGCTCGTCGACCAGCACCACCGCCGGACGCCGCGCGAGGATCGCGTCGGTGTCCATCTCGGTGAACGTCGTGCCGCGGTAGGACACCTCGCGGCGCGGGACGACCTCGAGCCCGTCGAGCTGGTCGGTGGTGTTCTTGCGCCCGTGGGTCTCGACGACGCCCACGACGACGTCGGTGCCGCGCGCCAGGCGGCGCCGGGCCTCGCCGAGCATCGCGTAGGTCTTGCCCACGCCGGGCGCCGCCCCGAGGTAGACCGTCAGCCGGCCCCGGCGCTCGACGCGACGGTCCGGTGCGCGGTCCACCTCGGCGTTCACGACCTCATCCCTCCTGCGCGGCTCGCAGCACCGCGGCGTTCAGCAGCAGCACGTCGACGTGCGGCTCCCCCAGCGTGCCGAGGCTCCGCCCGCCGGTGCTGTCCTCGATCATGGCGCGCACGGCCTCCACGCTCAGCCCCTGGGCCCGCGCGACACGCGGGGCCTGCAGCTCGGCGTAGGCCACCGAGATGTCGGGGTCGAGCCCCGAGCCCGACGCGGTCACGGCGTCCGGAGGCACCTGCGACGGCGAGACGCCCTCGCGCTCGGCCACCTCGGTCTGGCGCTCCTCGATCAGGTCGATCAGCGCCGGCTCCTCGGGTCCGTAGTTGGAGCCGTACGTCGACAGGGTGTCGTAGCCGTCGCCGGCGGCCGACGGCCGGTTCTGGAACAGGTCGGGGTCGTCGACCACCTGACCGAGCAGCTGCGAGCCGACGGCGTCGTCGACGTCGGTGGTGTGCTCGCCCGTGGCGGTGACGAGCGAGCCGTCGGCCTGCCACGGGGCGGCGACCCGGCCGAAGCCGAAGACCACCAGCGGGTAGGCGAGGCCGAGCACGACGGTCGCCGCGATGAGCAGGCGCAGGCCGGCGAGGCTCTGGCGCCACAGGTCGTAGACGGTGTTCACAGTCCTTCTCCTCCTTCCGACTCTCGCGCTCTCACAGGCCCGGGAGCAGTGAGACGACGAGGTCGATCAGCTTGATGCCGACGAACGGCGCGACCAGTCCTCCGACGCCGTAGATCAGCAGGTTGCGGCGCAGCAGAGCGCTCGCCGACGAGGGCGTGTACGTCACGCCGCGTAGGGCCAGCGGGATCAGCAGCACGATGATGAGCGCGTTGAAGACGACGGCGCTGACGATGGCCGAGCCCGGCGAGCTCAGCTGCATGACGTTGAGGACGTCGAGCTGCGGGAAGGCGACCACGAACATCGCCGGCAGGATCGCGAAGTACTTCGCGACGTCGTTGGCGACCGAGAACGTCGTGAGCGCGCCGCGGGTGATGAGCAGCTGCTTGCCGATCTCGACGACGTCGATGAGCTTCGTCGGGTCGGAGTCGAGGTCGACCATGTTGCCGGCCTCCTTGGCCGCCACGGTGCCGGTGTTCATCGCGACGCCGACGTCGGCCTGGGCCAGCGCGGGCGCGTCGTTGGTGCCGTCGCCGCACATGGCCACCAGCCGACCGCCCTGCTGCTCCTGGCGGATCAGCGCGAGCTTGTCCTCTGGGGTCGCCTCGGCCAGCACGTCGTCGACGCCGGCCTCGGCCGCGATGGCGCGGGCCGTGGTCGCGTTGTCGCCGGTGATCATCACGGTGCGGATGCCCATCGAGCGCAGCTCGTCGAAGCGCTCGCGCATGCCCGGCTTGACCACGTCCTTGAGGTGGATGACGCCGAGCAGGCGACGCGTCCCGCCGGCCGACCCGGTGGCCTCGGCCACCACGAGCGGGGTACCGCCCGAGGAGCTCACCTGCTCGACCAGCGCGTCGAGCTGCGGGTCGCGCTGCTCGGCCCAGGCGGCCACCGCGGAGGCGGCGCCCTTGCGGATCTCGCGGCCGTCGAGGTCGATGCCGCTCATCCGGGTGGTGGCGCTGAACTCCACGAGCGTGGCGCCCGCCGGCACCGGCCGGCGCCCGCCGACGGTGCTGTCGACGAGGTCCACGACGGAGCGGCCCTCCGGCGTCTCGTCGGCCAGCGACGACAGCAGCGCCGCCTCGGCGAGCTCCTCGGCGGAGACGCCGTCGAGGGCGAGCAGCTCGGTGGCGTGGCGGTTGCCCAGCGTGATCGTGCCGGTCTTGTCGAGCAGCAGGACGTCGATGTCGCCGGCGGCCTCGACCGCGCGGCCCGACATGGCGAGGACGTTGCGGCGCACGAGCCGGTCCATGCCGGCGATGCCGATGGCGCTCAGCAGGGCGCCGATGGTCGTCGGGATGAGGCAGACCAGCAGGGCGACGAGCACGAGCACGGACTGCCCGGCGTCGGCGTAGTCCGCGACGGGGTAGAGCGTCACGCAGACGACCACGAAGATCACCGTGAGCGCGCCGAGCAGCACGTTGAGCGCGATCTCGTTGGGCGTCTTCTGACGCGCGGAGCCCTCGACGAGCGAGATCATCCGGTCCACGAAGGACTGGCCGGGCTCGCTGGTGATCCGCACGGCGATCTGGTCGGACAGCACCACGGTGCCACCGGTGACGGCCGAGCGGTCACCGCCCGACTCGCGGATCACCGGGGCGGACTCGCCGGTCACCGCCGACTCGTCGACCGAGGCGACCCCCTCGATGACCTCGCCGTCGCCGGGGATGCGCTCCCCCGCCGCGACGACGACGACGTCGCCGGTGTGCAGCGAGGTCGACGCGACCTCCTCGACGCCGCCGTTCGGCAGCCGACGGTGCGCGGTGGTCTCGGTCTGCAGGGCGCGCAGGCTCGCGGCCTGCGCCTTGCCGCGGCCCTCGGCCACCGACTCGGCCAGGGCGCCGAAGACGACGGTCAGCCAGAGCCAGACCGTGACCATCCACCCCAGCGTGCTGGGGTCGAGCACCGACAGGACGGTGGTGAGCACGGC
>Ga0325401_1001656_pt1 | contig 19072 bp, 10 predicted proteins | sample PopdelMetagenome_FD_205666 | JGI IMG/M metagenome (GOLD analysis project Ga0325401, IMG submission 205666) | Populus deltoides microbial communities from Bellville, Georgia, United States - Xylem-PdKOR-R2 | ecosystem: Host-associated > Plants > Phyllosphere > Stem > Wood/Secondary xylem | place... | reverse complement strand
TATATATATATGTAGCAACTGGTAACTAGCTTGAAAGGAGTGGTCCAAGCCACCCTATCAGGTGGTTTAAGCACCAAAAGAGGAGGAATATAGCTAGGTTTAGATTTTGGTTCTTGCATGTTGTTCTTGAAGATTTTGTTCAAACTTCAGAGGTATCATTTTGTTAAACGAAAAGAGGAATAAGCTTCATCTTTCAGAAAGCTCTATACCTTCCTCTACTTGTAAGAAACCAAAAGACTCATAAATATAAGCTCTTTACACCTCCCCAGAGAATCTTAGCATGAGTACTAACTAACCTTGACTAAACTACAAAAAGTAGTGAGCCTATGCTTTCCAGTCTTTTGTAAGCTTTAGAACATAAAATCAAACAAGGAAAGCAATGGCTTAAGTATTCCAAAATGTGAAACTCACCCTGCTTTACTCATCTCCAACTGTCATGTTCTTACTTGAGTAAGACAAAAGAAGAGAGGAGAACAAAGGGAAAAGGAAAAAAGAAAAGGAATACCCGGCAAAAAGATCAGAAAATTTTAATATTATCTCATGTAACCAATAACAAAATTTTCTTACACCATGGGTTTGGTCTAAGAGATAAGTACACTTCACAGCATTATGATAGTAATTAGGTTGGAACCAATCCTTATTCAACAGCAGCCCCTTAAATTTTTAAGAACTACTCCACTTAGTTGATGATAATGGGTAGCCTTTGTCACTTGAAGACAAGACCTCGAGCTTTGTTCCCATTAAGGGATAAATGGTTAAAAGATTTGAGCAAGAAGTCATGAGAATGAATGATAGCAACTTCCATGAATGATTGATGTTTTTAACCAAGAAGTCTTATGGGATGTTATCCAATTCCACGAAAAGCTTGTGTGACTTGCCGGGAGATTGTACCCTTGAGTCTATGACCAACAGAGGCATGGTTATAAACAACGGCTAGGCCGGTGGGTCTATAATATAGACCCGTCCATCCAAAATCTAGTTCAGACCAAGTTTTATTTCAAAACAACACCTTTTATATTATTTTTATTAAAAAAAAGTTAACTCATGGACTAGTGATTTAATCTAGCCAACCCACGTCTCGAAACTTGACTGGTTCTTATAGCCATGCTTATAAGCTTCACACACATCCTAATTCTTCCTCTTTTTCCTTTGAATTTCTGTTAATCTTTAAAGAAACATATCTGGACATGTTTTTTATTGCTCCTATCATGTTTGCACACTTATAATTAACAATATATCATACCCCAGGAGACTTTTGAGAACAATAACAAACATCTTTCAGAAAATGTTGATTTTCTGGTCTCTTTTCTTCCTGAGGGGATGGTTTTTTCTTGCATATTCTTCGTGACCTTTTCGTCAATCGTTTCAGACACCCTTAATCCACTACAATTCATGTTTATCCGACATGCAGAAAACGTTCTCTTGGACAAAATAGTCAGATGACGATCAGCTAAAACTTAGTCATCAGCTGTTTTCCAAACTCACTTTTAGTCGACTTCAGTGGCTGCCGCAATTCAAATTCTGGGCCTTCTAGCAGCTGTTGCTTGGTTTAGTGACAGAATCCTTTGACCTTTGTAGCATCTAACTAAATACCCATTTAAGCACTAATATAAATATTAATGAGTTTTTAACAAGACAGTGATATTCTTCAAGGTCCTAGCTAATCTATGCATTGTTAATCAACCTGATTAAAATATCAAGTTCAACAACATTTAGGTCTTGATCAATGTATCATTAATCACAAGGTTGTTACTACTTGCTAGCTTGTTTTATGTTCATGGTATGATGAGGTGGGGCAGAACTGCATGATCTTGATTTGTTTCATATTTTTTTCAAGTTTTATGGTAACACAAGATAATAGATAAAAAACAAAATTATTAAACTCAGTTAAACTCAATCGAAGACTCAAATTCTTGAGTCATAATTTGAATAAGTTAATCTAATTTAATTTAAAATAATATCATTTTAAAAAGAAAATTATAAAAAAAATTAAATTAAATTTTAACTAAATTAACCAGCTAATAATTTAATCCATCAAGTTGAATTGAATGAATCATATAATATTAACTTCCAGTCTTTGATCAACTTAACTTACCCTCATTTAATAACAACGTCCAAAAAGTTTTTTTTTTTGTGAGATGAATTATACTAGCCGTTATCCTTGTATAATCTTAGAACATGAACGGAAAATCATCACAAGTGATAAAAAGGAATATGGAAAAGGAAATACAAAAGCATGAACCCACTGGATGTATTCTTTTTAGGGTCATTAGGGCATAAAGTATTCAAAATGCACACACTTTTCAAAAGCATTACTTCTCACATCTTTTATCTTTCATCAGATGACATGTCCGCGTGCTGCTGCAGGCTTATAAAATAAATACACTTAATAGTATTATAATTGTGAATCAACGCTAGATAAGTAATAGAAATTAAATGTATGATGAAGCAAATATTTCATCACGAAAAAAAATTATGTTAGTGATCAAAAACTTAGAGACTCATCAAAATAATTTGTAGCAATCTCCAGTGTTTTATGAGAAAAGATACAGTGCTTTCGCCCACATGATTTAACTTTTCAGCTAATAAAAAGAAAAAAAAATTACAAAGCTAAATTCTCTACCAACTTAATATTTAAAAAAAAACAATAAAGATAATTTTGGAAGGAAAAAAAACCCATGAGAAAAAACGTTGTAGCAATTGACAATGTTTTGTGAGGAAACTATAGCGCTTTTCCTAATAAAATAAAATAAAAAACCATTTAGAGAAATATTGTAGTAATTCATAGTATTTTGTGAGAAAAACTACAACGCTTTCCTCATATGATTTAGTTTTATTGTAATTATAATTCTTAATCAATTCAATATTCAAAAAAAAAATCGACAAAGATAATTTCAGAAAAAATCATAAAAAAATGACATAGGAAAACACTGCAACAATTCACAGTGTTTTAAAGAAAAAAAATTATAAAACTAAATTCTTAATCAGCTCAATATTTTAAAAAAATTGACAGAGACAATTTAAAAAAAATAACAAAACAAATAGCAAAAAAAAAAATCATGTTGGAAACACTGTAGCACTTCACAGTGTTTCGTGATGAAAGCTACAATACTTCCCCACATGATTTAGCTTTATTTGTAATGACTTGTAATTGTAATTCACAAACAACTCAATATTAAAAATATAAAATTGAAAAAGATAATTTAAAAAAATTATAACAAAAAAAACCATGCGGAGAGACACTGTAGCAATCCACAATGTTTTATGAGCAAAGCTACAATACTTTCCCCACATGATTAAGTTTTATTACAAAGTTAAATTCTAACCAACTCAATATTAAGAAAAAATTGACGAAGATAATTTTGGAAAAAAATATAAAAAAAAAAAGAAAACACAAAAGAAATTGGAAAAAAAACCATGTGAGGAAAAACTGTATCAATCTATAGTGTTTTGTGAGGAAAAACTTGTATTTACTTGTAATTGCAATTCTTAACCAGCTTAATATTTAAAAAATAAAATTGACAAAGATAATTTTAGGGAAAAACATAAAAAAACCATGTGGAAAAAAACACTGTAGCAATCAACAGTAATTTTCGAGGAAAGTTACAGTGTTTTACTCACATATTGTAACTGTAATTTTTAACCAACTCAATATTAAAAAATAAAATAAAAAAAGATAATTTTGGAGAAAATCATAAAAAAACCATGCTGAGAAACACTGTAGCAATCAACAATGTTTTAAAGAAAAAAATTACGAAACTAAATTCTCAATCAGCTCCATATTAAAAAAAAATCGACAAATATAATTTTGAAAAATAAAGAAATAAAATAGAAAAACTATGTGGAAAAACATCGCAGCAATTCACAGTATTTTAAAGAAAAAAATTACAAAACAAAAATTTTAACCAGGTCAATATTTAAAAAGTAAAATCAACAAAAATAAGTTTGGAAAAAAAAGAAAAAATAGGAATTTAAAAAAAATAATTTTGAAAAAAAAAGAAAAAAAACAAGAAAAAAAAAAGAAAAAAGTTGGCAAAAAAAAAAAGAATACTGTGAATTACTATTGTAATTCACAGTATTTTGTGTGTGGGGGAACAGTGATTCCCCCCACGCGGTTTAGAGCATGTTGTAATATACTGCAATAACAGTGTCTCATCGAGGACAGCTTCCACGCCTCAAGCTTTTGATTTTGAGAGAAGGAGTGGAGCCCTTTGCGGAAAAAGAATGGCATGGAGACAAAGTTTCCACACCTTAATACTTTTGCAGTCTTTGGAAAAAGAAAGGTAGCTAGCTAAAATGGCTGTTCTTATTGAAGGTCACCATGTACATAAAGCTCCTTCTTTCTCATGTAAGAGAGTTTTGCATGAAAGTAAGGGAATTCTTGGATCTGAAACTCCAATAACTAGTGTATAATTGAACTCCGACAAAGAAAAAAGCTTTATCATAGAATCACCCATCTTTCACTCTCTCCTTAACTGATGCATCTATGCCTGAAGAACCCTATAGTCTTGGATCCTTCACCCATCATTCTCACATGATAATGGGGGGGGAGAGAGAGAGCAACTAGGCTTTAGGCTTATTGTGGGGTTATAAATAAATCTCAAAGGCAAAGCAGCATGGAAAGACCAGTCAAAAAGAGGCTCCGGCGTGAAATTTAACGAGAGAATGTTAGATATGGTTTTGGATATTCGATATGTTTTTTCGCTTTCAATCATTGTTTGATTTTGTCTTTGAGAATCTTGGAGAGATATATAGACCATAGCTTTCAATCATTACGGACAAGACTGATCGATCCTAGTTCTGTTGTTTTTATAGCTTTCTTAGCTATTTAGAATTTCTTTTTTAGTTAGATTTTAGATTACAGGGTTTTAATCTGAAGATTTATAGTTTCAAGAGTACGTAAGAGTTTTTTCTATTTTTTTCTATTTTTTTTAACTTTAAAGCTTGAGAATTCTAGGGCTGTATAACATGGCATTTGCACGTTATATTAAAGGAAAAAATAAACATTTATAAAGCAGCGGCTATGAACAGGAAAAAAACACATCTACAGTCTAGCACATCGAGATTCAACAAAAAGAAGAACAACTGGAAAATGACGATATATATGGCAATCAAGGTTAAAGCCTAAAATTAAGGTCCTCTCTTCTTCACACAAGACATGATGAGAGAATTTTACTAGAAAACAGTTGATAGTTTAGGTGGCAAGCACACATCCAATGACTTCAACCTCTTGACTAGAAATATTGTGAGAGGAGGTCAATTAATGTTAAAGGGGTGGATCTCATGCTTCATCAGTCTCATCTCTCTGTCGATCCATCACTGGTATCTAAGCAAAAACTTGAAAGGTTAATTGTGTGGTTTGCGCAGGTATGCTTGTGATCAATTTATTTCTGGTAAACTGCAATCAATGTGATCATAAGCAAACAACATAACTTCCTTCCATACTTCACCTCCTTCCTTTTTCCCTCTCTGTTATTGTGGCTGCCTAGCCCTGTTATGAGTCGATGCCCAGTAAGCTAACATTCGGCTAATTTGTCTACCGCTGCTATTACCACTCTTTTTTATTTGTGATTGTGGTAGATATTATTTTTCAAAATATTTTTTGTTTAAAAATATATTAAAATAATACTTTTTATTTTTAAAAATTTATTTTTGATATCAAAACGATAAAAAAAATATTAGTTTGAAGTTTAAAAAAAAAATTAAGAAATTCTCAAAAATGCAGTTGTATTGCAATGCCAAACTAATATAAAGAAGGAAATGTAAACTTCATTGAGAGAAATCATATGTAAATGAAATATGCACAGTGATTACAAAGCTTGTTCCCTCCAATAATTACCTGGACACAGCTTTCTGCAACCAGAAAATGGAGCTTGAACGTAAAGCTGCTAAACATCATACATTACTTGAATACAAACTTGTAATTGCTGATTATTACTCGTAATACTAATTTAAAGCAGAACAGCCAGGAATATATGGCTTGCTGATGTGATTAAGTGACAAATACAACACCAATACAGGCATGAACACGAATTAAGCAGAAGAAAAGCACGACATATCTGTTTGATTCTAAGAGTAATTTTACAAGGTTGGGTCCTTCCCAAACCCCATCATAGCATGAGTTGCAAGCATTGATCCCCTGCGAAGTGTTTCCATAAAGCGGCCAGCCATTGGAAACTTGATTGTTTCTCTATTTCTTAGAGGCTTCTTGTCCCACCTGTATAAAATTAATGCAGAATTGAACATAAGCATAACTATACTGTAGGTCAAGATGACGGAGAATTCTACATGGGCATCTGTAGAGCATACCAATCTTCGTGGCGAACAACCTTCCCATCCTCCACATATAGCTTAATGAGTGATATCATGTCTATACTTCTTCCTAGGAACTTGTAGTTCTGCTTGTTGTCAATTAATATCTAAAGCAAATGTACACGTAAAGCTTCAAAAATCTGTATCAATGACCAAACCTTGAAAAAATAGTGAAAATAAATTGCAGAAGAAGTTTTGAACCTCTTGCTTTTCCGGTGACATTGCTTTTTCTTTCACGCTGTATTCAACAATTCTTGATTCGCTAAATATCTGAAAAACAATTAACATTTTTTTTCCAATTCAATACATGATCAACAGTAGCATTGAAACAATGATCACTAGTAATTCCAAACATGAAACCATCAAACAAGATATGCATGTCTCTTGAAATTTAGACATAATGACAAGAGCAAAATCCAAGAGTGGGAGAGAGCTTAGGAAATCATGATGCATCTCCAGAAAAATCAGAAAGTTAAATTGAAATTCTCTTCAGGCCCCTTTAAATATTCTCTTGAAAGATCAACACATATAAGCATAAACGAATTGAATAAAATACTTGATATGTTGAAAGAAGAAGATTATTACCGACACCGAAAATAAAGTACCTTAGAAAGTGAATAGAATGCTGACTTGATCTGCTTCACCCTGTGGAATCATAAAATCAGAAACTGCAAAGGCACTCATTCCCACAACATTCTCTGGCTAAAACAAGCAAAAAAATACTGATTCTGATGAAAGCCTACCAAAAAGAGATCAATGGAACAACAAAATTCTGTTCACTGTGTAAAGTTATAAATGTTCACTCCATGAAAAATGCTAACAATTTTGAATAGCTCTTTCATAGAGCAGCATATGCAAACTACATCTCTACATGTAATTACAACAGAACTCCGCTTATCAATCCAGTTTTGTAATGCAAACAGTGCTCTGTGATGCAGTGTGTTTTAAGTTTAAAAATCAGGTTCTCTTTACTAGCAAAACATTTCGAGGCAAAAACGTTTACATACCCATGAGCACACATGAGTGGATCTTCAAAGGAAGCATTTGAAGCATAGATTTCAAAGTCGCGAGGTGTGGCACAAGATCCATATCTGAAACAATCAATTAAAGAACCTCGATGAACATCTTGAAGTGATCAATAAAGAGTCAGTCTTGGTGACCAAGAACAGAATTTCACTATCATCTGAACACCCATCATCATGGAAAGCAGGAATTTCCCTTTCATTCTATTTCCATTTAAACATCACAGATTTTTTTCCTTTTTAGTTTTACAGGTAGAGGTATCCTCAGGACAGCTTTCGCAGACTGAGACTTAGTCCACTTCTTTGGTTAAATTTAATGGCAGTGATTTCAAACAAAAACAATTGATTCATGACTTTATCTAACCGAAGTAGCATTAAAAACAGATAGAATCAAAAGCAAAGGAAAAGAAAGTACTCACAAGTTGAGAATATGAGGTATTATATCATCAGAGACAGGTTTTCCTGGCTTGTACTCACATGACTCCTTGCTGCAACATTCCCTTGTCTCATCTTCCTTATCTTCAAAACCCACAAATATTTTTCAAAGCCAATGATCAACAGTCACAAAGAAACATTTAAAAGAAAACCACAAGAGCAAATCAAACATGAAAAAACAAGGAAATTTTACATTTACATACCCTTTGGTGAAATATTATTCTCCATGGCAATTTTCTTAGAAACCAAACAAGAATTGATGATCGAAAGAGGAGGACTTTTTCTAAGAGCCAGAGAACACGAAAGAAGGCAAATAACGGTATTTCAAGAAGGTCAGTCATGGCTAGATTTTGCGTCACGTGGCAAAAGCTGGTCCATGTGGCTTTCTGTTTTTGGCGGCAGGTTGATTTTTTTTTTTTTTTTTTGAGGAGGATGTTTGGACCCAATCAGACACATGCTGTCTCCCTTGATATCCTGAATAGTGTAATTAGCCTTGGCCCATTTTGATTAAATGAGAAATTATTTTCTTAGATAAGACTTTATTATTTTTGGTGATAAATACTTGAATATATATATATAAAGATATCATTCTTGGTGTCAAGAGCAAAGGTTGGGGAATGAATTTTGGTGTACTAAATCATACTATTGTTTCAACACTAACACACCTAGAATCACTTATTAATGTTGAAGCTTATTCATTCCTCTTCAAACAAACAACTAATTCACTTAATGTAATAAATGTGTTGTTTGAACATGTGATTGGTGGAGGTAGGCTAGGCTCTTTTGTTTTTGGGATAACACACTTGTCTATGCATATTTTGTATTCTCTCAGCTCTCTCTTCAAGTGGGAGCGCGTTGTTCATATAACATAGCCTAAGTAACCATCTAGAATTAGGAATGGTGGCAATGATGATCTTGCTGGAGAAAAGAAATATGAGGCCATGGCAGGGCAATCCATCTCCACCCCAATATATACCACAAAACTGAAAAACAAAGATATGGTCTGCATCTTTAGGAAATTGAAAAAAGCCGATCTATAGCATCAATACAAAGAAACTCTTGGCCAATAGCACAAGCTACGGCAAAAAAGTCTTTAATTCTGTTAAAATCAAATAGGAAGAATACATTTATTCACAGCCTTTACAAATGGTACATAGATGCACAAGACCCCCCCTCATAATACCATCATCCGAACTGAGGTACTGTCACTACTACGATTGGGGAGGAACCTAACTACTAAGCATTCCAAAGAAAGTTTGTTGTGTGAGCTACTAGATCATGAGCATGTGCCCAATTTTCAAGAGAGCATCGAAACTTTACCGCCTGGGTTCATTCAAGGTCTTCCCCTCAAAAAATTCACCCAGCATTCTTTCCAGATCCTCAGCTGTGTATCTAATGTACTTCTGAGGATTCTTCCCACTCTCAACTAGGGGCCTGCAACAAAATGAGGGAAATTATACAAATAAGAAGACCACGGTACAATTAAATATGTGGGTTTTGCACAATCTTTATTGTAGTGGCAGCACCAGAACCTAGGTTTTACAACATTCAGAATTGAAAAGGGGAAAGATGATGTCAAGATGGAGCAGAATTCCACTTGGATTAGGTTTCAAGCTTTTTTCTACCATGATCTAGATAGTTTAGAGCAGAAACTGAAATGAGCTTCCAGGTTGAAAAAAAGAAAAAAGACACAAATATGCAAAAAATTTAACACTCCCTGTCCCTTACCACCACAAATGAGCCTGCCCGATATAAAATCTGAACATTGATGTACATGTTTTACTATTTTCAGATCAAGTTTAAACTAATGCATATGCCCCATTCTCTTGCAAAAACCACATTACAAAAGAGAAATGTTTTTTTTCAAATCTACAAGAATATTAAGAAGCATATGTATCTCTGGTGCAAGCATAATGGGACAGAACATACCCAAAGCGTTTTATAAAGGATCTGTAAGCAGGCAACAAGACTTCAGCAACAGCAAGCCTTAGTGACTCTCGCAACTCAGTGTCAGGAACAGTCCACTGAGATTGTTTTTGGTGAAGCTCCTCAAATTGTACATTGAAAGTCTTGAACCTGAACATATAACATGCTTCTCCATCCAGGTTAGAAAAGTTTGTGAATATGAAAACGAAAAGATAATGTGAATTGATTTGACCTGTCTTTAATCAACCCTCTTGAAGCTCCACTGCCACTTCCTCCCTCACCAGGTACTGCAGAACCTCCTCCCCCGGATGAGGTAAGCCCTTGCGTAGAGAGACATTGAAGAATCTGAAAATCCAATATTTAGTAAGGTGAAACCAAGTTACTTTACTCTATAGATCTTTTCATTATATTAAAAGAACAGAATAAATAAAAGGCAGGTCCTCTCAACAAATCTATTTTTCTTTCTAGTAAGAACATACACATCTCTTTGTTCTATTTTTTTTTTTTTTTCTCTTTGTTCTATTTTTTACCACTGACAAAAGTTCCATTTTTGTCAACTTTTCTTTCATATGCCTTGGGTATTAGAATTTATCACAACTGCCTACACCTGTATCTTCTTGTTATATTTCATTCATGTTGAAAACAACTTGACTAGCAAACACATATTTTCTAGTAGATTTAGTCCACAAGGCTTCCGGCACCTTGAGGGCACCTTTCACCTTCAGCTACCTCAAATGTCTAAAATATCGAGACTATATGATATCAAATTAAGCTAACTAAGAGTATGGTTGTTATCTGGCAGTTCATTTAATTGGCAAACAGAACAGCACCTTTGACCAACCAGTCCTTTTGTATTGGTTTGCATGTTGCTGCACAACCCTTCTATGCCTTTGAACCCAGTCATCCCCTAATAAGTCCTTGGCTTCTGATCTGAAAACAAATATTACACGCTGAAACTTGGCCACAAGGAGAACTAGTAATGTTTTAAGAACTCTGAGAAAAATTAAGCACGACAAACCTGCGCACAGATCTGACCATGTAGTGAATATTGTTCATGAGAAATAAGTGAGTCAGAGCTGGATCTCTATACTGCTTAGATTTCCCATCCAGATTGGTTTGAAGAGCCTGCATTATTCGCATTGTTACATTTGCTAACTGTGAATTTGTTTCGCCACTGCTTTCAAATTCTTGGAAGAGTTGCTTCAAGGTTGTTTGATAGCTGTAGAGATTTAATACACCGTTTACAGGTAAATAATGCGAACATATCCAATGTCAAATCCAGCAGCATGAGAATATTTTATTAAAAAAGAAATGTTAAAAAAAGGGCCAGAAGGGTTTTAGAGAATAGAACTACGTTGCTCAATGTCAATAGGTGAGCGAAGAATATTTTGGCCAACCACTTTGACTAAGGAAACAATATGTAGAAAAAAGTACACCCCAATTATGATCACCTTTATAGTAAAACTAACGGCGCTCTCTGGCTATGCTATGCTGGAGGGATTCATCAGTCTTTGGGTTCAATGCTATTGTTAACTTGTAAAGTTTAAACTTTTTGGCTCTACCCTCCCCAGTAGTAGGTCTTTCACAGCGAGATCCGTTTTTACAGTAACGGTATTTAATTATGCCCTCAATTATCTATTTCTATTTATAGAGAATTCGTGTGCTTGGGAGTCCCTAATGATTAAATAAACCAAGATTTGACTGTGATTTTAGAGAGCTTGATGATCATTAGCATGGCTGCATCATATAGCTTCACATTGGAAAACGACACTGCACTGAAAGTGAACAAATGGAACCAGCTAAATGATGGAACTAGAAGATTGGATGTATGGTCAGCTGAACTTACTCAAAGAGAAACTTCACGTAGTTAATCACATAACTAGTCAAAGGATGGACAGTCCCATCCAAAACAGCAGTTTTTGTGGCATCTTTTTCAACTGCTTCTTCAAAATCACCAAAGGTTTCTTGAGCTGTCTGGGCAAGCCTTTTTGTCAAACCAAACATGGATTCCCTAATTTCATTACAAGCTTTACCACCAAAAACTCCCTCAACCTGCAAAAGAATTAGCAGTCGATAAACATTGTGCAGTATATTTACAATACTGCCCTGTTTCTCAACAATATTACTAACCCTGATTGCAACTCATGCTTAAACATCTATTCTCGCATCCAAGCGGAATATGGAATATATCATATATTTTATAGATTTCGCATCCACAAAATTATCATAAATCGGTAGCATAAATAGACCAAATTGGTGTCAGATGGAGATATGTGTTCAGATGTTTGATTCAATTGTGTACTAAAAAGCCACCACGTGGAAAACCTGGAAAAAAGGATCTAAGACTTAGTACCAGTGGAAATAGGCTCCTATTTTCCTTCAGCAAAGAAAGAATATGAATCAAACTCAGTCAAAAGAAAGGAGGGGAACAAAGCAAGAAAGAGCTAATATACAAATGAATATTGCAATTTCTGCTATACATATTGGTTTCTTATTTCATTCATATAAAACTGAACAAATTTACAGGGAGTAAACAGAATGCATTCCTTGTATATATGTCACACTAACCATACCTCTGAATGTAGTTCTCGCATTATCTCATACATGTCCAGAAGCACAAATAACTTCTCAGGTGACCTTTTGCTTCTGGCAATTGCATCCCCAAAACTAAGAAGCATGGAGACACTACTAGTAGTACATTCAGCAAAGCATTGATCGAGGAGAGTATCAAACCCTTCAAATATTTGATCACAGACTCTTCTTTCTCCAACAAACAGGATTTTAACCTGCACAAAACATAATTAGATACTAGGAAGTACAACATAAATACAAGTAGTGTCTCCTTACAGCAATGCGCATGAAATGAATCCAATTCCCAATCTTGGCCTCCAACACCTCCCATTGCATCCTTTGGACATCCTCTTTGCTCAGCTTTTCAACCCCCAACTTGCGAAGGCTTTCCTCCAATACTGAAGAACGGGTATCCCTGAATGAAAACAAAGAAGTTGTCAATTTGATACCATGTCTTCCTATTTAAACTATAAAGTCAAATAAGGTTGCATAAGGCAGTAACTGCTAGCTGATATTGACAAGGCTTGGGAATCATGCAGTACCATAGAATCATGGAAAGAAACTGTAATTTTCTATAAGCTCACATGTCTTCAGCTAGGCAAAATTAGAAGTTCTTCTAGTTAGATTTCATGCAGAATACTCTAAGGTAAAAAAAATTAAAAAACCTGAATTAACATCTACCCTAGACTAGAACCAATCTGGTTTCTAAAAGCACAGAAATTGCCTTTTATATTGGGCTGGGCCATTTAGACATTTTATTCCAAGAAAGCACTAAAGTAGTAAGAAAAAACTAATGTTCTATTGAAGCTTTGTAAAATTGACTTAGCTGAAGTAAACAACTACATGGATGGACAAAAAAAATCATGGAGGTCAAAATAGCTCAGAGTGCAAATAATATTACAAGTCGCAGAACTCGTCAAAAGACAAAGCTCTTTACCTGTAAATTCTAAGTAACTGTTGTTGGTTCCCAGCTTGAACCATTTGTAGGGCTAAATCATGCAACAAAGGTAGAATCCTTGGAGGTATGAGAGTAAGATGTTTGAAACCACCAGTTTCTGAAGTACCGTTTTGGTGCTCATGATGATTATTCTTGCCACCAAATGGGTTTCCAGGTGATTCTGAAGATGGCCGCATTGATTCAGGGAGGCACTCAAAGAGACGATCAGTTTCCACGGGCTTGCTGGAATTTAGAAAATAAAAACAAACAAGCTAGTGAGATGAACAAAGCTAAGTTGCATGACCAGACAAAGTGCATACATAGGTCATTACCAACCACTTCCTATCCAGAATCACTAGAGAGATCAATATCAATCGTGCATCATATATAAATTCCAAAAACAAAATAGACAGATGATGAGAGTTCATGAGAAGTAAACAGAGTCCAGCTTGATTGTTGTTTAATGAAATGAAAGCTTACCTTCATAATAATTAAAGTAGCCATTATATAGAAAAAAGGGACAATCATGCTGCAAATACTGAAAAGCCTGTCCTAAATGATATCCCCAAAGGTTAATCTATACATGCTCATAAGCTAGCAAAACATAAGTTTATGCTGCAAGATAAGGAAGTTGAAGCAAGCACATGGGACCAGCTTCCATCCAACACCATAAAGAAATGTTAAATATCATAGATAACTATCAGTTGACACTTGAAGCTTATTATCATAGATAACTATCAGTTGACACTTGGCACATAGAGAAATGTTAAATATCATCAGTGTATAATAGAAGCACCAAATGGTTAGAAAAGCAGAAGAATTAGCAATAACCAGTTAGAAGTGACTGGCATGCAACATGAAAAGCATCACTTGGACAACATACCTGTACAATGCCAAAAGCTGCTTAAACTCATCTTCTAGCTTTGAAATAGCCTTAGCAAGTAAGGTATTTGCATTATTGATGACTGCATCGCTACTCTTAAAGCCTTTGTTGCCACTAAAGAAACGAATGTTGCTTCGTAGTTGATTAATTGCTTCTAGATAACTTTCTAGGTCCTCATGCGGTCCCTTTAGTATTTTAGCCTCTGCCTAAATATTGAAGTGATGATGATATCAACAGTCACGTGCAAGAAATGTGCATCCAAAGAGTAAAAGATTTCAAACATCAAAATCGATGCATCATCAAAGAAAAGGTAGTACTTGAGAAAAGACATAACCCATTAAATTTCAGACAAGGCATCAAGTTTCACCTTGAGAAATTAAAAAGGTTAAGGCAGCAAAACAAAAAAAAATGACCTATGGGTATGTCGAAGGAAGTTTTAGAATGGCAACTAATTCCGTTATGCTGATTAAAGAAGACCTAGAATCCTATTTTTGAGACAAAACAGACCTTAGTCTAGCAATTGAATGGGAAAGCACAAAAACACTTTGATCAAGCTAGTCTCAATGGGTGAGTCAGCTATAAGCAAAAGTAGACATCATGAAAAAATCAAAACATACTCTAAAACAGGGAAAGTAACGGCACTAACAATCAAATATATAGTGATTTACAAACAGAACAAGAAAGCAAAATTTGTAGTAATACATGAAACCAACCTGCCGAGAAGCATCAAACTGTGTCAATATAACCTCTGCAGCCTTTAGTGTCTTGTCAATATTCTCATGAGCTTTCCTTATCGCATGCGTTCTAATCTACAAAGTCCAGATTAAGCACAGCCAAATTCAATAAAAACAATCTAAACCCAACTTTTTAACAAATAAAACCAATCGAATCAGTATAGTTTAATTGCCTCCAATAACTAGTCAATTCATCCATCTGGAATTCTTCAACAGTGATTATTTTAATACTCAAGATCCAAATTCCCTCAACTAAACAGCAAATCATAAATCAATACCCAGCAAGGATGACCAGTCAATTCAATTACAAATAAAAAATAAACACTGGCAACCAGGATCCAATCAAGAATCGTATAATTTTCTCTTCTGAATCACCCAACTAACCATTTATCTCATCTGGGTTCTACAACCTACGATGAAAAAAACCGCCAAATCTTTCAGCTTTCCTCCACTTCCTCACAAACCAAACAACAAACAGCACATCAACAGTAAACACAAAACAGCAAGAACAAGTCAAAGCAATTAGAAAACCAAACTAAACACGAACAACTAGTATCAATTATCTCATATGGGTTCTTCAGTTTGCCACCAAAAAAACCCCAAAGTCCCAATCTTTTCCATCATTTTCTCAAGAACCAAACAAAACTCAACCAAACAAAAAAAAAAATCCGCATCTACTTACCTGAGTAGGACGCATAGCAGTCTCAAGAACTGAAAGACGACTATCAAAGGAACCCAGAATTGTAACAACATTATCAGTTATAGTTTGGCTTTTTTGAAGTGCTTCTCTCATCTTTGCTGCTCTTTCACCGAGTGAATCCATGCCTGAAACTGCCACGATCATATTTTCTTTCTTTCTTTCTTTTGAAGAAAATAGAGAAAACCCAGAAATAAAATTATAGAAAAAAACCTAAAAAGATTAGTTCTTGCTGAAGTTTGAATTAATGGAGACGTTATGGGACCAGATCAAAGCAGAGCAGACCAACCAGGGTGCCTGCCAGTGTTTTTTTTTCTGAAGAAATTTATTTTCTTTGCTTTTGGTTGGTCTTTTACTTTGACAGGTTGTACACTTTGGCCTTCCAATATTTTTTCAATTTTCTGCCCTACCACCCACCACTATGATCCTTATTCACTAAGCTAAATTCATGTCAGAAAAATAGTATTATTTTTAGAGGATATTTATGATGAAAATTAAAATGATGGAAAACATAATTGGTGTGATGATTTGATTAAAATAAATAATTATCATGACAGTTTTCTCTCAAATTGCCTTCACAATGTTTAGTTGAAAGTTGAAATAATTAAATGTCTGTAAAATATAGCTTACTAGGTCAAGAAATTTGCATGATTAGCTTGGTTTTTTATTTAAAAAACATAACAGGTTAATTTATGATATGATTGATATAATTAAAATTTTATTTAATTTTAAAAAAATTAAAATAATATTATTTTATTTTAAAAAAATTGAAGTAACACTTTACAGGTTAACTAATTTAATTCATGATTTTAATTTTAGATTAAATTGGGTTTAATAGCTTTGGTAAGATTTGAATTTTAATAATTATAGTTTTGTAAACAAAAGTATTTTTATTATGTAGCGAAAAATCTATTGGAATTTCTATTGAAAAAATTAAAATAAATAAAATTATATAAAAGCACATGACTTTCTAATTTTATTAGAAAATAGATAGGAATTTTACTAATTATACAATTTAAGCACGCTATCAACATTACAATTTAAAAAAATTTAATCTCCAAACTTAAAAAATCAACGACGAACAAATAAATTCTAAAATCTTATTACATTTTTATTTTATTATAATTTTACATAATTAGAAAGAAGCTAGTATAATATAGTGATCGAGCTGAACATGTCGAGGCGATGATCATATGTGAATCGATCGAGAGTCGTGTCTCTCATTTTCCTCGGATCCCTCCTTCCCAAATTCTTTCTTCTCGTACCCGTCAACATTATATTCATATATCACCCGGAGGAACAAAAAAAATAAAATAAACATATTCAGTGGACTCGTTAATTTATGTACATCAACCACTTTTATTGAATGAACATTAAATAAAATTAAATTAATTATTCAAATCATCTAATAATTCATGGTACCAGCATTTTTTAATGATTCTACTAATCGTTAATCACCTTTAACAATTAATTAAAGCAAGATGGTGTGAATTCGGCTCCCCAATACGTTGATACAGTTCGATGAATGATTCAATTAATGAGAAATTAATTAAATCTTGAAAGACCCATCTCATTAATTATAATCTATCAAATTTAATGCACTCGTTTTATACACAAAATTAAGTCAACTAACATGGTTTCCACGATGCTATTCTCCCATAATTAATTAATTAAGGTAACCCATGAGGGTTTAATTTAGAGTTGTAATTAAATCATTTTGTTCTAAAAAATATATATTTAGGTTATAGCGAATTTATAAATATAGAAGAGATATAAATGTATTTAATTAAAGAAATAAAGATAAAAACATAAATAAATCTCTTGTGATATTTTTAAAATAAATTTTTATAATTTTAAGAAAGGAATTATCTCTTCTATTTTGCGAAGGAAACAAAACATTGCCTTAAATATTGAGACTATATATAGTCTATATAATGGTGAAATATCCCACAATTATTAAAAGCAAATCCTTCTTTTGAAAATGACTAATTAGGCAGTTCCAAGTCTAGTGCTAAACTACAAAAAGTGTAATTACTAGGTAGGCCCAAAATAGAAAAGTGCCAGCAAGAAATAAATTAAAATAAAATAAAAATCTAAATACAGCCAAAATACGTATAATTTTTGTAAAAAAAAAAAAGATTTCGTAACTTACCATATCTGTCTTTGTCCATAACTTGATGATTAAGGAACACCCCCGTCCCTCTGGGCAACACACCACTTCCCTTCGAGAATGGTTTATTAAAACGAGGGAGGAAAACCCCCGTGCCTTCTGATTTTCTATAAACAAACATGGCGTTTCTGCTTTTGAAACCCTAATTATCAGACCATTAGTGAAAACCCTTTAATCAATTTGTAAATTTCATAAAAAGGAAACAAGAGATAATGTTGAGAGGATCATAAGGATTTACTTCAGCTTGATTATGAGCTGGTGTCATGATCTTTGAATCGTATGTGTTAAAGGGTCCAGATACAACTTCAAATCCATGGTTCCAGCATGGATGGTAGCCATGGCTAACACTTGGAACTCTTGTGCCAATAGGGCTTTCGACATTTGGCTTGAAACCACCCAAAGCGTCACATAGCTGCAGTTATATATTTGGCAATGACAACTTAGGTTAGCTAGCACATGTAATATCTGTCAACATGTCACTAACAATAAAATTGATTCACGTGAAAAATCCTCAGCATTACCTTAGGGATTTCCCAGAAAATGATACATTTCAGGGCAAAGAAAATTAATACTATATAACATTACCTTAGGGATCAAGAAAACAAAGGAAAAAAGAACTTAAAGCCATAATCAAACAAGAAAATCTGTTGATTAAAGTGATTAAAGAGAGTGGTCGTAGTGGCAGTACATGTGAGAATGAATCTAGACAGGAGCTAACATGGAAACATCAAAAAAATAAAGGGGAAAAAAAAACATGAAAAGATACATAGAACAAGGCATGGAGAGATTGAGAAATTGACCTGAATTTCTGGTGCAACATTGGCAGAAGATTTTAAGGTGGGATGATCACGAACAAGAAGATTCCTGTCGTTGTTCTTAACCTTGCTAGCATTTGTTGTCGATATAATTTCAAGAAAAACATCAGAAGGCAGCCATGACTCTCCATCTTCAAGGTTTGGAGGAAAGTCCGCCATGCTAATCGGTACCGTGGCTGTAAGGGCTAGGAAAATATATAAAGGACTTGATTCTTGGGAAGAATCAAATATTGGAGAAGAGGTAAGAAAGAGAGGTGGCCTGCAAGGGTAGAAGAGGTGTCAAGGAGAGGCGTAACCGCCAATTGGTTGCATGAAATGAAGCGTGATGATCAGTGGCAACTTGGTGGTGGAAAAGGGATCTTTATCTCTCTATTTATATTTAGGGGTGACAGTATCTTAAAAAGGCAATGTGATTCCATTGAATTCTAGGGTGAGTGACTCGTGCTCACTCATTGCCAAAAACTCTAAAAATCGTGGGAGTTTTATTGTAGCTCAAGAAACATGTTTAACGTGGATCCCTCTAGTAAAATTATCATGTTTTCTTTGAATGGAAAAAATAAAGTCTCGAGG
>Ga0325401_1001644_pt1 | contig 19141 bp, 20 predicted proteins | sample PopdelMetagenome_FD_205666 | JGI IMG/M metagenome (GOLD analysis project Ga0325401, IMG submission 205666) | Populus deltoides microbial communities from Bellville, Georgia, United States - Xylem-PdKOR-R2 | ecosystem: Host-associated > Plants > Phyllosphere > Stem > Wood/Secondary xylem | place... | reverse complement strand
CGTGCGGCTGCACCACCGTGAACTCACCACCACCACCCTCGACCCACTCCCCACCGATGTGCGCGCGCAGGTCGTGCGACGACGACTCCAACCGCTCCAGCTCCGCCTGCAGCGCAGCCCGCTCCGCACTCCCCGGCGCATACGTCAGGTTCGGCTCGTTGACCGGGGCCGGCGGGGTGGTGGTCGCGTCCATGGGTGGGGCTCCTCGTGACAGGTGGGACGGGCAGGTGGGACGGGCAGGTGGGTCGGGCGGGTGCTCAGCGGTGCGCGAGGGCGCGCAGGAAGAAGGCGACGTTGGCGGGGCGCTCGGCGAGCCGGCGCATGAAGTAGCCGTACCAGTCGGTGCCGAACGGCACGTAGACCCGCATCTGACGACCCTCGGTGACGAGCGCGGTCTGCAGGTCGGTGCGGATGCCGTAGAGCATCTGCAGCTCCCAGGCCTCCGCCGACCGGGCCGAGGCCGAGGCGAGGTCGGTGGCGGCCTCGACCATCACGGGGTCGTGGGTCGCGACCATCGGGTAGCAGGTCGACTCCATGAGCGAGGCGACGTCGCGACGGTAGGCCCGGTCGACGTCGTCCTTGCGCTGGTGGGCCACCGACGCCGGCTCCTTGTAGGCGCCCTTGACCAGCCGCACCCTCGCCCCGGAGCCCGCGAGCGCGGCGATGTCGCCCGGCGTGCGCAGCAGGTTGGACTGGAGCACGTTGCCGGTGGCCGGGAACTCCTCGCGCAGCGTGGTGCCCGCGAGCAGGGTGGCCTCGACCGTGGTGTGGTCCTCCATGTCGAGCGTGACGGTGCAGCCGACCGCCCGGGCCGCGGCGCAGATCTCCCGCGCGTGGTCGACCGAGACCTGCGCGCCGGAGCCCGGGAGCGCCTGGCCGAGGGCCGACAGCTTGAGCGACACGTCCGCGCCCTCGGCGGAGCCGTCCTCGGCCAGCGCCTGCAGCAGGGTGAGGTAGCCGTCGCGGGTGGCGCGCGCACCGGCCAGGTCGTGGACGTCCTCGCCGAGGACGTCGATCGTGACCAGGCGTCCGCTCGCACGCAGCGTCCGGGTCGCCTCGACGGCGTCCGGGACGGACTCGCCCGCGACGAAGCGGTCGACGACCCGGCGGGTGACCGGCACGGACTCGACCGCGCGGCGAGCGCGGACGCTGCGGGAGGCGCGGTTCAGGGTGGAGCTCAGCACGGGGCACTCCTTCGGTCGGCGTACGCCGCAGTGGCGTCACCGGAATTCTCGACCCGTCGCGTGGCGCTCGACATCGACAGGTGTCACACGATCCCGCGGCCCGGTGTGACACTTGTCCAGTGATGGTCCGGTGATGGTCCGGTGATGGTCCGGTGATGCAGCTCGACGACCTGATCGAGCAGATGGCCCACCTGCTCGACGCGCCATGCACGCTGGAGGACGCCGGCTTCCGGCTGGTCGGCTTCTCGCACCAGAGCAGCGCCGTCGACGCGGTGCGCCAGCGCTCGATCCTGGAGCGCGAGTCGACCGACGAGGTGCGGGCGTGGTTCCACGCCCACGGGATCCGCGACGCCGTCGACCCGGTCCGCACCCCGGCCGACCCCGAGCGCGGCATCGTCGCCCGGCTCTGCGTGCCGGTGCGGCACCTGGGTCGGCTGCAGGGCTACTTCTGGTTCCTCGACCCCGAGGAGCGCATCACCGACGACCAGCTGCGGGAGGTCGACCAGCTGTCCCGCGCGGCGGCCGCGCTCATGGGCGAGAGCGAACGCCGCCAGACGCGTCGCGACGCGCTCTACCGCGAGCTCGTCGAGACCGGGCCCGACCGGGCCCGACCGGCGGCCGCCGAGCTCGCGGCCGGCGCCGGTCTCGACACCGACCGACCGGTGCGCTGCGTGGTCGTCGCCCGCCCCGACCTGCGCGAGCAGCTGGCCAACCGGCCGAGCCGCAACGGCGTGGTGTGGGTGCGCGAGGGCGACGAGCTCAGCGCGGCCGTCGTGCGCGCCGACCTGGTCGCCGACGACATGACCCGCGCCCAGCTGCTGCGCGCCCTCGGCCTGAGCAGCCGCGAGCCCGCGCTCGACCGCGAGACCGTCGTCGGGACCGGTCCTGAGGTCCCGAGCACCTACGACGTGGCCCGCTCACGCGCCGGGGCGCTCACCGCCCTGCGCGTGGCCCGGGCCCGCGGCGAGGAGTGCGCCGCCTGGGGCGGGCTGGGCGCGGTGGCCCTCGTCGGCGTCGCCCGCGACGACGACCTGCGCTGGGCCCTGCACACCTCCGGCATCCGGCGCCTGCTCGAGGAGGCCCCCGCCGAGCTGCGGCGCACGGCGCGGGTCTACCTCGACGAGGCCGGCAGCGTGGCGCGGTGTGCCGAGCGGCTCTCGGTGCACCGGCAGACGGTCTACCACCGGCTCGCTCAGGTCGGCCGGGTCACCGGCCTCGACCTCGACGACGGCCGCGACCGGCTCCGGCTCCACCTCGCCCTGCAGGTGGAGCAGGTGCTCAGCGGCTGACCTGCGGGTCGTCGAGCACGTCGCGCCAGGAGTGCTCCGGCTCGTAGCCGAGCACCCGGCGGGCCTTCTCGATGCTGTAGAACGTCTCGTCGCGACCCATCTCCCGGCGCACCTCGACCCCGTCGTAGAACCGCTCGATCACCTCGTCGGTCGTGGCGGCCACCGACATGTCGGCGTTGGCGACGTTGAAGACCTCGAAGCCGAGCCCGTCGGTCTCCAGGCAGCGCCGCACCATCTGCCCGAGGTCGCGGGTGTCGATGTAGGCGAACAGGTTGCGCCGCCGCAGCGACGGGTCCTCGAGGAACGGCGGGAACATCTCGGCGTACTCGTGGGGCTCGATGACGTTGTTGATGCGCAGGCCGTAGATGTCGGCACCGGTGCGGGCGTGGAAGGAGCGGGCGGTGACCTCTCCCGCCACCTTGGACATCGCGTAGGAGTCCTCCGGGACGACCGGGTGCTCCTCGTCGACCGGCACGTAGAGCGGCTTGCGCTCGCCCTGGCCGAAGCAGACGCCGTACGTCGTCTCCGAGGAGGCGAAGACGACCTTGCGGACGCCGAGCCGGGTCGCCGCCTCGAGGACGTTGTAGTGCGCGAGCACGTTGGTGGCGTACGTCGTCTGGTCGCTCGAGGCGAGCGGGCGCGGGATCGCGGCGAAGTGAACCACCGCGTCGTACGCCGACCCGCGGGTGAGGTCGAGATCCGGGTCGTCGAAGTCGGCCTGGGTCGGCACCGCGGCGAGCGCGGAGTACGTCTCGCCGGCGTCGGTGAGGTCGACCTGGAGGTCGGTGACGTCCGGGTGGCCGAGGGGCGTGCGGTCGGCGTTGGTGACCTGGTGGCCCAGGCTCGCGAGGTAGGGGGCCACGTGGTGTCCGGCCTTGCCGCTGCCGCCGGTGAAGAAGATGCGCATCGCCCACCGGTAACCAACTGCGGGGCCGAGTCCCCCGGCCGCTCATCGGGTACGGCTCCAGTGTCCGCACCACCAGCGCGCACCACGATGGAAGAGGAGCCGAGATGACCGACGACAACGGCGTCGCCAAGGAACTGGTCGAGACCCTGAAGGACGGCGAGAAGGGCTACGCGAGCGCGGCCGACAAGATCAAGGACGGCGACCACGCGGCCTGGGCCGGCACCCTCCAGCGCTTCGCCGAGCAGCGCGCCGGCTTCCACCGCGAGATCGTCGCCCTCGGCCACGACTACGGCGAGGACGTCGACGAGTCGGGCTCCGTCGCGGCGACGTTCCACCGCGGCTGGATCTCGCTGAAGGACGCGCTGACCGGCGACGACCCGGACACCGTGCTGAAGGCGGTGCTGACGGGCGAGGACCACGCCGTCAAGGAGTACGAGAAGGCGCTCGACAAGGACCTGAGCGCGGGGTTCCGCGACGTGGTCAGCAAGCAGCACGCGGCGGTCGTCGCCGCGCGCGACGAGGTCAGGGCCCTGCAGAAGGCCTGACCCGGTCGCCGTCACCGGCGGTCATCGACTCCTCGGCCCGGACGCATGCGTCCGGGCCGAGGTGTGCACCGGGCAGGCAGCGGTAGAGAGCAGAGGTCGAGAGCAGAGGTCGTCGACGACGGCGACCCGAGGAGAGGCGGAGACGTGGCAGACCCCGGACGCGCACTGGTCGTGGGCTCGACAGGGATCGTGGGCCAGTCGGTGGCGCGGTTGCTCGCCGAGCACGGCTGGACGACGTACGGCCTCTCGCGCAGCGGCGGCGCGCCGGACGGCGTGACCCCGGTCGTCGGCGACCTGTCCGACCGGGCCGGGCTGACCGAGGCGCTGGCCGACGTGCGACCCGACGTCGTGGCCTACACCGCGTGGACCCGGCGGGAGACCGAGGCCGAGAACATCGAGGTCAACGGCGGTGCGGTGCGCCACCTCCTCGCGGCCCTCGAGCCGGCCGGCACCGTGCGCCACGTGGCGCTGATGACCGGGCTCAAGCACTACCTCGGCCCCTTCGAGGCCTACGCCCAGGGCGAGATGCCGGACACGCCGTTCCACGAGTACGAGGACCGGCTGCCCGCGCCGAACTTCTACTACGCCCAGGAGGACGAGCTCCTCGCCTCCGCCGCCCGCAACGGGTTCACCTGGAGCGTCCACCGCGCCCACACCGTCTTCGGCTACGCCACCGGCAACGCGATGAACATGGTCGCCACGCTGTGCGCCTACGCCACCATCTGCCGCGAGCGCGGGCTGCCCTTCGTCTTCCCCGGCTCCGAGACGCAGTGGAACGGCGTCACCGACGTCACCGACGCCGACCTGCTCGCCGAGCAGATGCTGTGGTGCGCGACCGACCCCCGCGGCCAGGACGAGGCGTTCAACATCGCCAACGGCGACGTCTTCCGCTGGCGCTGGCTGTGGCCCCAGGTCGCCGAGCACTTCGGCCTCGACTGGGAGGGGTACGCCGACGCCCCGCGCCCGCTCGAGCAGGCCATGGCCGGCACCGAGAGCACCTGGCGCGAGATCGCCGAGCGCCACGACCTGGTCGAGCCCGAGCTCGACCGCGTCGCCTCCTGGTGGCACACCGACGGCGACCTCGGCCGCGACATCGAGGTGCTCACCGACATGAACAAGAGCCGCGACGCCGGCTTCCTCGGCCACCGCAACACCCGCGACGCCTTCTTCGCCTACGTCGAGCGCTACCGCGCGGCCCGCGTCATCCCCTGAGTCGGCGCGTCCCGTCAGGCGGGGATCGCACGCAGGGCCGCGGAGACGATCGCCTGCACGTCGTCCAGGGTGGCGCCGTCGCGCGCGGCGCCGGACATGCCGCGCAGCACTGCCACCAGGTACGTCGCGAGCGCGTCGGCGTCCGTGTCGGCCGGGAGGTCGCCGTCGCGCACGCCGCGCTCGAGTCGCTCACGGATCTGCACCCGCACGGCCTCCCGCTGGGCGGCGAGCCGGGGCTCGGTCAGCAACAGGCAGCCCGGGGGCGTGTCGCTCGCGGTGTGCGCCAGGGCCGTGTCCTCCAGGACCCGCTCGACGTAGGCCCGCGCGGTCGGGAGCTCGGCCGCCTGGTCGAGCGCACCGCAGACCCGGCCGACGTAGGTCGACGCGACCTCGTCGAAGAGGCGGTGCTTGTCGCCGAACGCGGCGTACAGGCTCGGCGGCGAGATGCCCATCGCCCGGGTCAGCGTGGCCACCGAGGTCTCCTCGTAGCCCTGCCGCCAGAACTGCTCGACCGCGACCGCGAGCGCCTGCTCGCGGTCGAAGGAGCGGGGACGGGCCATGGGACGACCATACCTTAGCGATCGCTACACAACGTGCTAGCGTCCTGAGAGTTCGATAGCGATCGCTACGGAACCACCTACCCGAACAGGACACGTCATGAGGATCGAAGGCGCCACCGTGCTCGTCACCGGAGCCAACCGAGGGATCGGGGCCGCCTTCGTGCGGCTCCTGCTGGAGCGGGGCGCGGCCCGGGTCTACGCCGGAGCGCGTGACGCGGCGTCGGTCCCCGCCGCCGCGGGCGTCGTGCCGCTCACCCTCGACGTCACCGACGCGGCCCAGGTCGAGGCCGCAGCCCGGACCGCGGGCGACGTCGACCTGCTCGTCAACAACGCCGGCATCTCGACCGGCACCGGCCTGGTCGTCGGCGACGAGGCGACCATCCGCCGCGAGATGGAGACCAACTTCTTCGGCCCGCTGCGCACGACGCGGGCCTTCGCACCCGTGCTCCGCGCCAACGGCGGCGGCGCGATCGTCAACGTCGTCTCCGCGCTGTCGTGGTTCACCGCACCGGGCGGCGGCGCCTACTCCGCCTCGAAGGCCGCCGCCTGGATGCTGACGGACAGCACCCGCCTCGAGCTGGCCGAGCAGGGCACCCACGTGGTCGGCGTCCACATGGGCCTGGTCGACACCGACATGGTCCGGGGCTACGACGCCCCCAAGCTCGCGCCCGAGGAGCTCGCCGGCGCGGCCCTCGACGCGGTCGAGTCCGGCGCCCAGGAGGTGCTCGGCGACGAGTGGGCGCGGTTCGTGAAGGCCGGGCTGACCCTCGCACCGCAGGAGCGCTACGACCAGATCGCAGCGGCCCTGCGCGCCTCCGCCTGACGTACGACCGGTCGGACCGGACGGCGCGGGCGGGTCAGCGCACGCGCCCGTCCGTCTGGTCGGTGGGCCGCACGCCGAGGCGCTCGGCGATGCGGGCGAGGTCGGCGAGGTCGTCCTCGGTGAGCCGGTCCACGACGTGCTCGCGCACCGACGCGACGTGGACCGGGGCGGCGGCCTCGACCAGGGCGAGCCCGGCGTCGGTCAGCGACGCCACGGTCGAGCGGCCGTCGTCGGGGTCGGGGGCGCGGACGACGAGCCCCCGCTCCTCGAGGCGGCGGACGACGTTCGAGAGCCGCGAGAGCGACCCGCGGGAGAGGAAGGCCAGGTCGGCCATCCGCAACCGGCGACCGGGCGCCTCCGACAGCCCGCTGAGGACGACGTAGTCGAACAGGGTCAGGTCCGCCTCGGCGCGCAGGGCCGCGTCGAGGCGGCCGGGGAGCACGAGGACGAGCGAGAGCAGCCCGGACCAGCCCTCCTTCTGCTTGTCCGAGAGCCAGGGAGTCGCCACATCCACAGCGTACTTGACTTCACGCTTGAATCATCTGCGACACTTCAAGCATGAACTCATTCGTCGATCCGCCGACCCTGCCCCGCACCGACCTCTACCACCACGTCTCGGTGGCGGGCCCCGGCCGACTGGTCCACGTCGCCGGCCAGGTCTCGTGGGACGCCGACGGCGTCCTCGTGGCGCCGGGCGACCTCGCCGGCCAGGTGGAGCAGACCTACGTCAACGTCGCCGCGGCCCTCGAGGCGGCCGGCGGCACGCTCCACGACCTCGTCGACCTCACCATGTACGTCGCCGGGTGGACCCCGGACCAGATGCCGGCCGTCGTCGAGGGCATGGAGCGGGCCGCCACGCGCCTCGGCGGCACCTCGGCGCCGCCCGCCACGCTCATCGGCGTCGCCGCCCTCCACGCTCCCGAGCACCTCGTCGAGCTCAAGGCCGTCGCCGTGGTGCCGGGCGGCGTCGACATGCCGCGAGACCGGGCCTGAGCCGACCTCGGGGGCTTCGGCGTCCCGTTGCACACCTGCGTCGATCAGGACATCCGCGCATCCGGCTGTACCCGGAGTGTGCCCGCTGAGATCCCTGGCAGCAGGGCTCGATCTGGGTGTCAGCCTGAGTGCAGCGGTGACCGAACATGCCGCGTTGCGGGCGTCCCGCCCGACCGTGCTGCGGGCGTCCTGCCCGACCATGCCGCTGACGGCCCCGAGGTGATGCGATCGGCGGCGGGTGGCGGGCCCGCACCGCTGGACATGAGCGACCTCGGGGTCGATCGCCGATCGACCCTGACAGCGGCTCGCCCGGACCGATGAGTCCGCCCCGCGGCGCAGGTCGTTGCCGTCGTGAAGAGGCATTGGACTGTCAGCGACCACGACCACGACCACGACCACGCGAGTGGCGCGCCGCTGGGCGTCGAGAGGTGGACGGACGCATGACTGGCCGGACCACCGTGACCCCGGTGCTGACAGCCGACTTCTGCGTGGAGGCGGGTTCTGGCGGACGCATGCCCGTGTACGTGCACCTGATCCACCACGACGGCGCGAGGATCCTCGTGGACACCGGGATCAAGGACCGGCACCCCGCCATGTCTGACATGGACCCACGGCTGCGTGACTGGACCGACGACTACGACCTCGCCAGCATCGACGTCGTCGTCAACACCCACCTGCATGCCGATCACTGCGGCGGCAACTACCTGTTCGCAGGGCGCCCGGTCCTCGTCCAGCGACAGGAGCTCGACGACGCGCTCACGCTCGACGACTACACGCTGCGCGACTGGGTGGACGCACCAGGCGTCAACTACACAGCGGTCGACGGCGAGAGCGAGATCATGTCCGGGATCAGGCTCCTCCCCGCACCGGGACACACCGCGGGCTCACAGATCGTCGTCGTTGACAGCGACGACCAGCGCCTGGTGATCGCCGGTGACACCGCCGTGTGGTTCGGCGAACTCGAGGACCCCACGACCGAAGGACAGAGAACGATCCACGCACTGCGTCCCGACGCAGTGTGGCTCTCTCACGAGCACCACCCCTGGACACCGTCGACCCGGACCGCAGCCCTCCCGGTCGTCGGATGATGCCGCTGGTCGCCTGCGGCCGACCGTGCCGCTTGTCAGGCTGACCAAGAGCTGCCACGACGAGCACGACCCGGTGGACGTCGCGCCCAGTTCCTCGCGGGTGGTCGTCCCTCCGCCGCCTCGACTGAAGGGGGAGCGCACTCGGTCGAGATCGCGAGGGACCTCGCCGCAGGGGCTGCCTCAGGGAGCGCACGGTCGACCACAGAACTGCGTGAGCACCTCAGAGCCTCGCCGCATGGCTGGCCGACTTCGACGGGTTCGACCTGGGCCAGCGCCGTGTTGCCCCGGGCAGTGGTCGGGGAGTGTGAGAACCGCACCGCGAGCCGCCACCGTTCCGAGCAGGAGCACCTGCACCGCTGCCCGGGCAATCGCCCGACCACGACGCGCCTCGGTCTCCGGTCGACCATGCCGCACCCCGGGCGACGCCCGACCACGCCGCACCCCGGGTCGACGCCGCTCATGCCCCTGCCAGGCCCCGCCCGACCGTGCCGTCCATCGTGCGCGTGCACCGTTCCCAGGCCCGTAGGGGTTCGCCCAGCTCGCATGACCGATGACTCGACGGCGCCCGCGTGGTCCGATGCGCCATGACCGAGAACACCAGACTGCCCGTGGTAGCCGTGTTGGCTGCCGTCCCAGTCCGCAGTGCCGATGCCGCCCGGGCGTTCTACGAACAGCTCATCGGCGCGCCGCCGGACGAGTCTCCGATGCCCGGACTCACGCAGTGGGATCTCGGCACGGGCGTACTGCAGGTTGTCGTCGACGTGGACCGCGCAGGGGGCGGCTTGGCGACTCTGATGTTCGACGACCTCGAGAGTGCCGCAGAGGCGGCGAGGAAGCGCGGCGTCGACCTGGATGTCTCTCGCGGCGAGGTGGTCACCGCTGTTGCCCGGGTGGTCGACCCCGACGGGAATGCGATCACGCTCGTGCAGGGTTGATGCCGAGAGCCGACTGACCGTCATCGGGTCGAACGAGGGTCCAGCACGCGCGTCGACGCCCCTGGCACCCGCCCGGCCATGCCGCCAGTCGGCCCTCCGGCCGACCATGCCGCCACTGACACCCGGGTGGTGACGTTTCCCCCACACCCCCGGACCGGTCGGAACCGGTCCGGGCCTGCGCCGGCGCCAGCTCTGGGCGAACGACAGCAGGAGACACCAGGTAGCACCCCGACCGTGAGCGGCACGTCGGCCGCCATCGGCGACCTGGGCAGAACACTTGGGGACCACAGCCTGCAGTGACAGTGGGAGCGCCCTCTCACCCGACTCGGTCGACGAAGATGTCCGGTGCCGCATCGGGCGCCCCGTACGGCGCGAGGTCGGTCACGCCCTCCTCGCGCAGCACGTCCACGTCGAGCACCGTGTGACCGGTCCAGGTCCGCGACGGTCGAGCCATCATCGCGACTGCGGCGTCGGCCACGATCTCGGGAGAACGGGACCGACGCAGCGCCGTGTCGCCCCCGAGGACGTTGCGCACGGCGGCGGTCGCGATGGTGGTCTCGGGCCACAGGCAGTTGGCCGCGACGCCGTCTGCGCGGTGCTCCTCGGCCCAGCCGAGTGTCAGCATCGTCATGCCGTACTTGGCCATCGTGTAGGCGGGATGCCGCCCCAGCCAGCGCGGTGCCAGGTTGAGAGGCGGCGAGAGGGACAGGACGTGCGGGTTGTCGCTGCGACGCAGGTGCGGCAAGCAGGCCCGGGTCAGCAGGAAGGTCCCCCGGAGCTGGATCTGGACCATCAGGTCGAACCGCTTGACCGGCAGTTCCTCGGTCGGGTCGAGGGCCAGGGCCGAGGCGTTGTTGACGCAGACGTCGATGCCGCCGAACTGCTCTGCGGCACGCTGGACGACCTCGGCGACCGAGTCCTCGACGCGCACGTCGCCGACGACGGGCAGGGCGTGACCCCCGGCCTCCTCGATGGCGCGTGCCGCGGTGTGGATGGTGCCCGGCAACCTGGCGTCGGGCACCGCTGTCTTGGCCAGGAGGGCGATGTTGGCGCCTCGACGGGCCGCGGCCAGGGCGATGGCCAGACCGATGCCGCGGCTGCCGCCCGACATGACGATCGTCCGACCCGCCAGGCTGTCCGAGCTCGTCATGCCTCGACCTCCGCCCGACGGTGGGTGAGCGCACCGCGCCCCATGACCGCCAGCGACACCACCAGGACCAGCAGGATCGCCATGGTCACCGGCCGTCCGAGGACGTATCCGGGGTTGCCGTCCGAGTAGGCGAGCGTCTGTCGCAACGACGACTCGAGGGTCGGCTGCAGGACCACGGCGAGCACGAAGGCCGCCATGCTGAACCCACTGCTGCGAAGGACGAAGGCGATGACGCCGGCCGCGAGCATCACCAGGACGTCGAACAACGAGTTGCCGTCGGCGTAGACACCGATCGTGCACAGCCCCACGATGAGCGGCATCATCACCCGCGGCGGCACGGACAGCAGCCGGGTGAAGAGCCCCACCAGGGGGAGGTTCAGCACCAGCAGCATCAGGTTGCCGATGTACATCGCCGCGATCACGGTCCAGAACAGCTCGGGCTGGTCCTCGATGAACGTCGGCCCGGGGACGATCCCGTTGAGCAGCAGCGCCGCGAGCACCAGCGCCATGGTGGGCGCGAACGGGATGCCGAGGACCATCAGGGGGATGAACGCCGCGCCCGCGGCCGCATTGTTGGCAGCCTCGGGGCCCGCGACGCCCTCGACTGCGCCCTGGCCGAAGCGCTCGGGATGACGAGAGAGCCGCTTCTCCGCCACGTAGGAGGCGAAGGTCGACAGCACGGCGGCCGGCCCAGGCACGAGCCCGAGAGCGAAGCCGATGACCGACCCCCGCAGCGCAGCGGGTGCTGCCCGCCGCACCTCCTCACGGTTGGGCAGCAGCTCGCGCATGGTGGGAGCCGTGATCGCAACCTCGTGGGTGCGGCGGCTCGCGAGGGTCAGTGCCTCGGCGATGCCGAAGACACCCATGACGAGGGCGATGAAGCTGAAGCCCTGCGCGAGGGTCGTCGAGCCGAGCGTGAAGCGCAGGTCCCCGCCGGACGGGTCGATGCCCACGGTGCCGACAGCGAGGCCGAGGCAGATCATCACTGCAGCGCGTGCGCCCGACCCCTGCGAGAGCGCAGCCAGCAAGAGCAGCCCGGCAAGGCACAACGCCATGTACTCCGGCGGCCCCAGCTTCACGGCGAGGGACCCGAGGACCGGCGCGAAGAGCATCAGGCCGACCACGGCAAGGGTGCCGGCGACGAACGACGAGAGCGCGGCGACGGTCAGGGCGGCGCCGGCGCGACCCCGCTTGGTCATCTCGTTGCCGTCGATGGACGTGACGACCGAGCTGGCCTCGCCGGGGATGTTGAGCAGGATCGACGTGGTGGACCCTCCGTAGGTCGAGCCGAAGTAGATCCCGGCGAAGAGGATGAGCGATCCGGTGGGCCCGACCTGGGTCGTCACGCCCAGCAGCACCGACATCGCGCCGATGGGGCCGATCCCTGGCAGGACCCCGACGAGGGTCCCCAGCACCACACCGGCGACCGCCAGCAGCAGCAGAGTGGGGTCGGCGAAGGCGGAGAACCCGCCAGCGAGGTCGTGCAGCACGACGCCTCCTGTCCTCAGGCCAGGCCGAGGCCGCCGGCGGGCAGCGGGACGAAGAGCCAGTAGACGAACACCAGCCACGTCACCACCCCGAAGGCAGCGCCCAGAGCGAGGGGACGGAGCAGGCCGCTCATCCCCATGACCTTGCCCATCACCACCACGGCGATCGACAGGGTCGTGACGAAGCCGAGGGTGTCGCCGACCAGGGGGACCGCGAGCGAGGCAGCCAGCACCCCCAGGACGCGGGCCCAGGCCACCGACTCGACGCCGGTCTCCCCGTCGTCCTCCGCGCCCGGAGCGTCTCGCGTCGCGGTGAGAGGCGCGGCCCCGGCCGCGTTCGCCCGCAGCTCCTGGACGAGGACGACGACACCGGACGCGACGAGCACGACCGCGACGATCACTGGGAAGAACCCCGCGCGGGGCTCAGCGAGCGAGCCGATCCCCTCCCGCGTCGCCAGCGCGCCGTACGCAGCCCCGAGCGCCACCAGGACGGCGGCCGTCGCCGCCTCGGTGGTCCAGGCGTGCCGACGCGAGCTGGTGGGCGTCACTGCCCCGCACCCAGGACCCGGGCGCCGTCCTCCGTCTTCGTCGCCAGGTGTTCCCTCGCCTGCTCAGGCCCGGCTCCGCTCACGATGAGACCCAGCTTCGCCGCGGCCGCCGCGAACTCGTCGCTGCCCGCCGCGTCCTCGAATGCTCCCTCGAGCCGGTCCGACACCTCTTCGTCGAGTCCGTCAGGGGCGACGACGACGTTGATCGCCTCCCACACGATGTCGACGCCCTGGTCGGAGAAGGTCGCAACGTCGGGGATCAGGTCGACAGGCGCGTCGGCGGTGACCCCCAGAGCGCGGATCCCGCCGGAGGCCAGCTGGGGCAGCGCGCTGGCCAGCTGCATCACACCGACGTCGAGGTTGTTGCCGAGCAGCGCGGTGGTGGTCGCCTGATCACCGTCGAAGCTGACGTGCTTGAGCCTCGCGCCCGTCTCCTGCTCGAACGCGTCCGCCGGCACCTTGTAGTTCAGCGGGCCCTCGCCGATCGTGATCGACCCGGGCGCGTCCTGCGCCGCGTCGACGAGGTCCCCGAGGTCCTGGAACGGCGATGCCTCCGGCACCACGAACATGATGGGCGAGGTGATGACCTCGTTGAGCAGCGTGACCGCCTCAGGGTCGTAGGCGACCTCCTCGGTCTGCGGTACCAGCGTCAGCGGACCGTCCGGGACCACGCCGATGGTGTAGCCGTCGGGCTCGGCGTTGAGGATCTCGGTCGTCCCCACCGTCCCACCGCCGCCGTCCTTGTTGACGACCTGGAGATCCTCGGCGAACGCGTCGCCGGCGTTGATGATGTCGACCAGCGCCCGGGTGGTGGTGTCGATCCCGCTCCCGGCCGGGTAGGGGACGACCACCTGGATCGGGCGCTGGGGGTAGTCACCAGACGCCGCCCCACGCGAGCAACCCGCGGAGCCCACGAGCACGAGACCGACGGTCATGGCGGTCGCGACGGCGTAGCGACCTCGAGTGGATGTCGGCACGGCGAGCCTCCAGCAGGTTAGGGGGAGTGACGTCCTCCACAGTCACGGAGCGACTCCCAGTGGTCAAAGACGGGTCTTCACGCTCATCCATTGCGCCGACCAATGGACGGGTCATTGGTCTGCTCAATGGGTGATGGGCCCGATTGCTCTTTGACCGATGGGTCGGGGCGCTCGCACGATGACCGTGAAGCCGTCCTGGGCGGTCAGTCGAGCTGAAGGGTCGGGCACCGGTGCCAGAGTTCACAGTCGAGTCGGACGCGGCGAGCGAGGTGCTCGTGGACCGGCCTCAGCGGCGCAACGCCGTCTCGTGGCAGCTGCTGGTGCAGCTGCACGACGCCCTCGAACGGCTGCGCGATGAGGCTGAGACCCGCGTCGTCGTGCTGACGGGCGCCGGCAGCGACTTCTGTGTCGGCGCCGACCTCGCGCGCGTCGGCTCCAGCAGTACCGCCGACCAGGAGACTCGCACGCTCCGCGGCCGGTCCGCCGAGGACGATCGAGAGCGGCTGACCCGCGCCTCGGGCGTCGTCGAACTGCTCGTCTCGTTCCCCAAACCGACGATCGCCCGCGTCAACGGCGCCTGTGCCGGGGCAGGCCTGAGCCTGGCGCTGGCCACGGACCTCTCCGTCGCCGCGCCGGGGGCCCGGGTCAACACCGCCTTCGTCAGCGCCGGCGTCTCGGGCGACCTCGGCAGTGCCTGGCTGCTGGCCCGGGCGGCCGGGGCCGCCCGCGCTCGCGCGCTCCTGCTCGACCCGGTCAAGATGACGGCTGAGGAGGCTGTGCGCTGGGGCCTGTTCACCGAGGTCGCCGACGATCTCGACCTGCGCGTCTCACAGCTGTCCGGCAAACTGGCCGAGCAGCCGCCGCTGGCCATGCGCCACGCGAAGGCGAACGTGCTCGATGCGACGACCCACGACCTGTCCGGCTACCTGGAGCGCGAGGTGCCGCGGATGGTCGAGACCGCCCGCGACGACCGCGCCCGCGAGGCCGCCCGCGCTTTCGTCTCCGGCGGTGAGCAGTGAGCACACGCCCTCTGGACGACGTCCGGGTGGTCGAGTTCGGTCACTACATCGCCGCTCCGGCGGCGACCCAGATCCTGGCCGACCTGGGCGCCGACGTGATCAAGGTGGAGCCACCATCGGGTGACCAGGCCCGGAGCATCGGCGCCTACGGCGAGGGCATCGTCGTCGCCTACAACCGGGGCAAGCGCTCGGTCGCACTCGACCTGCGCTCCCCCGCCGACCGGGAGCGCGCCCTCGACCTCGTCACGAGCGCCGACGTCGTGGTGCAGAACTTGCGACCCGGCGTCCTGGACCGCCTCGGGCTGGGGACCGAGACCCTGCTCGAACGGCAGCCCCGGCTCGTGCACGTCTCGGTGACCGGGTTCAGCACGCGCAGCGACTCGGCGCAGCGGGCCGGTCTCGACATCGCCGCCCAGGCCGAGAGCGGTCTGATGTCGATCAACGGCGAGGCGGAGGGAGACCCGCTGCGGGTCGGTTTCCCCATCTCCGACGTGGCCGCGAGCTATGCAGTGGTGCAAGCCGTGCTGTCCGGACTCTTCCGACGCGAGCGCACCGGCGCGAGCGCCGTCGCGGAAGTCTCGCTGCTGGAGGTCTCGGTGCACATGCAGTCCGCCCTGTGGGGCGAGTGGCACGCCTCCGGTGTCGAACCGCGCCGCAAGGGCAACGGCCAGGCCACGGTCGCTCCGGCCGCCGACGTGATCACCACGACCGACGGGGCGATCACCGTCTCGGCGTACACCCCCGAGCACTTCGCACGGTTGTGCCGCCTGCTCGGCAAGCCCTGGATGACCACTGACGAGCGCTTCGTCGACAACCCCTCGCGGGTCGCCCACCGCCCCGCCCTGCTCGACGAGATCAGCGAGGTCCTGGGCCTCCTCAGCAGTGCGGAGGCTGTGACCCGCCTCACGCAGGCCGGCGTCGTCTCCGCCACGGTGCGCACCTTCACGGACGTCGCGGGCGCCACCGACGTCGAGCAGAGTGGGATCCTGACCCATGGGCGCGACACGACCGGCCGGAGATTCACCGTCCCCACGCTGCCGTTCCGCCTCGACGGGGTCAGCGTGGAGGCGGATCGTGAGGTCCCCCGCGTCGGCGCGGACGACGAGAGGCTCTGGTCGCGGTGAACCTGCGTGAGGTCGAGTGCTTCCTGGCCGTCGTGGACCACGGGTCCATCACCCGTGCCGCGGCGTCGGTCTACCTCGCACAGCCCTCCCTGTCGCAGATCATCCGACGTCTCGAGGCCGACCTCGGCGTCGAACTGTTCCGCCGCGTCGGTCGGGGGCTCGTGCTCTCCCCCGCTGGCGAGGCACTGGTCGGCCCTGCCCGTCAGGTCATGCGCGACCTCGCTCAAGCACGCAACATCGCTGCGGGCTACCGCGGGCTCGAGGGCGGCCGGGTCGACCTGGCGGTCTCGGCCTCCCTCACCTCGAGCTTCCTCGCGGCGTGGGTCGGTGACTTCCGGCGCAAGCACCCGAAGATCTCGGTCCGGCTGACCCAGCACGACGGCGACAGTGACGAGATCAGCACGCTGATCCGCTCAGGTGCCGCCGAGCTCGCCTACACCGTCACCCCGGTGTCGCGTCAGGGCATCGAGTGCCGTCACATCGGGCACGGCGAGATCGTCCTGGCCCTCCCGCTCGGCTGGGGGTCCGACCTCCCCGATCCGGTCCCGGTCGCCATGCTCGACGGGCTACCCATGGTCGTCGACCGGGGCTTCGGGAGGTCGTACCTCGCGGGCATCCGGGAGCGGACGGGCGTGGAGCCGCACGTCGTGGTGGATCTCAGCGAGGCGAGCGACCTCCTGCCGCTGCTCGCCTCCGGAGCCGGGGCAGCACTGCTGCCCATGCGTCAGGCCATGGACGCACGCCGTCGCGGCGCGACCTTGCGGATGCTCGACCCGGCACCCGTCCGCGACATCTACGCCATCACGCCTGCAACATCGCTGACGCCACCCACCCGCGCCTTCCTCGACCTCAGCATCCACAACCTCGAGCAGTGGCACCGCGCCGTCGCGGAGCGCACCGGGCGCGGCATGACGCTGCTCGAGGCCGCGACCGAGGCCGACGAGCAGATCGAGCTCGCCTACCGCCGGCTGGCCCAGTGGCCGAGCACTGCGCCCCTGTCTGCTGAGTGAGATCGACGTGGTCGCACGGCATGCCCCGACCGCGGACCACTCGGGTGATGAGTGACGCCGCCCCTGACCTCCGAGCCGGACCGGCGCATCAACGCGGGTCGGTCGCGGCCGCGGCCTGGACATCACCCTCACCCGAGGTCCCTGGTGCACCCGTGCCGTCGAGTGAGCGGCTCAGCGCCTCGGCCACCGACGTGAAGTGGTGCCCGTCCTCGAGCACGTCGCGCCGCACGTCGTCCTCGGTGCACACCATGTCGTGGCGCAGGCTCATCGTCAGGGACGCCACCTCGCTGTGGGGCAACCCGCTGATCCTCGCGCACGCCCACCCCACGAGTCGCTGGGGCACCCACGGGACGAGCACCCTGTAGCGACGAAGACCGGCGACGCGGGCGAAGGTGCCGAGCAGCTCGGGGTAGGTGAGGATCTCATCGCCCCCCAGGTCGTAGTGACGGTCGTGGACGAGTGGGTCGTCGCCCAGCGCCAGGACCCGGGCGATGGTGTGGACCACGTCCTCGACTGCGACCGGCTGGATCTCGCTGCGCATCCAGCTCGGTACCGGGGTCACCAGTGGGATCCGTTCGCTCAGGCGTCGCAGCAGTTCGTAGGAGGTCGACCCGGCGCCGATGACCATCGACGCACGCAGGACCGTCGCCGGCACGTCACCCTCGAGGAAGACCTTCTCGACCTCCTCCCTGGAGCGCAGGTGATCGGACAGGGCGCCCTCGGGAACCAGCCCGGACAGGTACACGACGTGACGCACCCCTGCGCTCGTGCATGCAGCCGCCACTCGCTGCGCGGCCTCGCGGTCCTTGCGTACGAAGTCGTCGTCCTCCATGGAGTGGACGAGGTAGACTACCGCGTCGATGCCATCAACCGCGGAACGAACCAGCTCGTCATCGGTGATGTCGAACCGCCGGGTCTCCACCTCGGCGCTCCACGGGTACTCCTCGGTCCCGCTCCGGGTCCGGCTCGCGGCAACCACCTCGTAGCCGGCCTCGAGCAGTTCGGGGATCAAGCGCGACCCGACGTACCCCGTCGCTCCCGTCACAAGAACTCGGACGTTCGTCCTCTCCGCCACCAGTTCTCCTCCGTCACCCGGGCTGACCCGAGCACGCTCTGCGGCAGTTGTCCACCGGTGTGAACCTACGACCGGGTGCCACAGCCGCCCAGGAGGGGTCTCTCAGCCGCCGCATGAACACCGCGACGCCAGGGGGTGGCACACCCGCGGCACCGTGCTGGGGGCTGCGGGCTGCGGGCTGCGGGCTGCGGGCTGCGGGCTGCGGGCTGGCGATGATCCGGCACCGGCCTGGGTTCCGCCCGCCGGTCGGATGGCGCCACGACCGCAACGGCCGGACCCCAGCGACCCATCGGTGTCAATCCGCTCTCCTGTGGAACCTTCACGCCGACGTCGGGCAGCGCGAACGCAGGCCGCGAGGTGGCGCCCACCAGACCTGGGCGGTACTCGATCGCTTTTGATTCTCCGGCTCCGCCCGACCATGCCGCACCCCGGGCTCCGCCCGACCATGCCGCTGAGGACACGATCTTCAGACACCGTCTAGCCGCTGTCTCCTCAGAATGCGATCGTGCGATCGTGCCGAAGGTTCCAACGTTTATCACCCACTACCACGTGGCGAGCCGACCTCCCTTTTTGAACCTCAGTGATCTAGGCGAGGACGACATGCACTCGGTCCTGTCGGATCTCGACCGTGCAGCCAAGGCGGGCACTTCGCAGCGTCGCTTTGGTCCTCGATACATGGCGCTTCGTCGTGAGACTGAGGCGCTCCTGCGCGATCGCTTCATCCAACGAGGAGGGCAACCAACCCGAACCAGCCCGCACTACTTCGTCCTCGGCGAGTCGGCCTGGTTCCAAGGCCTTTACCGTGAGCCGGCGACCGTGCAGATTGACCTCGGCGAGATTCCTACAGCCCAGGTCAGCGCAACTTATCCCGACAGCGTCACCTCGTTGGGACTACTCGGCCAGTACGGCATCCATGTGCCTACTCGTCCTCAGCACGGGCGGGTGTTCAGAGTCGAAGAGCTCCAGTCAGTGATTGATGAGTACGGCCTGCCTGAAGGTGCCGCCCCGGACACCTACGAAGGACACCAGGTCCGCGACTTCCAGCATTACATCGAAGTTCAGGTCTGGACCGATGACGTGCTGCCGGCCGCAGCGCGACGCTAGACGGGGCCACCATCCCTCGACCGTCTGGCCCCCCACCCATGCGCCCAACCATTCCGCCTACCGGGCTCCGCCCGACCATGCCGCCTACCGGGCTCCGCCCGACCATGCCGC
>Ga0325401_1001639_pt1 | contig 19158 bp, 19 predicted proteins | sample PopdelMetagenome_FD_205666 | JGI IMG/M metagenome (GOLD analysis project Ga0325401, IMG submission 205666) | Populus deltoides microbial communities from Bellville, Georgia, United States - Xylem-PdKOR-R2 | ecosystem: Host-associated > Plants > Phyllosphere > Stem > Wood/Secondary xylem | place... | reverse complement strand
CCCTCCATCTGTTGGGAATGACTCTTAAATGCTTATGTCAAACGAGGGAATGTTGATGAAGCTTCAAAGGTTTTTCAAAGCATAGACGAGAAGGATGTGGCATGGTCGGCATTGATTTCTGGATATGCTCAAATAGGAGACACTGACGGTGCCATTAGGATATTTGTACAAATGGAAAAGGAGGGGAATTAAACCGAATGAGTATACCTTCTCTGTTATCATTAATGCATGTGCAGCTCCTGCAGGGGGAGAACAAGGGAAACAGCTTCATGCCTGGTCAATTAAATCAAGATTCAATAATGCTCTATTTGTTAGTAGTGTTCTTCTTACCATGCATTCAAAGAGAGGGGACATTAAAAGTGCATATAAAGTTTTCAAGAGGCAAAGGGGGAGAGATTTAGTGTCATGGAATTGCACTATCTCTGGATATGCACAGCATGGCTATGGGAGGAAAGCTCTTGAAATATTTGAGGATATGCAGAAGCATAACTTGAAGATTGATGGTGTAACATCCATCGGCGTCATTTCTGCCAGCACGCATACTGGACTAGTGGATGAAGGTCAAAGATACTTAAATATAATGGTGAAAGATCACCATATTGAGCCTAGAATGGAGCATTATTCTTGCATGGTTGATCTACATCGCCGGGCTGGAATGCTTGGGAAAGCCATGGAAAATCATAAATGGGAAGCCATTTCCAGCAAATGCAAACGTGCGGCAACTCTCTTGGCTGCTTCCCGTGTTCACCGTAATCCAGAGCTGGGGAAACTTGCAGCAGACAATCTCATTTCTCTCCAGCCACAAAATCCAGCTTCATATGTCTTGCCATCTTATATGTGTGCTCTTCGGTTAGGAACTGGCAAGAAAGAGCTAAAGTAAGGAAATTGATGGGGCAGAAGAAAGTGAAAAAAGTAGGAGGGTACAGCTGAATTGAGGTGAAGAAATGGACTTCCCTTGTAAAATGTGCTAAGTGTTTTGCTTGCTAGTTCCGACAATACGTAATATTTATTTTTTAAAAAAAAGTTTTGTATTTTTTTAAATTAATATCCCTTATATTTTTATTTTATTTAAAGAATTTCTTTTAAATAACAATTATATTTTTTAGTTATGCATTTAAATTTGAAGAATTTTTTTTATTCATCTATAATTTTTTTTATCTTTTGTATGGATGATTTTTTTTAAATAAAAAAATTTTATTTTCATATAATATTTCTAATATGTACAGTTTTGCATAACTGTTTTTCATTTTATTTTATTTGATGAATTAAATTTGTGTCTTCATTTCTATTATCATTTGTTTAAATAAAAAATTATTTTAATAAACAAATTTAACAAATACAATTAGGTGAATATCTCATCTTTCGAGATTAAATATCTTGATCTATATTTATTTTTTAATTTTTTAAATTTTATTTTTAGATATCGTTAATAATTTATATATATATATAGTTTTCAATTTATTTGATTATAAGTATACACAAAAAATTTTACTTGAGCTTAGATTTTTAAATTATATAAATTTTATTTATTTATTTTTATATATAGTTTTTAATTTATTTGATTATATGTATACAGTAATAAACATCCTACTGGCTGATTCTCTGCCTCAAGCTCTTATCAATCTTGTCTCCTTAAACTTGTAGTCATCACGTTAAGAAAACCTTATCCAAACACGTACTCTCTTTTTACACTCCTGTCTGTTGCCCTCCCTAATCAATCAACTTTCCCTACCAACACGCCACCTGTACAATCCTATCAGTAGCCACTAAAGCTGTCGTCACCATCATGACTCACATCACATCACTCTGCCACGTCATCGTCATTCATACTTTATCAAGATATAGCTAGCACACCGTTTGATATTGTGACCCTCGTGATATTCCAACGGCCAAGATTATTCTATTTCAAGCTCTCAAGTTACCAGATAAACGTCCTTGTTTGCACGTGATAAGGAAAAAAAAAAAAAAGCGCCGTTAAAAGAGCGCTCATTTGCCGCGTTACACAATTCCCAGTCACCTATTTTAAATTTTTATCCTTTGCATAAAAATAAATTAAAAGATTAATTATTATTAACCATTATTCTCTTTCTAGAAATCTTCTGCAGCCATGATCATCTCGTACGAACAAACAAACGGCCGTTAACGGCGTCGTCGAAACCTACACATCTACATTTCACAACGTCGACCGACGGCGGTGTCGCCGGTGAGGGATTGACAGTCCGGCGGTACGGACCGAACCATTTGTTTTGCATGTAACGGTTTTTTCTCCAAGGAGGTAGAGAGAGCTCTCTACTCTTCAACGATCTCTTAGATGCGTCACTGATGCTCTTCACGATCGTCTTCAAATCCTCACTTCTGCCTACAAAAACACGAGGAAGAGAGTTCAGAAGCTTCAAGAACTGACTCGTAGGTCTCGCAATCTCAAATTGAGAAGCGAAATCGAGATCCACCACGTAACGGTTTTGCAATGTGGAGGATTTTGATTGCACCACGTCGATGAACTCGTATCCACCGGCGGTTAAACCACCGCCACCAGAAGATTCCCATTTAGTCTTACAGATCGCTGCATTGTGTCCTAACTCTCTCAAGAACGACATCACTTTGCGCCTCAAAACCGGTCTTTGATTAATCAAGCAAGAAAAAGCTTCCATCGCTTTCGAAACATGAGCGGATAATAAATTCCTGTATGAATCCCTACTACCTGATCTCAGGATACCTTCCACGAAATCCTTACAATCGGAGACTGAGTCAACTCGATCTGAATCCGACTCGTAACCATTAACTGAGTCGTGAGTTAAATCTGAGTCGTCATTCTCAAGAAAGCCGTGAACGAGCTCGGACAAACAAGGTAAGTCGTCGTCGTCGTCTGCAGAGTGTTCGCTACCGCTACTGACATAACTGAGTTGCCTACCGACGAGTCGAGCCTTAGCTTTATCGTCAAGAGGATCGGTAACTCGCTTAGATCTCACAAAACCTGACATTCTTTTTTCCAGTTTTATCCTTTTGTTTTCAAAGTTGTGTTTTTATTTTTTTGAAAGCAGTTGATGTAGTTGTGTATAAGGAGAAGAATTGAGGGTTTGAGTGGCTAAGCATAAATTAAAGCTTACAAGACAGGGAACATGGAGAACAAGAAACATGTGATGTGAGAAGCTTTATAAAGAGAAAAGGGAAAAGAAAAACTTAATGATTTTTTTAAGAAGATAAGATAAATTAATTTTGGGAAAGGAATTTGGCTGAGAATATTCGGTGGAAGTGTAATTAATTCATTGGGATTCGTTACTTTTTTTTAATATTTGGAAAATGGGATGAATTACTCGAAGAAAAAGAGTTAACTGTTAAGAGGAGAAGAGAGGATATACTGGGTGGTATCCGATTAGGGAGGAGTGTGTGGCAAGCATATCCAACGGCACCTAGGGTTTATTCCAGTTGCACTAGTAGGTTACATGGAGGGATAAGATTTTGCAGTGATTGGTGGGGCCATGATTTGAAAGGTGGATTTAATGGAGACGCATCGGTAGATATGGTGGGGTATAAGATTAGTCTGCCTCTTCAGGGCAGGAAGGGTGAGGGCTGGGGAGCCTAGTTGTGAAGTTTGCTGTCTTGATTTGAGAAATTTGAGATTTAATTCCATTCTTGTTTTTTATTAACTTGAATAAAATATTGATATGTTGATAATGGTCTGTAAATTAACTGTTACCGAGGTCTTTTCCCAGGTCACTTCTTAAATTGAATCTAACAACTATGGAGGCCACTAACTAACCTGTGGGATTTCCGTGAGATTTCACTTGAAAGTGGATTGTAATTAACCATGTGATTGTGATCATATTCATTGCAGGATTAGCCAAAAATTACTTAGGATTTAAGAAAGAACTGTTTGAGCTGTGACTTTCGTTGAAACAACTAACTTACTGCTATTGATTATTGCAGAGTTTATTGCCGCTGGACTCCGAGATGGCCTCTGAGATTTCAAGACTGCTGAAACATGTGGGCAAGACATATTATGCTGTAATTCACACATCGCCTGGAAAACGATGCCGCCAAAATATCCAGAACAGGTGCTGTAATTCCTATTTTTGATATAATACTATAAATAACCAAATGATTATGAGTTCGAATATTATCATCCTTGTTTATTTAATAAAAATTAAGTATAAAGTGACGTGAAACTATACAAGTTTCAAGCTCAAAAAAAACTTTTATTTATAAAAATATGTTAAAAAATAATATAAATTATATCTTGAGATCTTATCTAAAAACTTCAATTATTAGATTGAGATGGTTCTAGGCAAAAAAAAACCTTTATTTTATCATGAATTTTAAAAATTACACGAAATATTTAGATGTCCTTGATAATATCCGGAGTAATCACATCTTATCGCGTGTGGTGCAGGTTAATTCTATGTTCAAAACAATAGCTGTTGGAGCAATTCTTGCAATTGGGTACGTATAGTAAGAGAAGTATGTTTAGTTCTATTAGATTGATTAAACAGTAAAAATTCATTTCAATAATGCCATCTTTAGTCTATTTTTTTTTTCCTTTCCTTCAACAATGACTTCTAGGCAACAAATTAATTATATAGGCCACTGTTGTTTTCTTCATACTCCAACGATTGTTGTGCCTTGAAAGCCAACATCTTTGACAGATGGATCAATCAAATACCATGCCGACAACTCCATCTAGCTGTACTGATATGGCCTTTCGTCTTTGAAAATCAGCTCGAGCGGCCTCTCAGTTGTGTGCACACCACAACCTTGCCTTTAATCTTTGCACGGTCTAGAGTATTGTCCATGCAAAAGCTGGGGGGGGGGGGGGGGGGTCTTACTCCATACACTAACCTTGGAAGGGAGAGTCTTGCCCTGAGACATCTTCTCTCCAGCTATTATGGAATTCGTTTGAGCAGGTGTTAGGGCAACATTAACGCTGTTGGATAATATATAATTGCAGATTAACTGCTGGCCTTGCCAACTGCTATATGGTAACTGACTCTTCAATGAACGAGACTATAATATAGTTGAATGATTGCACAGTTGTTGCTACATAATCTTGCAACCCAGCTCCAGTAACATGTAGCCATGATATATTGGAATTTAATCATCGACCGTGTATTGGGAACTCGTCAGGTCTTGAGTTATCCAACAAGAATTATAGGAGTGAATTTTTCTCGATCAATTTCACTGCAAGTAGACCAGTACCTTTGTGCACTCTAGTTGAAATACTAGCATTAGCATAGTACATCTGAGCCAGGTTTATAAAATCTGTTTAATATTTTAATTAATGTAAAAAATTTTCAGTTAATGAAATTATAATAAATCAACATTGATTGTGGCAATTTTTTAATTTAATATATATATTTTAATATTTAATATCATGAAGATGTTTGATTTTGATAAATGAATAATTAAAGCAAACATACAATCAATTAACTATATAATCTAAAAATCTAATTAAGAGAATCAATATTAATTGATAAAAGACAAGAATCAACGACGAAAGGGTGCTCGAGCAATTTATGTTGAAAGGGTGGTTAATTTTAATCAATGAATCCATAATTATTGATTGAAAAAACCTATTATTCTCAACTTGATTGATATTAATTACTACTCCACATCAACGTGATTTTGAATATCAAATTCTTTTAACACATACCGAAGAATCATGATCAATTTTAAAATGAGTTATTTTAAGCCATATAAATTAGTATAAACTAAAATATAATGAATTATTAACTATCAAATCCTTATTATTTTAAAAAAGAAAAGGAATTATCCACTTTTTTTATTAAAAAAATGGTGTTTTTTTCGTGATTTTAAATATCATAAAAGCATGCATCTTAGATTGATCAATAATCAATTATCAAACCTCAATTATTATAAAACGAATATGGCAAGTTATCATTATTTTCTTATGAGGTTGCATGAAGAATATTCATTATTTTTTACAACAACAATTATTTTGTATATTAATTTTGAAAAAATAATTAAAAATCCAAAGTCATGAAAAATCATTATTAGTTTTTGTGAGGTTGTAAAAATAACCGTTAATTATTTGGAGAAAATTTATATTGAGAAAATGATAAAATAGTAGGTATATAATAAAAAAAAAATTAAAGAAGCAAAGAAGGCTGAGCCAGGCCTTCTCGCGTGGGCATGGTGGCAAACAACTAGTTGTTTGACAAAAATGGGATGTAGTCTGAAGTGTGTAAAAAAATTAAAGCAAAGGGGTGAATTGCATGATCCTTAGCATATGAATTTTCTTCAACTGATATGAACTTTGAATGCATCATATCTTCTGTGATAGGATATTGCAATATAAAGGCATACCCCTTAGTGAACTCAAAAGCTACGAAAGCTATCAGCAGTAGAAGGCTTGTTTCTACAACGAAAGCACATTCAGAGCAATAGGACTCCTGACCTTGTTTATACCATTACTCCATGTCAGAGCTCCAAACACAAAATTCCCATCACTAGTCTTCAGAGGTTTAAAATCTATCTTGAAAGACAGTTTTTCGCCTGTCTTTGTGAACTTGAGAGTAGCAGGTGTCACTGTAGCTTGAACACCAGGTGGATAATCAACCTTCGCAACATAAACAGTTTGTCCTGTACCATAATAAGTAACTGTTCTGTACACTGATATGCTTCCATTCATGTTAGACACGCCAATCGAGGGGTAGTTGAAATCGTATGATGGTTTAGTTTGCTTTGGGCAATACGTTGGCTGTCCTGTGAGATTTTTCAATTGTGCAGGGCTTGCACCAGTGCTGCAGAGAAAATTAATAACGTCATTGGAATCAAAGTCATAAACTAGTCCTGGATTCAATGCTGCTAGTGGATTTATGTGTCCAGATCCATAGTCAAAAGGTGTGGCCTGGGTGTCATCTGGATCTCTCCCAATAAGTTTTCGAGTGTTATCCATGACTATAGCTGTAAAAATGAATTCAAGTGATAGATGTCAGATATGGAGAAAGATGTCAAAAAAACTTGTTAGTGAATTGAAATTTTTCTGATAATTTTTCACCGCTGCAACATCTAACCTGTTGTCATTATTGCTGACTTTATCGCTGCCGGACTCCAAGAAGGTCTGTAAGATTTCAAGATTGCTGCAACTGCTGAAACATGTGGGCAAGACATGGAGGTTCCAGAGATTATGTTGTAGTTCACGGATCGCCCAGCTGTGTCATCAGTTGACACTGGAGACCATGCTGCCAAAATATTCAGACCAGGAGCTGTAATATCTGGCTGCAATTGGAATTCACATAGTCAAGCCAAATTGTGCTTCAAACATTTCAATTCCTTCTTGTCTACCTCGTGTAGTCATCAACTTTAAAAGGTACACATGATTGAATGGATATATTTAAAGGTTGGATAGGGTTTACCTTGATGATATCTGGGGTTATAATATTTGGTCCTTGTGAAGAAAACACTGTCACTTTTGGTGCAGGTTTTGTGTTCAAAACAGTAACTGATGGCGCAATTCTTGCAGTTGGATTCCTATAGAAAGAGAAGTGCGTTTAGTTCTGTTAGATAAGTATTAAATTTCAATTCTATAATGCCATTTTGAGGCTTTATTTTCTCTTTTTTATGTTTCTCTCTTATGAATTCTTTAGGCATCAAGATAGAGAACTCACTTTCGTGCTTGCATATAAGCCTGAAGTTGTTGTGCTTCTTCTTGACCGATTAATGTGCTTGGTATTACAGCCTGAAAGCCAATTTCTTTGACAATTGGATCAACCAATATCATTCCTACACCTCCACCTAGTTGTACAGCTACAGCCTTTTTTCTTGGATCATCAATAAGAACCTCAGTTATGCACACCACAATCTTCCCTTTAGTCTTTGCAGGGTCTAGAGTATTGTCCTTGCAAAAGCTGGGAGACAAAGAATAGATTAGAAACCACTGCTTTAAGAACAAGAACAACTCATTGGTTTTGCTTCTCAATGGTCACGAGTTCCAGTTCTCTCAGGGCCACTAGTGGCTTACATGGTTGTTAACTTCAAGGCCCGTGGGATTAGTCGAAGTGCGTGCAAGCTAACCCGGACATCCACGTTAATCAAAAAACAAAAAAAGAACAACTCACTGGTCTTGGATCTAGGGAATCTAGTGAAACTTTATTTTATTTTCACTACCAAGTCAGAAGGTATTGATTGATATTGAATATGATGGTGAAAAATCTAGGATTCTCTGAATTTTTGTTTCCAAGAATTAAAATTCTTCATAGGAACTTGGTTGATTTGACGAACTTGTTTCAGAATTAGATAAAGGACTTGGAGATTAACTCCTGAGGTAATCGATTAATGAAGGCTTTGTGAGTTGCAACAGAAAGAGTCACTGCCAGATTATTTTTTCTCTCAAGTAAGCTAACTGAAGAATAAACATATATAGGAGTTAGATAATGTCTCCAGGAATATTGAAGTTGGACTCTTCATGAAGCTTTGCAGCTCTATCATATATATTTAATCAAATAAAGAAGATACCTCGCATTCTTTGCTGTAACACCTGGTACAGCTGCATCACTTCCAGCTATCAAACCGTATGAGGTTTCCATTTTCAGAGGATTTAGTGAAAAACCCTGAGAACACAGCAATGTTTTCATGTGAAGAAAGTTCTTACTAAATACAGTAGTTATCTTGGCCCCAATCTTTTGTTTTTACGCACAAAGAAATGAAAAGGAAAAAAATATGATAACGTTTGCAAAAATCACCTTCAAAATTTGTGAATTTCCAAGATAAATGTTTGAGTCAAATTCCCTGTCCAAAGAGCTAGCAGCAACAGTGAGGATCCAAGGAGCAACATTGGCTGCAGTCTTTGGGGAAAATGAGTTCCCTGCTGAAGAAGACACAACTATTCCTTTCCTGAACGCATGGAAAGCTCCAACAGAAGTTGCACTCTCAAAGTAAATAGGCTCAGGAGGGTTAGCACCAAAGGAAAGAGAAAGGATATCAACTCCATCATTGATTGCATCGTCCATGGCAGAAAGAATATCAGCATCATTGCACAGGTTAAACCAGCAAGCCTTGTAGATGGCAAGTCTGGCATATGGTGCACCACCTCTTGCAGTACCTCTGGCCATCCCAAATAAGCTAACATTAGACACCACAGCTCCAGCTATAGTTGAGGCAGTGTGGGATCCATGGCCATCACTGTCTCGTGCTGATCGGAAGAAAGTGCCACCGAAATCTTCTAAGGGCCCATTTTCTGCTTCAAATCCTTTGAAGTAGAACCGTGCTCCTACAACTTTTCTGCAATTTCCAATCCAATACATATTGCTACAACTCATGATTATATTTCGTTGAAATTCCGGTATTAATCACGAAACTAAAAATCAAAGTCCTTTTTCTTTTTTTATCAAAATAGTCCTTTAAATCAACTTTTGTGCCTCATGATTGGCCATGATTTAAAATTGACAACCATTCAGAGAAAGAATGGTGGTACATTGGGGCAAAGGAAATGCTAGATACCTGTTGCAGTTAGCTGATGTAAAATTTTCACCAGCAACACATTCTCCCTTGAATTTCACAGGCACGTTGCCTAAGCCTGTATCGCTGAAGCTCTCAGACTCGGGCCAAAATCCTGCAGTAATGAATTAATGATGAAAAATGATTTACTGTAATTGTGCTGAAAATGGAGCAAGAGAGAGTCCATTAAGAGCTGGATATAATTGGCAACAAAAAAGAGCTGAATATAAAGAATTACCTGTATCAATGACACCAACAATAACATCAGACACTGACGAAGTCACTGGCCTTTGGTTATTCGCATAGGGAGAGTTTACGCCTAAAAAATCCCATGAATGCGTTGTGTGGAGCTTATTCGTTCGGCTCTCGAACACAGAAACAACCGAATCACTTTCTGCAGCAAGAGTGAATGTGATAAATCAGTATAGCTATATCTACTAGCAAATTATCCGTGTAGTTCAAAACAAATCTGTATGTGCAATGTTAGATGACATGCTTCGGTTTGTCTTTTTCCTTCTGTATCTCTCCAAAACTTTTTCTTAGCAAAACTGTTATCCGTTTGACAAAAACATAAGAAAATTCTTGAGAACACAGTACCTGCAAGCTGCTGAGCTTGCTCTTGTGTTAGAATGGCTGAAAAACCTCTAAAGCTTTTCGTATAATGGTGAAGAGCTACTTCCTTCGCTTCATCGAAACTGAAAATTGGACAGATTCTTCAGCAATGTCAATAATAAACTAAAAATCTTAGTGCATTAAAACAGAGTAATTAGATCCTTGCCTTCCAGTAACTGAAGCAAGTATCTCATGGTTATCATTGATCACGGATTCTTCATTGGGGTGTGAATGCTCTCCCATGTAAACTATATAATGCTGCATATTGACAGAAAGCAAAAGAAACAAGAAAGCTCAATAAGTCACCATTTTAACATGCTTGTTTCATCATTGCGTAAGCAAGACACTCATAATGCAATTTGTTGAGTACTTGAGGCAATGAAATGCCATCAGATTATCCCATGAATATTACCAATATTCACAGGCAAACATGCTTTTCATAACTTTACTATCTCATAGTCTCACAAGCTTACCTTTGTCTTCTCAGTGGCTGTGGCTCCATGAACTTGTGCAACTGTGATGAATAAGAGAAAAGCAAGAAAATTGTCAACTCTCATGATTGTTAAGCAAGCTTTAGCAAGCAGAGGTGATAGAAAGAAAAACTATTAAGTGGCTAAAAGTATGGACTCAGATAACTGAATACAGCATACATGCCTTTTTATAGCCCAAATCCAAATTCCAAAGAAGAAAGATTATGCATTATATTAACATTCCAAAGCCGGCTACAGAAAAAGGATTGGGGGGGGGGGGGGGGTTTGCAATTGCATATATGAAAGGTAATATACTCCAAGTTAATAATGCATTCAAAATACATGTTGCTGTGTATAATTGGTTTCTAGTTGAAGTCTTGAAGCCGGCTGCAGTTTGCCCAAATATTTCCTTAGCCGGATAACCTTTACGACACTAACAAAGAATATTTGTGTCTATGCGAGGACCATTTCTACTTGGCAGAGGTGTGAAATTTGAAAAGGTATTTTAAGCACATAAGAATATACTGACATATTGGAGTTCTGGGCATGTTTCTATACAATGTATGCTTTAAAATATAGTACATATGGAGTATGGACTGGTGTGATAAGCAACTCAAGGGTATGGCATCTCTCTATCATATAGTATTATTTAGCTGTCCGGTGATGTTTGAAGTTCGAACTTGGTGAGACATGCACATCACAGTTGTGTTTTTACTTCTTCCCATTCTTGATAGATGCCAAATTTTGGGTGGTTTAAATTAATGTCAACTCTCAACGTTCGAAGACCCAAATGGAAGGCAAATTACTTCAGGTTTTTATCACTACCTCGCCGAAGAATAAACTGTGGTGCTCATGTGAACAACGAAAATCGATCACATATTTGTGTCTGATCTCTTTGCATTACCCAAATGGAAGTGTTTCCGAGTTGAGACCTGGTCCAGCTTCCAAGGAATGACTTGGATGATATTTCTAACGTGCTGTGACTTAATTGCTTGAACCTGGCCAGAGATGCATTTTATGCGAGGAAAATAAAAGAGAAGGATCAGGACCTCCTGCTTGATCCCCTTTTTGCATGATCTCGCTCCTTATCAGGGCAAGCTCTGAAAAGAAGCAGCAATAAAAGGGCCCACAGGCTTGCTAGTTTTGCTGCTGCTGTTCCCAAAATGAGGGGGGGAAGACTTTGCTGTTGAGATGATTAACACTTTGACTCATTAACTGCATAAAATCCAGTGTTTGGCTCTTATGACTTCCATTCATTAGCTGACAAAGGACAGAAAAGTGTGTCCAGAACCCAACTACATCCATATGACTGCTGCATCCATTGAACAGCAGCAATGCATCTCTGGAACACAGCAACCACAGGCATAAATTTTGTGTTTATTGATTTACTTGTGTTCGTACACTGTTTCCTTATCCGCAAAGTGAAACCGCAGGTACTAACCAAGATCCATGTTGGCCAAAGATTCATACCAAGACAAAGCATAGAGGGAGTTTCCTGGTAACTAATCCGAAACCAAATCAATTGAAACTTGAGCATATGTAATGATATGTTAACAAAAGAAAATAACTCAAATAAACAAGCTGCTGCCTGTCCTAAACGGCTGCAAAGGGAAGGACTCCATATTAAAAAATCCAAACTGCAACTTTTCCTCAGAACCCTTTGAGACAATAAGAGAATAACAAATCACTATACAGAACCATTTTTGTTGGTGCTCGTTTGACCGATTCTAGGCAATGGTATGCATTTACCTTGGCTGGTATTCACCTAATCCAGGCATCAAGGTCAAAAACATAAGAGAATAGCAAATGTATTCATAAATACACTTGCTAAGAACTAAAGCAGCCCCCCCCCCCCCCCTCAAGCTCGTATAAACAAAAAATTGACACGCAATACCCTATGGCTCCAAGACATCCCTGAAACTCGACCAACTGGCAAAAAACCATAGTTAGTAAGCAATATTACACCGCAAACATAAGTTGGCAAGAAGCATAATATTGGACATGATGCACTTGCTAAGAACTAAAGCACCCCAACTCGTATAAACAAAAAAATTGACGCGCAATACCCTACGGCTCCAAGACATCCCTGAAACTCGACCAACTGGCAAAAAAACATAGTTAGTAAGCAATATTACACCACAAACATAAGTTGGCAAGAAGCATAATATATGCATCATGTCCACGATCCTGGGACAATATTTCTGAAACTCTTCTTTTCACACAATTTCAAACAAGCGTTTTCAGTCATTCCATCCCAATACAAAGGGAAGGTCACGTCACCTTCCCCAAAGTTAAATATTTCGGTGGATCCAGCAGCAATAACTAATCACATAGGTTGCACTCACAGGCATTGGCCAGTGTGTCTCTGTCATCATCTTCATTAACCTTCCTCCCCAAACTCCTTTGTGAATCTCTCATGGACATCTAGATCAGCTTTGCTCACTGTTGGCTTTTGTCTTGCAAGGACCTTGTCAAAATCTGTTTTCATGATAGGGGGTGGAAGGATCTGCAGATGTGGTTATCAGCATTCAACAAAATTTAGTTACTACAACAATAAACAAAGCATCAAAATGAAAACACCCCACTTGTTATCTCTCAAGGTCTACATATGTTTCCCTACAAATAAATATCCTTTTTATACATATTTAGAGAGAGAGAGAACAAGATCTTTGATTTTAATTAGCAAATCAGATCCAAAGCATGCCCAGAGCCATTGCTCTGTGCAGTGGTAAAGACATGGTATTCCAAACATAACACTGCAAGTTCAAGTGTTATGAGCAGCCAAATCATCAAAAAAGCTGAAGGCAAGCCTAATCCTATATTCTCCCTGTCAAACCCAAAAAAAAAAGAGGCAATAACAGGTTTTATTTTAAAGCATCAGCTAATACCTTTTCTGCAAGCCCTTGTGCTGCAAGGTCCTGCATGGAAATTTGGACAGCACCAGGTTGCTTCGGTCCACAAGGCATCCACATATCATCAGAAGTATGTATGAAAAACATAGCATCTTGGGTTTTACGAACTGGTTCAAAGAGGACATCTTTGACCTGAGGGGAGAAAAAATAGGCACAAAGCATGGTGTTAGCCACTCAACCATTACAACCAAGAAAAAAAGAAGTTTTGAAATGAAAGGCTGAAGTGGCACTGTGCTTACACAAACAGAAATATCTGAACCTGAAAAGCCCTCTGTCCTTCGTGCCAAGCTTTCAAAATCACTTTCAGTCAAGTTGTGAGGAGTATCTCCTAGATGCACCTGGGCAAATAATTTAAGCAACATCAAAATCCATAAAATATGTAGCTCAATAAAAATGATCTAATATCAAAATATGTCTCATAATAGAATACTATTTTACAAAATCAACGACAAAGTCCTAATACCTTGAACATATGTTGACGAGCCTTCAAATCAGGTAGCGGGATATATATGCGCTTGTCAAAACGTCGTCGGATGGCCTGTATTCACACTGATTAGAAATAGTGCCAAATAGTCCACATGATTCAAAATTAAATACCAGAAATAATCTCAGAAACCCCCATACCTGATCTAGAGCATATGGAGTATTTGTTGCTGCAAGAACAAGAACCTTCTGGTCAGTGGTTCCTACCCCCTATATATCAGAAAAATAAGGTCAGACTTCTTCACAATAAAATTGAAATTGTGGGGAATGTTCACCTATATGTTAGTTGGATTTTACATAACCATCCCGAATTCCAGGATACAATAAAATACTAGAAATAAGGAATTTATAATCCATGGTGTCAAGTTTATGTTAATAACTTAAAAATGACATAACTAAAAACCACATTCACTTAATCTTCTTACTTCTAAGGCCAAGAACTTCTCTCAACCAGAATCTTTGGCAATTGTGTTAAACAATTCTCTCAGGCATAGTCAAATCAAATTTTATGTCATAAAATGAAAAGCATTGACAATTGCAACCAAAATAAGCTACAATGAGCTAGAGGGCAAGACACAAGCCTTATAATAGCATAGAAAAACATAATGGTAATGCCCTTCATCAACTTCCAACACATGAAAACAGATACCTGCATCTGCACGAGAAGTTCAGTCTTGATACGTCTCGAAGCTTCACTCTCATTGCCCTCTCCACGTTGACCACACAAGGAATCTATTTCATCAACGAAAATGATTGAAGGAGCACTTTCACGGGCCATTTGGAAAAGGTTTGAAACAAGCTTTTCACTCTCACCCATCCACTTTGAAACCAGATCTGATGAAGAAACACTGGGGGGGGGGGGTTCAAAACCAGCAAGTTACGGTCTAATCACAAACATAATCAACAACAGAACAGGTGAGATGTTTACAGAAAGGCAAGAAACATGACAGCAGCAGCAAAGAATATTGCTCCCTTTAGAAGGGGGAAAGGAGAAAAGCATGCATGAGACTAAGACGGAAATTAAACATCAAACTGACAGATGTTTATCTTAAGGCATACATAGAAAGGTTTATTTTGTAATTAAGAAAATATATACCTGAAAAAAGTGGACTCTGCTTCAGTTGCAACAGCCTTGGCCAAGTATGACTTTCCAGTTCCAGGTGGCCCATACAAAAGAAAAGCCCTCCAAGGTCGTCTCTTACCTAAAGAGAGCAAATGGAGGATGCATCAGTTTAACAAAACAAAATAAGTCGAATTTGTGAACCAAAATGTTTACAAATTAAATAGAACAAAGGAAGGAATAGCTGCAAATGTGACCGAGTTCCTTCTCAGAAATCAGCAGTAGTGTAAAAGAAGCATAAAGGCAATAGCCATTTCTATGCCCTCATTTTAACTGCTCTTTCAAAATGAAGAACGTCAGCTATTCAAAGCCTTTGCTACAACATGTAAAGTCATTACCAAGTACACGGGTGAATTGATGAGCCACTAGATAAAATGACGATGCCAATAAGATGGCCCAACATTATGTGGTGATAACGTACATGGCTCAGTTAATTTCCTTTGAGGCAGAATAAGCAGCTCATGGAAGCCAGATGAATAGCACCTCCATAGGCAATTGTCAATCATTTATCAGAGGTCTCTCATGTCTACCACATTCACAAATATGGGTTCTTATATGCATGCAGTGGACGCATGTATTCCAGTATCCACATTCAAAGAAGAGTGCATGGGTGGGCAGGTTGGTGTGCTTGCTTGCAGAGGTGGGTGAGAGTCACAAGAATGCATGTGTGACTCTGTGTGTCTGTGAATGGTGCCACTAGATTCTTAAAAGGATTTGTTAAATTTGTTCATATGATGGAGCCAAAAATTCAAAACGGTGACACCAGCAAACATGGAACTTTCTCATTGATGATTTATCAAAGATAATATGAATACAAATTAACAGGTTGTCATACAAATACAGATGGCCAATATTTGCAATCTAAAGATCAAATGAAAAGCAGCATGGATTTCACTGATGGAAGGTTGTCCTAACAGAGTAGGGTGATATATTTGACAGCAATAATATGCAAATTATAAATTCCAAAATTATATGGTAATTGAGGGATACAGGACTTGAAAAGAAAATGATGAAACCACCTCTGAAAAACAAAGATCAAAATCCCTCTAAAAATCTAAATCTCTTTCCCTCTCATTGATATGAAGTTCATATAATAGTACACTATTGTGAAAGTAATCATAAACTGCACTGAAAGAAAAATCGAAATACAACCAAGTGAATAGTGAGAATTTCTAAGATCCAGAAAGGCATTTCCTAGTATGGTGTTCCTCTTCATGATGTTATGATGGTATAAATTCACAACAGGTTGGTATACTCAAGAGTTGGACATCATTGGGACACCAGTAATGGTTTTACAAGAGAAAAGGAAAATGAAAAGGGCAGCAATGGTGTAAGAAGTTGATTAACCATGCATACCTTGCCATTTATGTGGCTGGCGAGAGGTTTCAATTCTGGGGCGATAACTGGTTATCATGGGAGTTTTAGCCATGATGATAGTAGTTCAGCAGAGAAGCAAATTTTCTCTTTTCAGTTTAGAAACAGAACAAAAGTTAGATTTATTCACTTAATTTAATTCCAGAAGCTAAATATGCATCTCTCAGAGGGTGACCAGACAGTGCTTCCATTAGCAGTGGTAGAGGATTTTCCAGGTGAGAAACAGGTGCTAGATATTTATAATTTTCATTCAAATTTTGAATTTATCATTCATCGTTTATCTTCTAAAAGGAATTCATCATTTCAGTGTAATGAACATGGAACAAGAAAATACAAAGCAATGCTACCAAAACCATGAAAATGAATTACCCTCCCACTCTATCTAAATCATAACAAAGGACAAATGACATTCATATTAACTACATTCTGGGCAAAATAAAAACACTAGACTCAGCAAAGCAGCTACGTGGAGAAAACAAATTAGCAAAATACCCAACATAATAACAGATTATAAACATAGAAATCACGTTCCATTCAGCACAATACAATACGGAGTCAATTAGCCGATTAATAACCACACCAACGCAACTCTCACGTAGCACAGAATGAACCCAGTCTTTAATCCCCATTTATCAGAAAAATCACAAACTGATTTCTAATTAATCAATCATAGCAATCCAAACCAATTCACAAAACAACTAGCATAATATAAATGTTTCCTCCTAAAACACCACACAAATACTTCCCATTTTCAAGCACAACTCGCCAAACCCAAGAAAACCCAAATCAGCAAAAACGCAAAATACCGACCTGTAAAAAACTGAGGGAACTTCACAGGCAAAATAACGGCTTCTTGCAAAGCCTGTTTAGCACTCTCAAGCCCAGCCACGTCATTCCACTTCACATTAGGCTTTTCCCTCACAATCGCCGAATTCAATCCAGCTCTCAACTTATCTTTCTCCGGATCATCCCCATCCTCGCCATCTTTAGGCTTAGTCTTTGCCCTCGTCGCAACAGCAGCATCCCCATTAGAATTAGGGCCAGGACCTCCTTCATCAAGAACAGTCCTGATCTCCTCCGCCCGACGAAGATACTCGGTGAATTTTTGAGTAATAGCTTCACGAATTTTAGGGTTCTTCTCGTATTTCAAGTGGGTCTTGAAGTATTCAAGTGCGTTCATGTATAAAGGAAACGCCTTCGAGTAATTCCCTGCATTGTCTTCTTGTACCGCTTGTTTCACGTACTCTATTGCTTGTTCTTTGAAATTGCTGTACATAGCTAGGGTTTGATTTTGATTCGATTTATGAGAGGATTGATGATGGCGATTGCATGAGAGATTCCAATTTCGGAGAAAAAGTTTCAACCCTGGAAATTAGGGATTTTGTTGATAGGAGAGACCGGGGATGGGATATTTGAGAGGAGGGAGGGGTTGGAGAGGAGGGAAAGGAAGGGAAGGAATGAAGGAAGGAAGGAGGGGAGGATTAAGGAAAGTGGGTTGTGATCTAAATCTTAGGTTTGCTAAGTTCACCGATGACTAGTTTGCGAGTCAATGATGGCCGTGGTGAATTTAATTAATAAATAAATAAATAAAATCTATTTAGCATTGAAAATTTGAATTTGTTGCCCCTTTCAAAATTTGAAGAGGTAATTTCATGTAAGCCCTCGATTTACTGGATTTAAAGGTATATGAGTCTAATTGTGTGTTTATTTTTGTTCTTTGATCTGTTTTTTATTTTTTTATTTTAAAAATATTAAATTAATGTTTTCCATATATTTGTAATATGCAAATGCTAAAAATTAAAAAAAATACATATAACAATTTATTTTAATATATTTTTAATTAAAAAGCATTTTTATAATAAAAAAATTGCACTTCATTACTAAATATATTCAATTATCAACTATGTAGTATCCGACCAATTTCAAATTTTATATCCATAAAGAATTTTTTATAACAATGTGATTTGATTCGCACTTCATTTATAAATCAAAATTTTTCTCTTTTCAGTTTAGAAACAGAACAAAAGTTAGATTTATTCACTTAATTTAATTCCGGAAGCAAAATATGCATCTCTATCATAAGGTGGCCAAACAGTGCTGAATCATCAGCAGTGGCAGAGGATTTTCCAGGCGCTAGATATTTTATAATTCCCGTTCAAGTTTTGGATTTATCTTCCATCGTTTATCTTCTAAAATGAATCCAGCAATTCAGTGTAATGAACATGGAATAAAGAAATACAAAGCAATGCTACCAAAAACATGAAAATGAATTACCCTTCCACTGTATCTAAATCATAACAAAAGACCAGTGAAATTCATCATTAATTTATTGTTGAAGGTTGTTTGTGTTGTTGTAATTGTTTTTTAATATGTTTTTATGTATAAATATATTAAAATAATTTTTTTATTTTTTAAAAATTATTTTTGATATCAACAGATCAAAATAATATAAAAATATTAATTTAAAAAAATAAAAATATTTAAATTTTCTTTTAAAAAAATTAAAATATTAAAAAAAAATGCAAAATAACAGCTTCTTGAAAAGCCCGTCTAGCACTTTCAAGCCCAGCCACGTCACTCCACTTCACATCAGGCTTTTCCCTCACAATCACCGAATTCAATCCAGCTCTCAACTTATCTTCCCCGGATCATCCCCATCCTCGCCATCTTCAGGCCTTGTCCCAGGAAGATTGAAGGATGTCATCGGTAAGATCGTGGGTGGCTTTTTTTCTGA
>Ga0325401_1001635_pt1 | contig 19162 bp, 12 predicted proteins | sample PopdelMetagenome_FD_205666 | JGI IMG/M metagenome (GOLD analysis project Ga0325401, IMG submission 205666) | Populus deltoides microbial communities from Bellville, Georgia, United States - Xylem-PdKOR-R2 | ecosystem: Host-associated > Plants > Phyllosphere > Stem > Wood/Secondary xylem | place... | reverse complement strand
TTATGTTTTATATAACGTTATATTAACAAAAATTTTCTGTAAGTTTATACCTTTTTATTTATATATTAATATGTCAGTTTCATATAAAAAAATTAATAAAATAATTTTTTTTGAAATCATTCTTTATATATATATATATATATATATATATAAACTAAAACCCCGCCACCCACGTGTACCTATCCCTGACCGGGAATGGTATAAAGAGATATGTCTTAGCTTGTGTTTATTCTTGCATGTTTGTGTATTTTTTAAAAATCTGAATTTTTTATTTTAATTAAAATTAAATTTTTTTTATTTTTTTATTATTTTTATATATTAATATTAAAAATAAAATTTTAAAAATAAAAAAATATTATTTTAATACATTAAAAATAAAAAAACACTTTAAAAATTAAATACTACCATCACACAATATTACACAATAGTATCTTTCAGACAGCACACATGGTAGGATGTACCATGTCTCAGGGTAGCGTGGAAAATAAGCTATTTAAGCGGAGCCAAACTGTTACATGCGGGACCCACTTTGGTTCATCTCTTGTTGTTAAGTGATTCAACGGCTTGTGCTCTGATCTTGCACGATGGACAATCCCTGACCGTTGATCTTGTTGCTTCACCCAGCATCCTAGTTGCTCTGGTTTAAAAGACTAAGACCAAATTGAGGTTTGGTCGCGTATTGTTTGTTTATTATGGTTTCATTCCATTTGGTCATCCTTTACGAATACGAATATGTGGTCGAATTAACCACGCCTTTTCCCCCCCTTAAATCTTGGCATGAAGATATATTGAGGGTTTAAAAAATATTAATATTTTGAGAAAATTAACCAAAAAAACAACATATTGCTACTATATTTCTTGTTAAAAAACCCTGGAAATCTAGTCATTTCATTGCCAAAACCACGAGCTCAAGACTTTCGAGCTGAATTATTATTATTATTATTATTATTATTGTGTAAACAAAGCGATGGAAAGGCGGTGGGTGCCCGCAAAAAAGAAAAAGAATTGCATATAGAAAATTAAGGATTAGATAATGTCTTTTCATAAGACTAAACAAGGTCCGTGACAAGATGTAGACAGAATTGCATCAGCTTAATTTGACCCACTTGTTCGTCGAAAAAGACCTGCAACTGTATGGAAGTTGCACAAAGAAGAAGAAAAATGGTAACAATATAAGAATCGATCTTCGTAACTTTGATTTTTATAAACAAACCTTTTCGATCAATTATACCAAGTCATCTGAAATGATGATGTATATATTTATAAATTAAGTTATTTGATATTTAAATAGTTATTAATCACACATTCAGGTTAATATTTTCTTCTTTAGAGTTTAGAAAATGCATGATTAGTGATAAAAATATTAGCACTTTCAAAATAATCTGTTTTGGTGAGGTTTAGTAATTGTCCGATCTGATGATACAGTTAATAGCTTTAAATAAATAACTGTAATAAATAAAATAAAAAGTTTTAAATTCTAAAAATTAAAGTGTTTGTTTTTGTTTTGATATGATAAATACTCTTGGAATTGAAGTATGGATGCTTAGAGAAAAGAAATTATAAACTCTTTACCTAGATGATTCAAATGGTATTTATAATCTTTGAACTTTATCACTTTGATGAAGTGGAGGGGTTTGATAGTTATTTTCTCCTGATTATATTAACGAGGGGCAAAAATCGCTTACACATCATTAACAAGGGACAAATATCCCTTACACATCTTTAATGAGATGAAAATATGACGGGCCACTGAGAGACCTTTTATACACTTATAGATGTAGGGAGAAAATTATTCTTGACATGAATAGTTCATGTTAAAAGTATTAAGAATGAACATATGGAGTGTTATGACCCTACCATGGGTTTATAACAATCCTTAAACCAATTGGGCTTGACGCGTAGTCAAGCTTGGGGGAGGTGGATCTGGCAGTTCGCCAGACCTATGTTCACTTGGATTCAGCGCGTGACAGAACTCAAGAATATTGGGTTTGACAACTCGCTATACTCATGCTTATTTGGGCTCTGTGAGTGGCCGAGCTTAAGTATGTTGGGTCTGGCAATTTGTCAGATCTATAATTATTTAAACTTAGCACGTGGTTGAATCTAAGTATGTTAGGTGTGATGCTTTCTCATGACCAAGTATTTTTTAGACAAGGTTTTAAGCTTTTTTCACTAGACATTAAAAACACCACTTCATTAGTTAATAATCTAATTAAGTTGTTAGCACATACACGCATGCTTGAAGTTAAAGTAATCAGATTTCTATTACTTAAAACAGCAAAACTCCTTAATGCTTGGATATTTGCTGTATAAAGAATACTTAAAGCACGAATAAAGGTGGCGCTTATATAAAATGGAAATAAATAGATTAAAATCCTTATCTAGCTACAACACGGACATTTGAATAATATAAACTGAAGACCATAAGCAAATCTAATATACCTATTATTGTTCGTAGCCTCCTGGGGAAGTCCATAACGAGCTTTCAAGGAAGTTTCACATGGGGTCATTAATCTCTTATCTAAACCTACAGCAAGCATATTATATGTTTGATCAGCAAATGAAGCATGATACGAATCTTTCAGAGATGCTTTGGTCTGATATGGGTATTGAAGAAATGTTGTACAGGAAGAGACAAGTTGCCGATGATGCTTAGAAATGATCCGCGCATTAATTAAACATGTTAAGTAAAGATATAATTATGTAGAATGATCAGTAACATTAGTAGTGATCGAAGAATATTCACATGAGAGAGAACAAATTCCAAGCAAGACAAAACAATGTCTCAATCTTGGTTCAATTTAAAATCCCAACTGGACTAATATAAAAAAAATATAGTCATAGAATGAAATTTCCTTGCTGCGTGCTAAGGTATGGGAGCATCGCGCATTGGTTGCTGAAAACTCAGTGTCGCAGACTCTTATTGAATTGGTCTTTTGTGTGTGGCGTCGTTATTGATCGCCATAATCCAACCAATTCTATCTTCGATGGGTTTTTGTTGAAGAGTCCTTCAATTAAATCAGAGGTGAAAACAATTAACTGCTCATAGTAATGTTGAAGAGTCTTCGATGGGTTTTTGTTGAAGAGTCCTTCAATTAAATCAGAGGTGAAAACAATTAACTGCTCATAGTAATGTTGAAGAGTTAAAAGAGTCATACATACTCTCAGTACCTTTGAATTCTACAATAATATATCGAAGTCGATATTCTTTGGAAGAACTTAAAATACTAAAGTCACCCTTTGCAAACTTAGTTTGGATAGTAATATAAGTGGGCTTATCATTCATATTATCGATACCATCCAATATCCAAGTCTTAATAAAGGGGTATAATTAAGCAGGTAATTAATTTATCATAAACACTACTCTAATCCGTATTTAGATGACATATTTAAGACAAGTGAGGAGGGGCCAAGTCTTGGTGTACAAAACTAATGACCCAGTATACACTCTAAATTAACTTATAGAATCCTAAAGAAAACAAAACAAAACAAAACACGCACGCGCACATATATTTATATTAAACCCACAATCCTAAAGAAAACAATTTTGAAAGCTTAGTGATTTTTATTTATTTTTTGGATATGGTAAAAAAAATTGGATCTTCGACACTGCCATTTCTATAATTAAATTGACAATTGCTTTACTTCATTTTTTTAAAGTTCCTAATTAGAGGTTTGAGAATCTGAACCGAATTATGGTTCTTCGACACGTTGCTGACTTTTACAGCTTTGAACAAATGAGCTAAGAGCAGTAAAAATCCTAGTCCATGCACGTTGTTGGACTCTTTCAAAATTTCAGCAAAGTGTTGGATTAGCGACTTGACTTCAAACAGGTTGCATAAGCACCATATATGCACCTAATTAATTAATTTACCCAAGTTCATATATGTACCATATCGTCAAACTAAGATCTTCAATCAGGTATTGAAAATTTCTTTTCATTCAAAAAGGGGAAGTCACGCATGAGAATATCATGCCTGAATTTTGAACTTTGACGTGAATTTCATTTAAAGTCATTGCTTCTTCATGCGTTGATATAAAGGAGGTGGGGGGAGAGAGAGTGCTGCAACTTTTATTATGTTAGAATTTAGTCACGCCAAAAGCAAGAGTACTTCTTAAAATAAGGTTAAACCCCTAATCCTAGCTAGCTACAAGCTAGCTCTGAATGAAAAATTCTGGAATAGATTTGGTCACTCTAACATGGTTGTTTTCGGATAAACAATGTAAATTGTTCAGTGGGATAGCTAAGGCCAAACCCACTAATCTTAAAAAACTCAGGCGATGATTGGATTCGATGCCATAATATAAGATGGAAACTCCTTTACAAGCTAGCATAGGTTGGGTGGGGATGTCTAGCTAAAAGATGCTTGCCTTTTGTTAATTTCTTTTTCAAATCTTGAATCTATGAACATATTTTTTTTTCTTCACCTTTGAATCCGTGCCTTTCATTGCTCTTTTCCAGCTGGGCTCTTTAGGCATGACCAAAATGGGTGATGATCACATAATTCCATTGCCACTTCTGCTTCTGACTGATGAAAGTTGAACAGGAGGCATGGAGAAGTGAATTTGGGTCCTCCATGTAGATTTGCTCGCTTTGCAATATCGTTGAAAAATATATACTCTATGAAAAATATTAACCTATGATTTGTCCATGACATTATTTATAGATTCCCACGTTTGTTAATAGATGGAAGATTTTGTTGTTTCTGAATTCAAATGTCAGTTACCCTATTCCATAAAAAAGAAAAATATAATTTGACCTGAAACTTTCAAGTTCTTCGTATTAAGGTTGATTTCAGGAAAAGAAGCCACTGGTCTTGAGCTGTCAAAGTAAACTATCAAAGCAACAGAAAATTTAGAGTTTCCAAAACGAGATAGCAGGAAAATTAACTCTAGCAAATCATGAAAACCCAGAAAAATCAATTCCTTGTATAAAGGCTAGAATCGTGGGTTCTGCTTTTGATATTTTGCTTTCCCGAATCTGTTTCTCTTATATATATTCAAGACAAGCAAAAGTAAATTCACAAGCAAAGATTTCAAATCTTTATCTCTTATTCTTCATGCTTTGTTATCTGTTCCGTGCAATTGTTCTATATATCATGCATAAAGTGGGATAAAATTAGGCAGAATCAATGGAAAATTCCTTTTGATTTGCTGATTTGCACATGCACAGCAATAATCAGAGTCAATTATTATGCCTCAAATCAAGCTGCTCCACTTGTTAATTTTAACCTTGGATTTTATGGAAAACCAAGAATTGTTATTGTAAACAACACATGGCACGCAAGTATAAAAGTACAATTAACACATTAGCTAAAAACTTTTGTGCTAGTGTAGAGAAATTAAAATGGAGAGACAAGGGTGCAACTGGCGACTGCATATCTTGAAGGAGCATCCTACTTTTGTGTCACTTCATCAAGTGTTAGGGGTATTAGAACCAAAGTGCAACCAACTGTAGATAAACAATAACAACATAATATTCTTTGGGCTCAAATCCTTTTTCTTCCTCTCAAGATATGATTCGGGATGGAGATAGATAATATCTTACAGAGCATTTGGGTACTAAATTAATATATAATTAATAATTTTATCTGTACCTTCTGCAACTTGCGTTCACCATGCACAAGATCTCTAGTTTCTTTCCAAAATTCTCCTCCTTCTATAATGTTTCCTTTTTGGATATCAATATATGGCTATTAAAGACTGGTTGGTGTCGAACAAATCCTTTTTGGGTTTAGATCAGTGGTATTATAGATGTTCGAAAAAGATCATATGCCCTTCTCCCAAAAATAAATAAATAACTAAATAAATAAACAAAGAAAGAGCATGTTTGGCTAAATAGCCCCCCTACTCCAACAGCCTTTTCTATTCATGTGAATATAATCATTTGGTGAACAGAGGACCATATTCTAAGTACACTAACTGATCATGTTAAGGTTATCATCATGTAAGGAGAAAATAATTATTTAAAGTCTACAATCACACTAATTAAGGATCAAAATCATTATTATTGATGGATTAGAGCAGGTTATGATTGACTTCACAAGGATCAGATCTTGGTCCCGGCGCATTCTTTGATTATGCTATGATGTTCTAGCTCTTATTAATTCTGAGCAAAATAGAGTGGTTATTTTATGTGTCTGTGTGGAAGAAAAGGATCTCCTTTCGGCAGCATGATGAGCTTATCGAGGACAGATGAATTCTTCTTAGCCAGAGAGTACTGTAAAAGTGTAGTGAACCTACCCGTTTTCCTGTTAAATTCACACATTCGTCTCCTTTTATTTTATAGTTATTTTTTAGATGAACGACCCTGAGCCTGCTTTCCACCATATATGCATATATTTGCATTTCCTACAGCGGTACAAAATCCTCCAGCATTAAAATATTAGTATAAAAAAATCTCTTTCAATCAAGCGGGAAATTAACTAGACACAGCTGTGTTGCCCAAAAAGTCTATAAAAAAATGAATTGGGTCAAGGTTGGGAAGTAAATTTATGTTAAACCGGTTTGTTTGGTGGAAATTAGTTTTTTTTTTGAAAGTAAATTCTGGAAAAATAAATTATTTTTTGATATTTGGTAATGCAATGAAAAATAAGTTGGAAAACACTTTTCATTATTTGATTATGTCATGAAAAATAAGTTGGAAAATAACTTATTAATGTTTTATTTTTTCAAGTTTATTAAAATAATAAGAAACAAATCTTATAAATTAAAAATTTGAATAAGAATGAAATTGAAAAAAATATAATTTCATAAATTATCTCAAATAAAATAAATAATAATCAAAATAATAGAGATCAAATCTAAAAATAAAAAAAATTGAAAGATGAAGAAATTAAAATAATAATAATAAAAATTTTATAAATTATTTCAAATAAAATAATTAACAATTAAAAGAATAAAAATTAAATTTAATAAATAAAAAAATTCAATAAAAAAATTATAAAGAGAAAACAAATAACAATTAATGCTACTGCATGGAGAAGGCTGATTAAGTTGCCTACTTAATCCCTGTTGGGACCATTGATTCTTGTTTTTGTCAAGACACAAGTGTCTTATTATTAGCATGATTATTTTTCTAAACAACAAAACAGTATTAATTCTCAGGGAAGGAAATCACTTGGCTGTTGACACGCAAATTAAGAGAATATTCATGTTAATATTGTAGCGTCCCCAGCCATCCCTCAAAGGGCATTTGCGCATAACTTTTCTGAGCAGTACCATCAACTTGGAAATGAAATAAATTGGCAGCACAAATGCAAGATACAAACCATACGTATACTAATTTCTTATTTGTATTTTCGTACATATATACGCCAATGATCCATGCAACAAGCTAGTCTCCTAATACTGGGGGACTTTGCGATGTGACGTTGGGGGAAAACGCCAATTAATACTGTTGTCGACGCATCGACTCATCTAAATAGTTCTTAATTCTTGATTGCTAAAGCCATCAAAGATGTGACAAAAGGAGTGAGCATGTGTTTATTCACAATATTTTTTAGGGTCTCTAACCTAACCATGTGCATTGTTTTAATTTTTTTTCCAAAGGTCAATGGTGTTATATTAAGTTATTTCATTTCTATTAACTAATATAAACTATAATTTATATTACTGTATGTGATCTTGATTAGTTGGTGGCTGAGATATGGTCTTATGTCAGCTGCACCTCTTGAAGGGACACTAAATTCAAATCCTGCATCTCTCCAAGACTATTAAAGCAACGGAAACATTGGCCCATTTAAGACCCTCTGTTGAGCCAGGACCGATCGATGATGAGCGTAAATTCTGGGGTCCAGTAGACTATAAAGTCAAGGGCCTAAGCCCAAATTATCTGCTTTTCACCAACGAATCAGATTGGGAGACTAGAGAGCCCAGCGGCAGATATTTCGCGAGTTGCTTGGCCTCCAAGTAATTGACAGACAAGAGCCTAACGGGGCTGGTGCATGATATATGCAGTTTAAATTGCAGTGTATAAGAACATGTATTACTGTATTAAACGTGCTATATTCAATAGCCTTGGGTTGGTAAGTAATTCTTGTTCTTTTTTAGCTGCCATGCTCGCCTTCATCCCCGCGCTGTCAACTGTAGGAAGAAGAAGCTGACAGGATGTTGAAGAGAGATGACTGAACTGCGTTGCATTTGAGCTTCGTGACATTCTATCAACTTGAACTTATAGAATCGAGTCCAATCCGGATTTAATCTATTAAATATACCTGCCGCTCTGCCAGTACTGCACTACTAGCTCTTTCAGCTGTCAGTATTGGTAATAGAATGGACACCGATTTTTTTATATATATAATTATGGGTGTTTGGATTAATTTACAAGTATTTCAACTATGAACAGCCTTTTGTTGGAAAATTCTCTCCTCTGGTGCAATCGTGGGGCATTAAGGAAACTATACCCTTGGCATTGACATAAGCATACCCCAGATTTATTCTTCATTGGATCGCCTCACGAGGAATGATTTTGCGTCTACTTCATTTGGGAGAGAACAGCAATCCGTCTATACAATTACCAAAAACATTGGCAAATAATAATGAAAAAGCTGATGAAAAATATTTTGTTGATAATTTTTTTATGAAAGTAGCGGCATAAAAGCCCTGCAAATAACTTCTAATAAAAATTATCATGGGCTTTCAAAAATAATAAAAAAAAGTCAATAAAAATTCCATCGTGTTTTACTAAATTAATGCCTACATAAATTGTGTTGGAAAATATTAAAATGAATTAAAACCCACAACTCCTCTTCTCTTCCTATTTCATCTTCTTCTTTGAATTAAAATTACAACAAGAAAGGCAAAAATTGATCCTCGATTCTATCTAGAAATTAACAATAAAGATGGAAAGAGAGACCGGCCATCATTCTTATATTTGAAATAGAAGAAAGGTAGAGGCAAAATGCAGATATTTGTGAAAACTCTAACAGGGAAGACAGTAACCCTCGAGGTTGAATGAAACAACAACATTGACAATGTCAAAACCAAAATCGAAGACAAAGAAGGTACCTCTTCTTTCTTTCTAAAAATCCAATTGATGTGTTAATTTGAGGTGTTGTTTTTTAAAAATTTAATTTTTTTCTTTAAAATTAATATTTTTTATTTTAAAATTATTTTAATTTATTAATATTAAAAATAATTTTTAAAAATAAAAATAATTATTAGCAAACACTCAAATCTGTTCTTAGTTAAAATTATAGTAATGAAACAAGATTCTCGTATCTTTGAGATTGTAATAATAATTATGGTTTAAAGTATTTTTTATTTTTTAAAAATTATTTTTAAAATTAACATATTAAAACCATATAAAAACATAAATTTTTCTTTTAATAAAAATAATTAAATTTGTTTTTTTTAAAAAAACAAGATTTCAACCGAGACGTACTCTCTTTTCTGTTTATTATAAGGCTGGGGATCCAAATATTACCCAACTTGGGCTCTCGTTAGATGCGCCAACACGACGCATGCCACCCATGCTTGACCGTTGGTCGGTTCTCCTCCCTTTCAAGATTTATTATCGTCCTATCCTAAAAATGAAGAAATAAACCCTAAACACCTGTTTTTATCTGATCATCCAACCACCCGGGTAAGGTAATTTGAATTCCTTTCGCTTTTCTTTTTATTTACTGCAAAATTAGGGCTCTTCTATCTCTCTCTCAACAATTACTGCTACTGGAATTAAATCAAAGAGAATGAGAGATTAGGTTTGCTCTGCTTTGTTATTTGCAATTTCAAAATTCACTACATTCCTAGTTATTTTCATGTTTATATTTTAATGGCCTCTGTCACCGCCTCCTGGCTCTCACTTGTTTCATAGCCGCATCTTTTATGTTTCCCTATCTATCTCTTCTGCAATTAATTTCTTTCTTCCTTTTTTGGTAATTGCAAGCATTTGTTCGTTATTTTTTTCCAGGTTACCTAACCCCCAAACACACCCCCCCCCCCCCCCCCCCAAAAAAAAAAAAAAAAAAAAAAAACTTGTTCGAGCACAGAAGATTGGACCAAGGCCGGGGCGATCACAAAAATGGTACTGGCAGTTCTTTTTTTGAAAAAAAAAATGCTATCTTTTTACTTAATGTAATTTTATTAGATGATTTATTAATTACTGAATGAAAAAAAAGAAAAGATAAGAAAAGGATTGATGTAGTATTTGTCCACTAACTGCATTTTTTGGGATTATATATATATATACTAGGCAACGCTAGCTGATTCTTTCCTTGCAGACCTTGATGAGTTATCCGACAATGATGCTAATATTGTTGTAAGTACCATTTGTATCTCTTTTTTTTGTGTATTTTATATTCTTTTTTGTTTGTTTGTTTGTTAAAGAATTAAACTTGTAGTTTAGTTGTTTGTTGATTTTGTTGGATACTTTTTGTAGGAGGAAGATGATGTTGAGGCAGGAAACATGGAAGAAGATGTCGATGGAGACTTGGCAGACATTGAAGCTCTTAATTATGATGATTTGGATACTGTGTCAAAACTGCAGAAAACACAACGATATAATGATATAATGCAGGTTATTATTCTATCCATTTATATTTACTTTTACTGCTGCCTCCCTGCATACTTGTTGGTTTGGCTAAATGGTATGAACTTCTGGTCTGTTTATTCTATGCATGGTTTTATTGGCTTAAATGTTTCTACCTTTTCCTTTTATTAGTTATTGGAGGCTTCTGTATAAGAAATAAAATTCATGTTGGTGCTCTTTTTTTTCAAGTTTTTTTGATCAATCACTTATTCTGTTCAGGCTACATTTGTGATTTGACTTAATCTGATTCTGTGTTTAGTAAACCTGATGTTGCAGCTAATTTGTTGTTTAAATGGCAGAAAGTGGAAGATGCGCTTGAGAAGGGCTCAGGTGTCCAAGATCATGGAATAGTATTGGAAGATGATCCTGAGTATCAGCTAATAGTGAACTGCAATGTATTGTCAGTTGACATCGAGAATGAAATTGTTATCATCCACAATTTTATTCGTGACAAGTACCGGCTGAAATTTCCGGAGCTTGAATCACTTGTGCATCACCCAATTGATTATGCTCGTGTTGTGAAAAAGATTGGAAATGAGATGGATTTGACCCTTGTTGATATGGAAGGGCTTTTACCCGCAGCTATCAGAATGGTGATTTCTGTGACTGCATCCACAACAAGTGGCAAACCACTTCCTGAAGAAGTCCTTCAAAAGACTATTGAAGCATGTGATCGAGCTCTTGCTCTTGATTCAGCAAAGAAAAAGGTCCTTGATTTTGTAGAAACTAGAATGGGTTACATTGCCCCAAATCTTTCTGCTATTGTTGGCAGTGCTGTTGCTGCAAAACTTATGGGAACTGCTGGTGGTCTCACAGCCTTGGCCAAGATGCCAGCCTGCAATGTTCAGCTTCTTGGTGCCAAGAAGAAGAACCTTGCTGGGTTTTCTACTGCAACATCTCAATTTCGTGTAGGTTTTATAGAGCAAACAGAGGTGTTTCAGTCCACACCACCTTCTCTTAGAATGCGGGCTGGTCGACTCTTGGCTGCAAAATCAACACTTGCTGCACGAGTAGATTCTACCAGAGGAGATCCATCAGGAAACACTGGAAGGGCCCTTAGGGAAGAAATTCGCAAGAAAATAGAGAAGTGGCAAGAGCCTCCTCCTGCAAAGCAACCTAAACCGCTTCCAGTTCCTGATTCCGAGCCTAAAAAAAAAAGAGGTGGGCGGCGCCTAAGGAAGATGAAGGAAAGGTAGTGCAGGTTTTTATTGCTATATATTTTTTAGGCGAAATTTCCTTTGAATTCTGGGTAATCTCGTAATGCATGAATTTCCAGATATGCGATAACAGACATGAGGAAGCTTGCCAATAGGATGCAATTTGGGGTACCTGAAGAGAGTTCTTTGGGTATATTCATCTCTTTAACCTGTTGAGATTCTGAAATAGTTGTGAATATTAGAGAGCTTTCCTTTTTATGTCCATTGTCATAGATCTAGTATATATTTTAATTTCTTTCTTATGGCTTGCAAATCTTGACATTAAGGTGATGGACTGGGGGAAGGTTATGGTATGCTTGGTCAGGCTGGGAATGGCAAGCTGCGTGTATCAATTGGTCAGAGCAAACTCGCAGCAAAAGTTGCTAAGAAGTAAGCCCTTTTCAGTTATTGTAAATTTTATTCTTTTTTACAGCAAAGCTGCGATTTTATGAGTTTCAAAGTTATTCTCTAATCTTTAAACTGTGGCTTGGAAAAAAAATCAGTTAACTTGTTTGCATTCTGTCTCAACCATTCATGGCCTTGTTGTTTTTAGATTCAAGGAGAAGCGTTATGGAAGCAGCAGCGGTGCTACTTCTGGCCTCACCTCAAGTCTGGCATTTACACCTGTTCAGGTTTGTAGTAATTTGTTGTCTCTTTGTTTATGAATTGCTTCTGTTAATGCTAATTTGAATAGCAACTTCCAAGTTGGTGTGCTGGTACCGATGACAAAGATTTACTAATGGAGGCAAAGTATTTAGCTCGAACAAAAAGCAAATTTTATCCTCAAACTTACCATGAACACAATAGCTGACCTTCAGACCTTGTATAATAGTTTCTGGGTTTTAAGTTCTTGGAATATCTTGTCTAATATAAGATTTTATGTGTTGACATGGGGAATTTTATCCTTTTAAGAATTTATAGTTTATATATGAGGTTGAACTGTTTAAAATAATACAGCAATATATGGTTTTGACTTTATCTTAAAAAAAAAATAATCAAGTTTTGAATCATTTTAGAAGTAGAAATCTGTTCTTTCATGTTGATCCTGTGAAACACTTGTGGCTAGATGTGCCTTTGAAATCTATTGCTGTTTCAAAGAGCAGTTAGGTGATGATGCTGTGTTTTCAGAACATTGCTTCTTAGATTTGATATTGTATGGTATCCACTTGTCATCATGCCAAGTATAAGAAGTCATTTGTATTTTTTTTCTGGGCATTAGGTTCTCGTGGTCATAGGGAATGGGGGTTAATGTTGAATCTACCTATATCAGAGAATTCAAGAATCTACAGTAGTCAGAAAAACTGTTTGAATTTCACATCCTCATGTACCATAACATCACACAAAAACATGTTTCATTTCACATCGAAAGTCGAGGGTTATGCTCATGGTCTTATTCAATTAAGATTTGGCAGCAAAATTTTTTCCTATTCCTTTTGAACTTTTCACCACAAGAAATTTTCAAGTTATGCTTTACTAGAAGTCAATCAATCTGAAAAGAGGGTTTACATAGCAAATCCGAGCTCATAAAATAGTGGATAAGTTGCTAGTTCTTTTGATGTTTTCAATTTTTTTTCCCTGTATCCTTCTCTGCTTAGCGCTTACTACAATGGTCATCCTGTTTTGACAGGGGATTGAGCTCTCAAATCCGCAATCTCATGCACACCAACTTGGCAGTGGAACGCAAAGCACGTACTTTTCTGAGAATGGAACATTTTCGAAGATCAAGAGGACCTGATGATGCAAAATCTTATTTTATGGATTATGAGTTTTTGACTACCAGTAGTTATGTTTATAAACATGAGGGATTGTCTTGAATCTCAAAATCACTTAGTTGGATATGATATTTGTAATGTTGTCTCTTATTTGAATATATTGTATTTCTTACTCATTTTCATTATAAAATAGAATTTACAGCAATAATAACAACTTCAGGTATCATTTATCGTATATGCACCAAAATGTGTACATCATTGCCGAGTTTTACTCCTGGCTCAAGAAATTTACGAACCTGTTTCTTTTGTCTTTTGCCTGCTTTGATTTTTCAATACTGTATATTGATGTTGACAGTCAGATTTAAGCAGTATTTCATGTCTGGTCTAGAGAGAGTAAAGAGATTGACTGACTGACGTCAGTTTTGCTTTATGATCGTTGATGAAAAGACTTGTAGTTTGAATTTGAGTTTCCAAAAGAACGACTTGTCTTTTCACAATACCAAACTGGAGAAGAAATACTACATATACATGATACACAGTGATTACACAGAAAATGCACAGGTGTAACAGAAATGGCAAGTTTCCAGGAGAAATCAATTTTATCAACCAGGTCTAACTCCTACCTTTTCCTATTTTTCTGAGAGGTTAGGCATTATTGTTCGAAATGTTGGCTGTAACCTGGCTTCATGTTAGGGCCAGCAGCATCAGGGACCCCATGATTAGGCCATCAACATCCACCAGGAGTAAAAGCTTTTGTCACATAAATCCTGTGGAGAAAAGCTCTTGTGGCTGAACAATCATCAAGGGTGATCCGTCTGTGTTTCAAGTATAGTTTTTAAAATTTTTTATTTTTTTTATTTTAAATTATTGTTTTTTGATATTTTTAAATTTTCTTAGTATACTAATGTTAAAAATAAATTTTTAAAAAATTATTTTAATATATTTTTAAATAAAAAACACTTGAAATCCCGTATACAGCCATAATATCATTATTTCTACGCAAAACACCAATCACAGTAACCTAGCTGCCTTCTTGTACGTACCTGAAGAAACAGACAGATATTGCCAGCTCGTAAGCTTGTGCAAAGCATGCACAAAAACAATAGAAGAACTGGTTAACAGGTTATCCTTCTTCCAAATGTAGTAGAGTACGGGCCTTAGCTGAAAGGTTTCTATCATGAAACCATTTCCTCAAGTGAGAAGATAGAGTTCTGCATTGTCTTGTAGCAGTCACAAGTTTGCTCTCAACAATCAGGGGAACAGCTTTACAACCTACACCAGCTTTTACCATGGCTCTAATATCGTATTTTCGATCAGTAATGTAGAAGACTGGAGAACCTCTTTGACGTACAAAAATTCCAAACAGAACAACATTAATCTTCTAAAATTAAAAATGGCTTGCCATAATTTTTAGATTCAAGTGCATCATTATTTTGTAACCAAACTAGTGGAAAGGGTTAGGGAATATATCTTGTAGTTAATGAGTTAATTATATGTATTGCTGATTTTATTAACATAAAATATATTTATTATCAGTAAAAGTATTTTTTTTATTTTTAATATTCAATTATATTTGATTAATAAATCTAGAGTAAAGATAAAATTTGTTGAACAAAAATGTTTTGTATAGAGAATTATAAAGTCGTTATAATTATCAGATTCCTATTGCATCAAAGTATTGTTCCTAAATGTTTTTGGTCAATATTTTATTAAAACTGGACATTAAATAGAGTTGTTGAGATTAATTATGCATATTATATTCCTTCTTTTATGAAAGGAAGCAGCTGCTCTCATAAACTGAGATGTGAAAAATACTTGAAATTAATATGTAGGTGCTTGTTTGATGACATATACACTAAACTGACCCGTAAGAGAATTCCATATGGACCCATGTCTATGGAAAGACTCACATGATAGTTGTGTAAGTGATTTTAGATTTGAGATCACTAAATTATCTTATATAAGGAGTATTATGCTTTAATCCTGACCACACGTTGTTCTAATTAAGGGTAATAAATGAGCAATATTAGGTATAACAAAAACTATATGAAAGTATTTCAATAATCAGGAGAGAATTCATCACCCTAGGTGAATTAGAAAAAATATTCAATCTGTTTTCAAATAGTATTGATTTTTAAATCCTTGGCCAAGATGGAATAAGATTTGAAAAGAGTTTTAAATCATATTTAAATAATCAATTACTATAGTGTTAAGAACTAAAATGATTTAACAAAACATACATACTTCATGCTATAATATCTAAATTGGAATATTATTGATGAATGAATAATAATTACACCAAGAAACTAGTCATGAAAGGCTAGGCCAAATCACTTATGACTTTCCTAATATTTAGGAGATCTTGACAAGTTGCTAAACGTTGTACTTGATCTTCAAATATAAACCAATTTATTATTGAATTGATAATATATTAAAATGTTTAATTTACTTAATCTTATTTTATCTAATATTATGATTTATATTTGATCCAACTTATTAGAAAATCTAATGGGTTATACATATAAGAACCATTATTCAAAAATTAAAATGGGATGAGTAATCAAGTGTGACTTGATTGTAAATAAATTTTATAAATTAAAGACTAAAATGTAGTTAATATAGGGGATTACAATTCTAGACTTAGAAAAAATTAAGTAGGGACTTGATTGAATAAATTTATGAAATTATCATAAAATAATACATGTGATATTATTTAAGGGGAAAATTGATATTTTATCATTTATAGGGTTTTTAGGTTTCCCTATATATAGAATGCTATACATTTTATTTTATGTGTATTACATGATAGTACAACAATACATTACAAAAACACATAAAAACAAAAGAAAAGAGCTAGCACTTAAAGATATAGCAACTTCACTCATCCTAAAAGGGTTTAGGAAGCTTCTTACAAGTGGTTTGTGTGGATTACCATTAGAGGTCGGACACTTTGATGACTTATGGTTTGTGATAACCTAGCCTTGAAGCAATTATTTAAAACAAAAAAGAACATATAATCTTCAGGTAATCTTTATATAAATCCTAAATAGCTCTAGATTTATCTAACACGATCATTGAGACTTTTGAAAAAAAAAACATATCGTTTTTATTGCAAGTATGCATTTCGGGAAACCCAATAGTGATTGCAAAGCCTTCGTTAGGCAATTATGGTTGTTGATTACATGTTTTAATTGTCATTAATATTAATTAAAAATTAAATTTATATGTAAATTTATTTTTCTCAAAAGTAATTTTTTCTCTCATGATTTTTAAAAAAAAAATTTTGGTTACTATTTTGGTCAGATTTAGCTGGAATCTTAAAAAAAAAACATATTAGGTCGTTGCGCCTTCTGCAGCTAGTTGGCGCGCTTGATATGGTGCACAAGCCAGCTCGTTGCCGGCTAGCGAGGCAGCAAAGCTTCTGCCCCTCTAAAAACATCGCCTAGCGTTGCTGCTAACAGCCCTCCACAAGGCAACTGCCTCCCGTAAGGGGATGCGTGCAAAGTAAGGCAGCAACATCACATTATTGTGCACAATAGCGGCTAGGCTGCCTTGTGCTGCTTGGCGCAATGTCAACCTTGTCCGCTACTTCTGATGTTGTCGTTGGTTGTGGATATGTACCCATTGCCAATAGCAACCAAAGAAAAAAAAGAAGGGGCAAATTTTATGATTTTATCCTGGAGCCTTATTTAAGATTTTTTGGATTTAATTTATGAATTTACCCCTATAACTTATATCTAATTACATCTAGGGTATAATTGGGGAAGAATTATGATTTTGCCCCTTCATGTATAAAATATTGATTTTATATTATAAAATTAAAACCCTAAAAAAATTAATTGTAAAATTAACTTTTCTAATTAGATTAGGACTAAATTAAATTGTTTGATTAAAAAATTATAGATTTTTTATTTTCCTAATTGGAATAGGATTTAATTAAAATATTTAATTAAATAATGTTTATAAAAATAGTTTTTCTAAAATATACAGAGTTTTTAAGCTGTAAAATTTTATTTATTTGATCCTAAAAATGTTTAGGATGTTAATAAGAATTTTAATATGATTAATTTCTTATTAAATTTTTGAAAAATGGATTTTCAAAGAAAAATATGTGTTAAATAAAATTTACTAAGTTTGGAAAATTATCAAATTAGATTTGATTTAATATTTCTAAATGTTAGAAATATATTTTTTTTAAATTGCACATAAAGCCAATAATTAGAATTAAAGCACACAATATATTTATTTATGCATATTAATGTGTTATTAGGCATGATGGATGATTATGGACATTAAAAATCAATGTGATTTTGTTTTTATGGTTGGATGATTGTAATATTAAATAGGATTTATGTCTCTTGTCTTTTCTCTATTTTTCTTCCAGGGTTGTAAAATTATTTTTTCATCTAATTTCTCTGGAATGTAACTTGAGGTTCCATATTCAATTATGTAACTCTGAAAAGTAGAAATTAAGATAAGAAAAATTATTTTGTAATCTACATCGAAGAAAGAACGACGATGAAGAATACAACCATGGTGCTCGCAAAAGACTTATGAAAATTTACAATTGCTACCTGGGTTTTAACCACCTAATTTTCTTCTATGCCTTACAGAAATTATTTTAGATATGTCCATAATCACCCAAATAGAATAACATGCTAAGGTGTATGTTAATATATAGTTGTTATGTATGATATATCAATTATGCTATGAAATGAGACCTAATTAAAATTAAAATAATGAATCTCTCATTTATATATTAAGTATATGTTGAGATCATGATTTGTTGCCTTCTGATTTTATATGTATAAAACCGGAATTCTATTCATGGATAATTTGTTGAGTTACTCAAGGTTACCATTAATCGAATATGTTTAATGTTATAAAATTATATCCTACCTAACTAACTTATATGATTTGGATGAGTTACTTATGATCATTTAATATTAGAGGCAGTAGTTAGGCGAAACATATATAATATGTTTAGATAAAGAGTTGTCACCTAACTAATCTAGAAGTCATATAAAGATGTGATTGATATGCTATATTATCTATCCAATTTAGTTTATTTTGATTTGTTGAGTTACTCAGAGTTATATAAATTAAATGAGATCTTAGCCTATTAGAAGATCTAAACAAGATTTTCCTAATTAATAGTGAGGGCTATTAATTTGCAAGAAAATAGTGGGAGATCAAGTTATGAATAAATACCTTATCTAAATTTGATTACAAATCTGTATGCATGAAACAAATACTCGTTATCTTTACATGAATAGGTTGATAGATTATAATGAGTTCCCTACATAACATATATGATGCTAATAAATTCACTAAACCAAACTTCTTGGACTGGTACTGAATTATGAGAATTGCTTTTAAACAAGAAAGAATGTTATATGTTCTTGAAAATCCAATTCCTCTTATGCATGAAACAAATACTCATTATCTTTACATGAATAGGTTGATAGATTATAATGAGTTCCCTACATAACATATATGATGCTAATAAATTCACTAAACCAAACTTCTTGGACTGGTACTGAATTATGAGAATTGCTTTTAAACAAGGAAGAATGTTATATGTTCTTGAAAATCCAATTCCTCTTGTCCTTGATGAGGATGTTGACAATGAAGTTAAGAATGAATATCAATGTCATATATATTACAATTTGTTCCCTACATAACACATCATGAGAATATGGATGCCCATATAATAATTATGA
>Ga0325401_1001634_pt1 | contig 19165 bp, 22 predicted proteins | sample PopdelMetagenome_FD_205666 | JGI IMG/M metagenome (GOLD analysis project Ga0325401, IMG submission 205666) | Populus deltoides microbial communities from Bellville, Georgia, United States - Xylem-PdKOR-R2 | ecosystem: Host-associated > Plants > Phyllosphere > Stem > Wood/Secondary xylem | place... | reverse complement strand
TTGTCGGAGAAGTTCGGCCTTCGAGTCATTTGCTGTATCAGCTACGACTTCGAAGGAGATGACTGGCGGGCGTTGCTGATTGAGAATCTAAATCGGTTCTTCGGAGTAGAATGTGCTGAAAATCGTTAATGTTCTCATTATTGAGGACGATCATCCCAAAGCAGACGCTATCCACGACTTCATCCGCGACACAGCTGGGTCGAGTGTGATCTTGAACGTGAAGCGGGCCGAGACTCTGAGTGCTGCTGTCCAGCTCATTACAGAAGAGAAGTTCGATCTCGTCACACTTGACCTCATGCTCCCTTACATTGACGGCTTGGTCGCGGAAGCGAGCGCTGGCTTGGAGTTGCTAAAGCATCTCCGTAGGAAAAAGGGGAAGAACGCCGACGCAAGCATTATCGGCCTCTCCGCGTTCAGGGAGGAGGCAGGAAAGGCGCTTTCAAGGTTTGTTGAGGCCGGCGTCGTGATCGCGGAGTATGACGAAGGCAATCACTGGAAATCGGCTTTGAAGTCGGTTTTCGAAACGGCTGTGGCACGCAAGCCGGCTATCCAGGCCTTGGACTTTGTGGTGCTTGTTGCTCTCGATAGCGAACGCGCGGGTTTCGAAGAGACTAAACTGCTGACGGGTTCAAAAGAAGCAGTCAGCGGTATGAACGTGACATACGTGGAGCTTCCTGGCGCTAGGCCTTGGCGAGGCGCTGTCGTTCGCTGCCGTCAAATGGGGCTTGTTCCTGCGGTGCTAGAGACCTGCTTGGCCATTAAGACGTTCAATCCGCGGGTGGTCGCTATGTCCGGCATCTGCGCTGGAATGGAGGGCCATTCTGAGCTTGGGCAGCTTATATTTGCAGCCTCATCTTGGGAATATCAGGCGGGCAAGTGGGCTGCGGATGGCTTTGAAATCGCTCCATACCAAGTTCCCCTTCGTTCAAGCACCCGAGCTATAATCGAACAAATCAGCGAGAACGAACAGCTTGTTTCAAGTCTTGAGGCCGGCCTTGACTTCAAGGTTCGACGTCCGGGCGAGAGACACCGACCCAAACTGGCTCCGTTCGCCACCGGCTCTGCGGTGATCGCTGACAAGACACGCCTTGAGCACGTTCAGGTTCAGCATCGAAAGCTTGCTGCGGTTGATATGGAAATTTACGGCGTCTTCTTTGCGTGTCATGAGTCGCTGAATGTCGATGCTCACTACTTTGCGGTGAAATGCGTAGTGGACAAGGCGGACTCTGCGAAAGGTGATGATTTACACCGATACGGGGCAATCACTTCAGCTCGAGCCGTAGTAGATGTGCTAGAGGCATTGAGGCAATTACCCGGGAGTGCTGAGTAGGATTGATTACAAATAGTCTGGCGCAGATCGCGAGCGTTATTTGTAGATAAGGGGGTAGCTTCAGCCCGACAGGGCAGTCCGACCTAATTCTGACCGGCGAATGCCAGCGCCACGAAGCGACAGTTCATGACATGAGGTACGCCGTCGACGTTGCGCAGCGTGTTGCCGCTGGCAGAGCCATTCAGACGGTGCATCGAATCCAGCATCGCCGAAGTCTCATTGTTGGTGTCGAATGACTCCAGTCCAGATGTCGCCTGTGCGGACGGAGGGGCCAGCGCAAAGTTGAGTCCGTCGCGACTCCAACCGAGATTCCGCGCCGCTGCCATCTCGTTCTAAGATGTTAGTCAAAGTGTTGGTTGCCACAAGTCAGAGCGCAAAAAGGCGAGTTTAATCAACAGTTTGGCCCAACCACTGGCGGAGACGGAGGGATTCGAACCCTCGGTACGGTTTCCCGTACGACGCTTTAGCAAAGCGTTGGTTTCAGCCACTCACCCACGTCTCCGGATGCGGCGAGCGCGGCTATAGCCGCCGCCGCGGCGGGGATCAATGGCGGGGATGACGCGTGGTGCCGTTCATTGCGCGCTCATGGCGGCCGCCGCTATGGTGGCGCGATCGAACGGGGACCGGATCATGCGGGTGACGGGAATGCGGACACGGGTGGCGGCGCTGGGGGCCGCGGCGCTGGCGCTGCACGCGGCGGCGGGGGCGCAGGTCCGGACCATCGATCCGAACCGCGCCATCGACGGCGACCTGTCCGGTCCGGCCCCGCAGCAGAGCCGGCCGACGCCCCGCCCGACCCCTGCACCCGCGCCGGAGCCTGCGCCCGTGGAGGTGGCTCCGGTCGAGCCGACCCCGGCGCAAGCGCGCGCCGAACGCACCACTGCCGCGTCCGAGACGTACGAGCGCGACGACCTGCTCGCGGCGGGGGAGGGGGTGTTCGGCAAGGGGGCCGAGGGTCTCGCCGGCATCCTCGAGAAGATCCTCAAGGAACAGGGACGTCCCAACGCCTATATCGCCGGGCGGGAGGCGTCGGGGGCGATCGTCGTCGGGCTGCGCTACGGGTCGGGGATCATGACCCACAAGGTGGAGGGGCAGCAGCCGGTCTATTGGACCGGGCCGTCGCTCGGCTTCGATGTCGGTGGCGATGCCAACAAGGTGTTTGTGCTGGCGTACAACCTGTACGACAGCGAGGAACTGTTCCACCGCTTCCCGGCGGCGGAGGGCCGCCTGTATCTTGTCGGCGGGTTCGCCGCGACCTACCTGCGCCGCGGCAACGTCGTGCTGATCCCGGTGCGGCTGGGGGTCGGCTGGCGCGCCGGCGTCAACGTCGGCTACATGCGCTTCAGCCACAAGAACCGGTGGCTGCCGTTCTGACGCGGCGCGCGTCGACCAATCAGTAGACCGGGGACGAGTCGACACCCGACTTGTCCTTGCCGCTCGCCATGTCGACGCTGTGCTTGCCGAACATCACCGCGCCCGCCCCGAACAGCGGCGCGATCGCGACGATTGCCCAAATCAGCGACCCGCGCCGCGAAGTGATCCGCCCGGAGCGGCGCAGAAAGAAGCCCAGCGCGACCAGCGCGACCGACACCGCCACGCAGGCGATCAGGACTCCCAATACAGGGCTGTTGGTGCCTTCACCCATGTCGTCACTCCGTTCGATGATCTCGTGACGGCGGCAACGTCCGCACGGGGCGGTTGGGTCCCGATGCAAAACGCCCCGGCGGTGAGGCCGGGGCGTTCGCGTGTGGAAGTTCGACAGAAGTTTAGTGCTGCTGCTCAATCGATCTTGGGCAGCGTCTCGAACTGGTGGAAGGGCGGGGGGCTCGACAGCGTCCATTCCAGCGTGGTCGCGCCCTCGCCCCAAGGATTGTCCGGCGCCTTCTTGCCCGCCATCAGCGACCAGATCAGGTTGACGAAGAAGATCGCCATTCCCGCAGCCATGATCATGTAGCCGATCGAGGCGACGGTGTTCCAGTGCGCATAGGCGTCCGGATAGTCCGGGTAGCGGCGCGGCATGCCCTGCAGCCCCAGGAAGTGCATCGGGAAGAACATCACGTTCACGCCGATGAAGAACACCCAGAAGTGCGCCTGGCCGAGGAACTCGTTGTACATCCGCCCCGACATCTTCGGGAACCAGTAGTAGAAGCCCGCGAACAGCGAGAACACCGCGCCAAGCGACAGCACGTAGTGGAAATGCGCGACGACGTAATAGGTGTCCTGCATGTAATCGTCGATGCCGCCATTGGCGAGCACCACACCCGTCACGCCGCCGACCGTGAACATGAAGATGAACCCGATCGCCCACACCATCGGCGTCGGGAAGCGGATCGAGCCGCCCCACATCGTCGCGATCCAGCTGAAGATCTTGATGCCCGTCGGCACCGCGATCACCATCGTGGCGGCGGTGAAGTACATCTTGGTGTTCACCGACAGGCCGGTGGTGAACATGTGGTGCGCCCAGACGACGAACCCGACCACGCCGATCGCGACCATGGCGTACGCCATGCCGAGATAGCCGAACACCGGCTTGCGGCTGAAGGTCGCGACGATCTGGCTGACGATGCCGAAGCCCGGCAGGATCATGATGTACACTTCGGGGTGGCCGAAGAACCAGAACAGGTGCTGGTACAGCACCGGATCGCCGCCGCCGGCGGGGTCGAAGAAGGTTGTGCCGAAGTTGCGGTCGGTCAGCAGCATGGTGATCGCCGCGGCAAGCACCGGCAGCGCCAGCAGCAGCAGGAACGCGGTGACCAGCACCGACCACACGAACAGCGGCATCTTGTGCAGCGTCATGCCGGGCGCGCGCATGTTGAAGATGGTGGTGATGAAGTTGATCGCGCCCAGGATCGAGCTGGCGCCCGCCAGGTGCAGCGACAGGATCGCCATGTCGGTCGACGGCCCCGGCTCGCCATAGGTCGACAGCGGCGCGTACAGCGTCCAGCCGTTGCCGGCACCCCCGAAGAACGGGCTGGCCAGCAGCAGCGTGAAGCTGGGGATCAACAGCCAGAACGACACGTTGTTCATGCGCGGGAAGGCCATGTCGGGCGCGCCGATCATGATGGGCACGAACCAGTTGCCGAACCCGCCGATCATGGCGGGCATCACCATGAAGAACACCATGATGAGCCCGTGCGCGGTGATGAGCACGTTCCACAGGTGCAGCGACTGGTCGAGCGATTGCGCGCCCCCGTGTAGCATGGACGCCCAGCCGCCCAGATACTGGATGCCCGGCTGCGCCAGCTCGGCGCGCATCAGGCCCGAGATCGCGCCGCCGATGATCCCCGCCACGATGGCGAAGATCAGGTACAGCGTGCCGATGTCCTTGTGGTTGGTGGACATGAACCAGCGCGCGAAGAAGCCGGGCTTGTGATCGGCGTCGTGGTGCGCGTGCCCGTGATCGCCATGGGCGACGAAAGCGTTCGGGTTGAGGGCGGTGTCGGTCATGTCTTCAAAGACCCTGGTTGCCGGCGCCGCCACCATTGCCGGTCGCGCCCTGCGAAGTGACGGGAGCCTGTTCGGTACCGTTGATGACCTGGCCCCCGTCGGGATAGGTCGAGCCCGAATTGGACGTGGCGTCGGCGGCGTCGGAGCCGACCTGCGGGATCACCTTGTCCGACGCGCGGCCGGCGGCCGGCATGGTGCCGCCCTTGGCACGAACCCATTGCGCGAACACGGCCGGGGTCACCGCCTCGACCGCGATGGGCATATAGGCGTGGCGCGCGCCGCACAGTTCGGAGCATTGGCCGAAGTACACGCCGGGCTTCTCGATGGTGAAGCTGGTCTCGTTCAGGCGACCGGGGATGGCGTCGAGCTTGAGCCAGAAGGCGGGAACCGCCCAGCTGTGGATCACGTCGTTGGACGTGGTGATGAGGCGGATGGGGACGCCGACGGGCAGGACGATGCGGTTGTCTACGGCCAGCAGGCGCGGCCCGTCGCGGTCGGTGCGCGCACGCTCACCCGGAGCGATCTCGGCCCGCTCTTTCAGCAGGTTGGCGGTGATCTCGAACCCGCCGTGATCGGGATATTGATAGGTCCAATACCACTGGTTGCCGATCGCCTTCAGCGTCACGGCCCCCGCGGGCGCCGGGCGGAACTGCGCCTGGAGCAGCCCGATCGACGGCACCGCGATCAGCACCAGCGCCACCACGGGCAGCAAGGTCCACAGCACCTCGATGGTGGTGTTGTGGCTGGTCTTGGACGGGATCGGGTTGGCGGCGCGACGATAGCGCACGATCACCCAGATCAGCAGCGCCAGCACGAGCAGGCTGATGGCGGTGATCGTCGGGAACAGCACCGAATCGTGGAACCAGTGGGCGAAGCGGCCATTGGCCGTCACCTGCGTCTGGAGACCGTACACCCCGTCCGTGGGATGACCGACGCCCGGCAGCACCGGCGCGCCCGGCGCGCCGTCCACCGCCAGCAGCGGGCTGGTCGGCTGGGCGGGCGGGGTCGCCGACGCGGTGGTGGGCGCGATGTTGGTGGCGCCCGGCACGTTGGCCGAGTTCTGCGGTCCCGGCGACGTCGAAGCGGGCACCGGCGCGGCGGGCGCAGAGGCCGATTGCGCCAGGGCCGCAGCGCCCCCCAGGCCCGACAGGGCCAGGGCCGCGGCGGCGATGATCGTCTTGAACCCCGTTGGCTGCATTGTCGAACCAGATCCTCAGCCTTGGCAGGGCGCGGCCCAAGCCCGCCCCACGCATCGACACGGTCGCGGCGCCCCCGCATACCCGTAAACCACCGGGTCTATACGGAAGCCGGCCCGCCCCAACAAGTCGCGCCGCCGCCGGAATTAACACCCGTGTCCCGAGCCCCCGTTGCGGGGCCCCCGCCCCCTCCCCTAAAGGCCGGTTCCCTTACCGCAAGGAGCGCGCGTGACCGAAGACGAGGTGCTGGCGGAGTTCCGCGACGCGCGAGCGCTGCTGGAAGGGCATTTCCTGTTGTCGTCCGGGCGGCACAGTTCCCGCTACCTGCAATGCGCGCGCGTGCTGATGGAGCCGGCGCGCGCCGAGCGGCTGGGGCGCGCGATGGTGGCGGCGATCCCGGCCGAAACGCGCGACGCGCTGGACGCGGTGGTGTCGCCCGCGATGGGCGGCGTCGTGATCGGGCACGAGGCGGGGCGCGCGCTGGGCTTGGCCGCCATGTTCCTGGAACGGCCGACGGGCACGTTCGAACTCCGTCGCGGTTTCCGGTTGGAGCCGGGCCAGCGCGTGCTGATGGTGGAGGACGTGGTGACCACGGGCCTCAGCTCGCGCGAGGCGATCGCCGCGATCCGCGCGGCGGGTGCCGAGGTGCTGGCGGCGGCGGCGCTGGTGGACCGGTCGAACGGGACCGCGGACCTGGGCGTGCCGTTCCACCCGCTGATCCGGCTGGACGTGCCCAGCTACGAGGCGGACGCGCTGCCGCCGGAACTGGCGGCGACGCCGGCCGTCAAGCCGGGGAGCAGGGCGGCGTGAGGTGGACGGCGGCGCTGCTGGCGATGGTGGTCGTCGGGGCGAGCCCGGCGGCGGCGCAGGAACCGACGTGGCAGCAAGCCGAGGCCGCAGGGGCCGAGCGCGCCCGGCGCGTGGCCGACGCGCTGGGTCAAGCGAAGTTCGCCGGCCTCTACGCGGTCGCGACGGACGGCCAGCGCGTGGCCGGCGGCACGGTGGCGACTGACATTCCCTATCAGGCGGTGTTCCCACTGGCGTCGTTCACCGAGCAGGTGGTGGCGACGATGGTGATGCAGGAGGCCGACGCCGGCCGCGTGGCGCTGGACGCCCCGGCCGCGCGCTACCTGCCGGCATTGGGGCGTAGCCCGACCACGGTGCGCCAGCTGCTCCAGTACCGGTCCGGCCCGCACGATCCGAAGGATGGCGCTAGAGGCGCCGCCGACCCGTCCCGGTGCCTGGACGGAGCGCCCCCTTCGGACGGCCGGCGGCGCTACGATGCCTGCGACTACGCGGTGCTGGGGGCGCTGCTGGAACGGGTGAGCGGTCGTCCCCTGCCGCAACTCTATGCCGAGCGGGTAGCAGGACAGACGGGGATGGCAGCGCTGTTCCAGTCGGGGCCCGACGACATTCGCGCCGACGCGAACTGGGCCGGCGGCCCGACCGCGGCCGAACGCCAGACGCTGGTCCGCCACGGCGCCGCCGGCGGCCTGGTGGGGACGGCGGCCGACGTGCTGGCCTTCGACGCGGCGCTGTTGGACGGGCGATTGCTGTCGCGCCGCGCGTTGGCGCAGCTGTGGCGCGGCGACCCGGCGCGGGGCGGTCAGGCGCTGGGGCAATGGTCGTTCCTGGCGTCGCTCAAGGGTTGTGCGGGCCCGGTCAGGATCGTGGAGCGGCGCGGCGGCATCGGGCGGTTCCAGCTGCGCAACCTCATCCTGCCCGATCGGGGACTGGCGATGGTTATGCTGACGACGGACGGCCGCTACGATTTCGGCGAGATCCGGCAGGGCGCGGGCGCGGCCCATGACGCGCTGTCCGCGGCGGCCTGTTCGTGAGCGGTCCCGTGCGCCCCGGTGTTCGCTTGGGGGTCAATATCGACCACGTCGCCACCGTGCGCAATGCGCGCGGCGCCGGCTATCCCGATCCGGTGCGCGCCGCACTCCTGGCGGCGGACGCGGGCGCCGACGGCATCACCGCGCACCTGCGCGAGGATCGGCGGCATATCTCGGACGCCGACGTCGCCCGGCTGGCGGCCGAACTGCCCGTGCCGCTGAACCTGGAGATGGCGGCGACGGACGAGATGCTGGCGATCGCGCTCAGACACCGCCCGCACGCCGCCTGCATCGTCCCCGAGAAGCGCGAGGAGCGGACCACCGAGGGCGGGCTGGACGCCGCCGGCCAGCGCGACGTGCTGGCGCCGATCGTGTCCGACCTTCGCACCGCGGGCGTCCGCGTGTCGCTGTTCATCGAGCCCGCTGCCGAACAGGTCGCCGCTGCGGTCGCGCTGGGCGCGCCGGTGGTGGAACTGCACACCGGCCGCTACGCCGAGCTGGACGGGGAAGCGCGCGCGCACGAGCTGCGTCGGCTGACGGACGCCGCGGCGCTGGCGGCCAAGAACGGGATCGAGGTCCATGCCGGCCACGGCCTGACCTTCGACAACGTCCAGGCCATCGCCGCCATCCCCCAGGTCGCCGAACTCAACATCGGCCATTTCTTGGTCGCCGAGGCGCTGTTCCTGGGGCTGGGCGACGCCGTGCGGCGGATGCGCGACCTGATGGACGCGGCCCGATGAGAAACCGGGCGGTGAGGAGGGGGCGTTGATAATCGGGCTCGGCTCCGACCTGTGCAATATCGAGCGGATCGCCGCCTCGCTGGCGCGGTTCGGCGATCGGTTCGAGGCGCGCGTGTTCACCGACGTCGAGCGCGCCAAGGCGGATCGCCGCCCCTTCACCAAGGCCGGCACGCTGGCCAAGCGGTTCGCGGCCAAGGAAGCGTTCAGCAAGGCGGTGGGCACGGGTTTCCGCCGGGGCGTGTTCCTGCGCGACATCGGCGTGGTCAACGCCCCCTCGGGCGCGCCCACGCTCAGCCTCACGGGCGGGGCCAAGGCGCGGCTTGACGCGATCACGCCGCCGGGCCACGCCGCACGCGTCCACCTGACCATGACCGACGACCACCCCTGGGCACAGGCCCTGGTGGTCGTGGAGGCGGTTCCCTTGAACGAGCAGCCATGAGCCCCCTCCCGAACGACAGCGCCGCCGCCCCCTCCACCGCCCCGTCGGCTGCGGACGCCGCGCCCGCCGCCAGGACCAAGCCCAAGACCGACTGGTGGGCAGAGGTGAAGGGCGTGTTCTGGCTGTTGCTGCTGGTGCTGGGGTTCCACAGCTTCGTCGCCAAGCCCTTCTACATCCCGTCCGAATCGATGCTGCCGGGCTTGCTGGTCGGCGACCGGCTGGTGGTATCGAAGTTCGCGTACGGCTGGTCGTTCGTATCGCCCACCATTCCGTCCCCGGTCGGGCTGTTCCGCGGGCTGGTGTTGCGCGATCCCGGCGCCGCCTGGTCGATCAGCCTACCGCCCGTGTCGGGCCGCATCCTGGGCTCGGTGCCGAAACGCGGCGACGTGGTGATCGTGACGCCGCCGGGCACCAGCAACGATTACATCAAGCGGGTGATCGGTCTGCCGGGCGACCGGCTGGAAGTGCGCGGCGGCGTGGTGTTGCTGAACGGCCGCGCGGTCCGGCGCGGGCCCGTCCACGACCGGCTGCTGCCCGTCGACACCAACAGCCCCTGCGACCCCGCCGAATATCCCGGCGCGCGCGAGACCTTGCCCGACGGTCGCGCCGTCTGCCGCCTGCCGATCGTCACCGAGACGCTGCCCAACGGCCGAACCTACGACACGGTTGAGCTGGGCTGGAGCCCGGGCGACGATTACGGGCCGATCACCATACCCGATCATCGCGTATTTTTGATGGGCGACAATCGCGACCGGTCCGCCGACAGCCGCTTCCCGCTGGAGGCGCAGGGGCTGGGCGGGCCGGTGCCGTGGGAGAATATCGGCGGCCGGGCCGAGTTCATCACCTTCTCGCTCGACGGCGACGCGACGCTGAACCCGCTGACCTGGATCGGCTCGCTGCGCGGCGGCCGCGCCGGCACCTCGCTCCATCCCGCGGAGGCACCGGTCGGGACGCCGCGCTAGCGGCCATGGCTCAGGCCGGCTGGCCGTTCCCGCCGGTGGAGCCGAAGATCTGCCCCGTCGAATAGCTGAGCAGCGGATCGGCGGCCGCGACGTACAGCCCGGCGATCTCCGCCGGCTGGCCGGGGCGGCCCATCGGCGAGTCCTGCCCGAACGTGCGCTGCTTCTCGGGCATCGCGCCGCCCGACACCTGGAGCGGCGTCCAGAACGGGCCGGGCGCCACCGCGTTCACCCGGATGCCGCGCGACGCCAGCTGTTTCGCCATGCCCTTGGTGAAGTTGAGCACGGCGGCACGCGTCATCGCGTAGTGGAAGATGTCGGCGGACGGGTCACCCGCCTGCTCGGACGAGGTGTTCACGATCACGCCCCCCGGCCCCATCCGCTCCAGCGCGGCCTTGGTCAGCCAGAAAGGCGCGTAGACGTTGGTCTTCATGGTGTCGTCGAACAGCTGCGACGACACGTCGGCGATGGTGGCACGGGCCTGTTGCAACGCGGCGTTGTTGACCAGGATGTCCAGCCCGCCCAGCCGGTCGGCCGCCTGCGCCACCAGCCGGCGACAGAAGCGTTCGTCGCGCAGGTCGCCGGGGATCGCCACCGCGCGGCGCCCCGCCCGCTCGATCAGCGCCACGACCTCGCGCGCGTCCGGCTCCTCGGCGGGCAGGTAGTTGATCGCCACGTCCGCCCCCTCCCGCGCGTAGGCGATGGCGGCGGCGCGCCCGATCCCCGAATCGCCGCCGGTAATGAGCGCCTTCTTGCCCAGGAGGCGGCCCGAGCCCTTGTAGCTGGTCTCGCCGTGGTCGGGCCGCGGGTCCATGCGCGACGCCAGGCCCGGCCACGCCTGCTTCTGCACCGCAAAGGGCGGCTTGGGATAGGCGGCCGCCGCCGGGGTGGTCGGCGCCTTGGGGCCCTTGTCGTCCGACTGTGCGGCGATGGCGGGCGCGGCTGCGGCGGCGATGGCGGCGCCGGTTACGAAGGTACGGCGGCTGGTATCGGTCATCGGGTGGACTCGGTGAAAGGAATCGATACGGGCCAGACGGTCCGGCGCGGTCCCGGTTCCCCCCACGGGGTGACGTACGTAACTCCAGGGGCTAGTTCGCGTGCATGACCGTCGCAGACCCCATCATCGCCCCCATCGCCGACCAGGGCCAGGATCAGATCCGTGGCCGCCGCCGGCTGGCCGAGCGCATGGCCCGCGGCGCCGAATTCCTGGGGTCGGAGGTGGCCGTGATGGGCGGCGCCATGAGCTGGGTTTCCGAACGCAACCTGGTCGCCGCCATTTCCGAGGCGGGCGGGTTCGGCGTGCTGGCGTGCGGCGCGATGACGCCCGAACTGCTCGACCGCGAGATCGCCGCCACGCGTGAGCGGACCGCCAAGCCCTTCGGCGTCAACCTCATCACCATGCACCCCGCCCTGACGGAGCTGATCGCGGTGTGCGGCCGCCACGGCGTCGGCCACGTCGTCCTGGCGGGCGGGCTGCCGCCGCGCGGATCGATCGAGGCGATCAAGGGGACGGGCGCGAAATTGATCTGCTTCGCCCCCGCGATGGCGCTGGCCAAGAAGCTGGCGCGCAGCGGCGCGGACGCGCTGGTGATCGAGGGGATGGAGGCCGGCGGCCATATCGGCCCCGTCTCCACCAGCGTGCTGGCGCAGGAGATGCTGCCCGAGCTGGCGGACGCGATGCCCGTGTTCGTGGCCGGCGGCATCGGCCGGGGCGAGGCGATCGCCGGCTATCTCGACATGGGGGCGGCGGGCGTCCAGCTGGGCACGCGCTTCGTCTGCGCGACCGAATCGATCGCGCACGCCAATTTCAAGCGCGCCTTCATCCGCGCGTCCGCGCGCGACGCGGTGGCCAGCGTCCAGATCGACCCGCGCCTGCCCGTCATCCCCGTACGCGCGCTGCGCAACGCTGGCGGCGAGGCGTTCGCGGCGAAACAGCGCGAGGTGGCGATGCTGCTCGACGGCGGCGGCGTCGAGATGGCGGAGGCGCAGTTGCAGATCGAGCATTACTGGGCCGGCGCGCTGCGTCGCGCGGTGGTGGACGGCGATATCGAGCACGGCTCGGTGATGGCCGGCCAGTCGGTCGGCATGGTCACGCGCGAGGAGCCGGTCGCCGCCATCCTGGCCGAACTGATGGCCGAGGCGGCCGCCGCCTTCGGAAGGCGGGCGGGGTAGGGCCGCGCCGCCCACGCCATCCAACCAACGGCCGCCGGCGGGACCGGTCTCCCCGCCTCGTCGCGACCCGGCCGCTGTTAACCCCACGCGGTAACCCGTGGGTGACGGGCCCTGCCTCAGACCGTCCCCGTTTCCGGGGGAACCGTTCATGCTTCGCCGCCTGTTCTTCGCCGCCGCCCTCTGCTCCGCACCCACCGCCGCGCAGGTCGCAGCGGGGACCGCGCCCGACGACGCCGCGCCGATCCCGCCCGCGCGCGTGCCCGCCAGCTACGCCGCGCCGCCGACGGACGCCGCCGGCCGCTACGTCACGCCCAACCGCGACCTGTCGCCCGCCGAGGTGACGTGGCACGTCCGCGCGGGGCTGAACGTCGCGGCGCTGGGTTGCCGGGGCGCGGCCGAGGCGGAGACGGTGGCCGCCTACAACGCGGTGCTGGCCGCCGACGCCGCCGTGCTGACGCTGGCGGCGGCGGGTACGGAGGCCGCCTATCGTGCGCGCCACGGCGAGGCGTGGCACGCGCGCAACGACGACGCCATGACCCGGCTCTACAATTTCTTTGCCGAGCCCGAGGCGGCGGACGACTTCTGCGCGGCGGCGCTGGCGGTGCTGCGCGAGGCGCAAGCGGTGGAACCGTCGAACTTCGCGACCTTCGCCGCCGCCGCGCTGCCGCGGCTGGAGGCGCCGTTCCTCCGCTTCTACGCCGCCTGGGACCGGTACAAGGCGGCGCTGGCCGAATGGGAGGCGCGCCATCGCGCTCCCGCGGCGATCGTCCAGACCCCGCCGACGCCCGCGCCGGCCCTGATCGCCGCCGTCGCCCGGCCCACGCCGCCGCTCGCCGCCCCGCCGAACGCCGAACCGGCGAGCTACGTGACCGTGATGGTGCCGGTGCGCGTGGCCGTGCCCGCCGTCACCCCCGTCCCGATTGCCCCCGCCCCGGTTCCCGCCGCCTCAGAGCCGGGCGTGACGCCCGGCGTCGCTCCCGTCGCCGTCGCCGCACCCGCCGCCGCCACTCTGCTCGCGGCGGTGGCGGTGGTCCCCGCCGGTCCCCGCCCCTGACGCGGGCATTGCTGAACGGGATCGGCTGACGCCGCCGGGGTTCCCCGGCCCCGCCACTTCCGGTAACGCCCCTGCCCCATGACCGGGGCCACTCCCTTCCCCCTGCCCCTCGACGTGCCCCCGCCCCCGGAGGGGCGATTCGCGGGGGCCGACCATCTGTTCCCGATCCGTGTCTATTTCGAGGACACGGACCTGTCGGGCGTCGCGTATCACGCCAACTATCTGCGCTGGATGGAGCGCGCGCGGTCGGACATGCTGCGGTCGGCGGGCATCGATCAGCGTGCGCGGTTCGAACAGACGGGTGAGGCCTACGCGGTCGCCGACCTTCACGTCCGCTATCGCGCGCCCGCGCGGCTGGACGATGCGCTGATCGTGGTCAGCCGGCTGGAGACGGTTCGGGCAGCCGCCGTGGTCGTTCATCAACGGGTCATGCGCGGGGCCGAATTGCTGTCCGACGCGCGGGTCACGGCGGCTTTGGTGTCGGCGAACGGCCGACCCGTCCGCCAGCCGCCCGCCTGGGCGGACGCTTTCCGGCGGATCGCCGATCAAGAGGGGCAGAGGATTTGAACCCGTTCTTCAACACGGACGCCGCCACGCTGTCGCCGGTGGCGCTGTTCCTCCAGGCCGACTGGGTGGTGAAGCTGGTGATGCTGGGACTGCTTGGCGCCAGCGTCTGGACCTGGGCCGTGATCCTCAGCTTCTCCGTCCGCCTGCGCCGCCTGCGCGCCGAGGCGCGGCGGTTCGAGCATGATTTCTGGGCGGCCGACGACATCGACGCGTTTCACAAGAAACAGGGCGACCGCAACCTGCCCAGCGCGCGCGTGCTGGCGGCGGGCGTCGCCGAATGGCGGCGCTCGACGGCGGGCGACGCGGTGGACAAGACCGGCACGCGCGACCGGCTGGCGACCGCGATGGGTTCGGCGGTGGCGCTGGAGATCGACAAGCTGTCCGACCGGCTGAACGGGCTGGCGACCGTCGGTTCGGTCGCGCCGTTCGTCGGGCTGTTCGGGACGGTGTGGGGCATCATGCGCAGCTTCACCGCCATCGCCAGCCAGCAGAACACGTCGCTGGCCGTCGTGGCGCCCGGCATCGCCGAGGCGCTGTTCGCGACCGCGATCGGCCTGTTCGCGGCCATCCCGGCCGTCATCGCCTACAACCGGCTGGGCCACGGGGTGAACAAGGTCGAGGCGGGGCTGAACCGCTTCGCCGACGGCTTCCACGCCACCTTGTCCCGCCAGCTGGACGGGGTGCGATAGCCCCGAATGGCGATGCTGCCTTCCGAGCGCGGTCGCGGCCGCCGGACGCCGATGGCCGACATCAACGTCACGCCGCTGGTGGACGTGATGCTGGTGCTGCTCATCATCTTCATGGTCACCGCCCCGCTGTTGACGGCGGGCGTGCCGGTGGAGCTGCCCGACAGCCGCGCCAAGCCGCTCGACGCCGACAGCAAGCCCGTGCAGCTGTCGATGGACCGCACCGGGAAACTGTTCGTCGACGACCAGGAGCTACCCGAGGCCGACCTGCCGGCGCGCCTGAACGCGGTCGCCGCCGCCGCGCGCAATTCGTCCGGGGGTCAGGACCAGCCGCCCCAAGTGTTCCTGCGCGCGGACAAGGGGCTGGACTACGGCCGGGTGATGCGGGTCATGGGCGAACTGAACCGCGCGGGGCTGAACCGCGTGGCGCTGGTGACGGTGGAGGGGGACTGACCGCTTGGACCGGTCGGAAAAGCTGGCGCTGGGGGCGGCGGTCGCAGGCCACGCGGTGTTGTTTGGCCTGTTGTCGGTCGGCTTCCTGGCGACGCCCAACCCCGAGAAACTGCGCAGCCGCCCGGTCGAGGTGAGCCTGGTGACGGACGTGGCGGTCGAGAGCGCGGCGCCGGCCCCCTCCGCCGAGCCGGCGCAATCCCAGGCGCCCGAGGAGGGCGCGCCCGAGGACGCCGCCCCGCCCGAACCGACGCCGTCGCCCACGCCCGCCCCCCGGCCGGAGCCCACGCCGCCAGCCCCCGCGCCGCGCCCCGCGCCGCAGCCGACCCCGCGGCCGGCGCCGAAGCCTATCCCTGCGCCCAAGCCGGCTCCCAAACCGCAGCCGCAACCCAAACGTCCCATTCCGGCGGCGGAAAAGGCCGCGCCCAAGGCAGCACCGAAACCCGCCCCCACGCGCAACGCCGCCCCCGCAGCCAAGCCGGCGGCATCGCGCGGCAGCGGCGCCAGCCCGTCGGCCACCGCGTCGCGCCCGCGCGGACGGCTGGGCGACGATTTCCTCAAGGGTCTGTCGCCCGAGCCATCGCGCTCGACCAACCCCAACCTGCCCGCCGCACGCGTCGGCGCGCAGGCGGCGGCCAGCATCGGCGCCGCGATCCAGCGCCAGATACAGCCCTGCGCGAACCGGCAGGTGACGCCGGGGCCGGGTGCCGAGCGCATCCGCGTGGCGGTGAACCTGCGCATCAACCGCGACGGCTCCCTGGCCGGGCGGCCCAGCGTGCGCGGGCATACGGGCGTGGACGAGAACAACGAACGCTACGTCGCGCGCGTCGACGACCTGGCGATCGCGGCCTTTGTCGGCTGTGCCCCCTTACGCGGCCTACCCCCCGAATTGTACGACGTGCCCGGCGGGTGGAACAACTTCACCCTGCGCTACAAGCTTCCCGGCTGAGGACCGACCATGATCCGCCTGCTCCCCTTCGCCCTGCTGGCCAGCACCGCCGCCGTCGCGCAGGTGCCGCCCGCGGCCCCCGCCCCCGCCCCTCAGGGTCAGGTGCCCCAGAGCCAATCCGGCGGCGACCAGGAACTGGTGGTGGACGTGGAGGGCGGCATCACCGCGCCCATGCCGATCGCCGTGCCCACGATGCCGACCGCGGCGGTGGTGCAGACGCCCGCGGGATCGACGGACGCGCTGGGGCGCCAGCTGGCGGAGATCGTCAACACCGACCTGCGCAACTCGGGCCTGTTCACGCCGCTGTCGCCCGATCGTCTGCGCCCGCCGAGCTTTGCCGAGGCGACGCAGCCCGTGTTCGATTACTGGACCACCACGGGCGCGCAGGCGCTGGTCCAGGGCTTCGTGCGCGCCAACGGCGACAACACGCTGACGGTCGGCTGCTACCTCTACGACGTGTCGGCGCGGACCGAACTGACGCGCCAGGGCTTCGTGGTGGCCCCTGGCGACTGGCGGCGCGCGGGGCATAAATGCGCCGACATGGTGTATCGCCGGCTGACGGGCGAGAGCGGCTATTTCGACAGCCGCGTGGTCTACGTGTCCGAGACGGGGCCCAAGGGCAAGCGCATCAAGCGGCTGGCGATCATGGACCAGGACGGCGCCAACCACCGGTTCCTGACCAACGGCCAGTCGATCGTGCTGACGCCGCGCTTCGCCCCCAACCAGCAGTCGATCGTGTACATGAGCTATGTCGGTCGCACGCCGGCCATCTACGTGTACGACATCGGCACCGGCCGCCAGCGGCTGGTGGTGAACGAGGCGGCGACCACCTTCGCGCCGCGCTTCTCGCCGGACGGGCGCAGCATCCTGTTCTCGATGGCGAGGAACGGCCAGACCGACCTGTACCGCGTGTCCGCGCAGGGCGGCGCGCCGCAGCGGCTGACCAACGGCACGGGCATCAGCACGGGCGGCAGCTACTCGCCCGACGGCAGCCGAATCGTGTTCGAGAGCGACCGGTCGGGCGGCCAGCAAATCTACGTCATGAACGCCGACGGGTCGGACCAGCGTCGCATCAGCTTCGGCGGCGGCCGCTACGCCACGCCCGTATGGAGCCCGCGCGGCGACCTGATCGCGTTCACCAAGCTGGGCGGCAATTTCCGCATCGGCACCATGACGCCGACCGGCGGCAGCGAGAAGCTGCTGACCAGCGGCTATCTGGACGAGGGGCCCAGCTGGTCGCCCAACGGCCGCGTCATCACCTTCCTGCGCACCAGCACGGGCCGCAGCGGCAAGGCGCAACTGTACATGGTCGACCTGACCGGCGTGAACGAGCGCCGCATCCCGACCCCGCTCGACGGGTCAGACCCGGCCTGGGGGCCGCTGAGGCCCTGAAGGTCGATCTCACGCGTTACGGGGGCGTAACGGGCAAGCTAGAGGGAGAGACGAGATGAACAGGACCAGTGCCGTATTGCTGGCCGCGACCGCCCTGGTGGCGGTGGCCGGCTGCGCCAAGAAGCGGCCCGACACGCTGCCGCCGCCGCCCGTGGGGACGGAGGGCACGCCCGCCGACACCGGCCCGGCTCAGACGGGCGATCAGGTGACGCCGGGATCGGACGCTGATTTCCGGCGATCGGTGACCAGCAACACGGTCAATTTCGGCCTGGACCAGTCCGACGTGGACGCGACCGCTCGCGGCATCCTGGACAGCCAGGTCGCGTGGCTCCAGCGCTACCCGGCGGTGCGCGTGACGCTGGAGGGGCATTGCGACGAGCGCGGCACCCGCGAGTACAATCTGGCGCTGGGCGAGCGGCGGGCGAACTCGGCCAAGAACTACCTCGTCAGCCGCGGCGTCGGTGCCGGCCGCATCACCACCGTCAGCTACGGCAAGGAGCGCCCGCTGGCGCTGGGGTCGGACGAGGAAAGCTACGCGCAGAACCGGCGTGCGGTGACGGTGGTGCTGAACTAGCGGCCGGCCTTTAAGGGTGGGCCAAGCCCACCCTTAAAGGTCCGACGTCACGGGGCGGAATCTACCCCATACCCGCCCGCATCGCGGCCCCCGCCGCCACCGGCGCGCCCGCCGTCAGCAACAGGCTGGTCGCTTCCAACAGCCTGAGCGCGCCGGGCGCGTCCGCCAGCACGCCCGATCCGAACACCAGCAGCGGCACCGCCAGCGGCAACATCACCAGCCCCGCCACCGCGCCCGCGCCGCGTAAGCCCGCAACCAAGGCGCCCGCCGCCACCGACAGCGCGGCCAAGCCGGGGGTGCCAACCAGCAGGCCCAGTTCGGCGCGCCACAGCGTATCGCCCGGCAGCCCCAGCAGCGCTGACGCCGGCACCGTGGCCGTCATCAGCGGCGGCGCGAAGGCCAGCCAATGCGCCGCAGTCTTGGCCGCCGCCACCCCGCCCGCGGACACGCCCCGCACCGCCAGCTGGTCCAGCACCCCCGCCTCCAGGTCGTGAGCCACCAGCCGTTCAGCCGGCATCAGCGCCGCCAGGAGCGCCGCCGTCCACAGCATCCCGCCCCCGGCGCGCGCCAGCAGCACGGGGTCCGGCCCGACCGCGAAGGGGAACAGCGCGCAGGCGAGCAGGAAAAACGCGATCGGCCACGCCCAGCCGCCGCCCGCATAGGCGCGGCGCACGTCGCGCGCGATCAGTCGCGTCAGGCTCAGAGGCACGGGTTCACAGCGCCACCGCGCCGGCCCCCGCCATCGCCAGCGGCTGGTGGCTGACCGCCAGCGCAGCGCCGCCCGCCGCGCGGTGCCCGGCGATCAGCCCCTCCAGCCGCTCCACCGCCGCCGCGTCCAGCCCCGATGCGGGCTCGTCCAGCAGCCACAGCGCACACCCCGCGGCGACCACCCGCGCCATTGCCGCGCGCCGCCGCTGGCCCGTCGACAACAGTCGCACCGGCACCCCCGCCAGCGCCCCCAGCCCCAGCGCGTCGAGCGCGGCGGCGGCGCGCGCCCGGTCGGACCAGAAGGCCAGCGCGCGACCCAGCGGCAGTTCGGGGTCCAGCGCGTGCGCCTCGGTCAGCAGCGCGGGCGCCCCCCGCCGCTCGACCACGCCCGCGGCCGGCGCCAGCAGTCCCGCCGCGATCCGGACCAGGCTGGACTTGCCCGCCCCGTTGGGGCCCGTCACCATGATCGCGTCGCCCGGCCCCAGCGCGAAGTCCACGCCCTTCCACAGCATCCGTCCCCCGCGGACGCAGGCGACAGCGCGGAACGCCAGCATCAGGCGACCATATCCTCCCCCACCGCTTCTTCGAGCGCGTGCATGTCGTCGTCGGACAGGCCGAAATGATGCCCCACCTCGTGCACCACCACGTGCGCGACCAGGTCGTCCAG
>Ga0325401_1001632_pt1 | contig 19169 bp, 6 predicted proteins | sample PopdelMetagenome_FD_205666 | JGI IMG/M metagenome (GOLD analysis project Ga0325401, IMG submission 205666) | Populus deltoides microbial communities from Bellville, Georgia, United States - Xylem-PdKOR-R2 | ecosystem: Host-associated > Plants > Phyllosphere > Stem > Wood/Secondary xylem | place... | reverse complement strand
CCGGCAAAATTCATTCTTTCCTCACTTTACCCATTTTTTTTTAAAAAAAATTACATACTATTTGGCATCATGAAGTCTCAATTGATACAATAAAGAAGAGGAGATGGAACGTCAAGAGCTAAAAAAAAGAGGGTTTAGAGAAGAGAGATCGATAACTAGGGTTCGGCTTTTGGTGCAAAGAATGGACTCATCTAAGTTGCCCTAATTGGCTGCTTTTTTTTTTTGCAGGCTACAGGAAAAAGAAAAGCGGCGCTAAGAATGGGAAAGAAGAGTGTGGTAAGGTCTACGAGTGTAGGTTTTGTTCCCTCAAGTTCTGCAAATCTCAAGCTCTTGGAGGGCACATGAACCGACACAGACAAGGCAAAGTCATGTCCTCCTTTTCTTCACCTTCTATCAACATGTGTTAATCAAATACGTCAAAACATAGTACCTTTCAGCTTATATTTTTTAATGGGAGAGTATGATTTGCCATGGAAATGAATAGTATAGCGTGGTCGCGTCAATCTTGAGGAAAACTAATTTGATATGTTGTTGAAACTCTTGTGTGTTTTTGGTTATTTGATACCTTGATTGATTTGATTTGTGTCGCTGGTCGGTCAGAGAGGGAGACAGAAACATTGAACCGGGCTCGCCAACTGGTGTTCAATAGTGATCCTTTAGCAGCCCCTGGGGGTCATCCAGGGTACGTAACTATGTACACCCATCATCTTTATCCACCATTGCTCTCTTGCTCTTGTCTTATCTCCTCCATCACTCCATACTTTCTTTATGGGGTTTCTATTACTCCATCCTTACTTCTTTTCTTCACATCTTACAAATGGAGAAGGAAACATGACAATCCTTAAAAGCAAAAGATCAAATGATCCACAGATACTGTTTTGAACTAGAAAGGTTTCTAATTTCATAATGTTCTACTTTTAGAAGTTCCTACGAGCTTCATTGTTTTATCTCATGTGATCAGCGATTCAAAGATCCTCCACCGGTTTTGTTCCGCGAAAAAAAATGTATACCCGTTTTGATTTCATAGCAACAGAAAAGAACACCTATATATATTTGATTTCACACCTTGCTGTTTTGCACCAAAGGTCATGGACATTATTTGATTCCAATCATAATATTTCTGTTTAATCTCAATAGTTACAAAGTTCATGATTATTATATACTTTATTGCGTTCTTCTTCTTCCTGTATTAGAACCACTACAAGCTATTTCAAACTCTAAGAGTTGACTAGAAATGAAATTATTTTAACATCATATTTACTTAATTCCAATGTTTGAAAAGCTTCAACAACATAAATGGCTTTTACAGTCAATTACAATTAGATATTTTTAATTCAATAAAAAGGGTATATATGATTTGCTTTAGAATTGACCCATTAAAAACTAGTCTCACCAACGCCCTTCTTTCTGTCCTCTCTCTCACGCATATGCTTAGAATGTGATTTCTTAGAAACGAGGACAAGTTGGACGAATGATGTATTTTCACTTTCTCAAGTTAAATGAATTCCACAATTTCATAACTCATTTCAAACAGAAAATCTCAGTTAGCAGATTGAATCGGTTCGATCTACTTAAATTAGTTGAAATCAATTTCATCATAGAATTGATTCCAAACAAGTTGCTAAGAAACCAGATTCTTCTACTTAATATTCTTTGCAGCAGCCATCCGATGGGAACAGGGAGCTACATTCCAGCAGGCAACATTGGAGATCCATTTAGATCTGTGTACCCACCAAGACTGTTCCCGGGCTCTTCATCAACTCTCTTACCAGCACCACCAAATCAACATCCTCATCAATCATATCTATACACGCCTCCTTCACGCCTCCCGGCTTATAAATCGCAGTATCCTCAACAGCCCATCAACGATTACTACATTGGACATGTACTCAACAACACTTCACAAACATACCCTTCCCACCAGAACATGAACTACAACATGGGTGGCTCAGAATCCAATTACACTTGCATTGGTGCACCGGTAGGTCATGGTGGGTTCGGACCTGGTTCAAGCCGTAGCACGGAAGGAAGTGGTAGAGATGGATCACTGAGCAATCAAGAGGAAGGTTTGAATTGGGGAAGGAACCATGCAGCAGGAGGACAGCAGCAGTGTTTGGATCATCCTTCATCGATCAATCGGTTTCAAGATGGGTTTTAAAGATTGTTTTTGTTTTTCTTTCTTTTCTTCTGTTCTACTTTTGTGGGATTAATGGTAGTATTGAATGAAGCATATTGATCTGCCTTGACACGGTACCCATAGAGAGAGATAAAGAGAGGGACTTAACAAACTGACGAATATTGGGGTCATGCAAAGGAGGAGAGAAGTTTTTGCTTTTTATGTACAGGGATTGGTGCAGCTTTCTGAGCTCATGGACACTCTCAGCTAGTTTGGCTTGGAGCTGTGGGGTTTAGAACTTTGGATGGGGGCATATGTTGGTGGTGGTACTGTAATTGTACAAACCAACTGAGAAAGAGAGGGGACTGTAGGCTATATAGCTTGTGAGGTGGGACAAGGAGTCCGATTTGAACTGAAAGTTCCTAACCCCTTTTTGCATTTGGACTTGATTTTACATGGCTGCTTTCCTTTATACTAGCATTTTTTTTCCCTTTCCTTTTGTTTTGCTGTTTCTTGTTTTATTTTGTGGCTCTCCACAATATCTTTGACCAAAAAGGAGTGAGAAGGTGAGGGTTTAATTTAACCCCTTCTCTCCCACACTCAACAGACACCACACAGACACAGATATATTCACACCACAAGAACCAAAATTGGTATCTTCTGGTTTCTTGAAACATTTATGGTTAAACCATGGCTTGCACAATACGGGCATTAATGACATGGAGAAAATACTTATGGGTCTGTGGGTGCAGTAAATCTGTCTACAAAATTAAACCTGCTCTTGATTGCTGAAACAATAATTATAAAAACATCTGTCTACAAAAGTCTGTGGGTGCAGTAAATCTCTCTCTTCTTATTATTGCTGCGGTGTTTTTTTTATTAGTACATATTTCACTAACTGCAGTTTTAGTTCCTAAAACAATGAATCCTTCCTTCCTCTTTCTTTCAGTTTCCTCTATGGATCCCTGATAACTAACCAAAACAAGACAAATGTAACATCTAAAGTTGAGAATAAACCATTCACATTAAGGTAAGGTTCAAGTATTCTGGTCGGAGCTTAAATTTAACTCTTCAATTAAACCATTAGCAGTGGTCAGAAAGTCAGGATCTGACCAATAAATAAATAAAAGAGGCAAGGTGGGTTCTTTTAACAGAGCTTTCTTCTTGTATTTACTTCTGTGCACCGATAAAAATGCTTTAAAAGATTTAAATTTTAACTAATCCAGTTAAATTATAAATAATTAGCATATATAGATTGTTTATATATTATGGTTGAGCGGAACAAAAAAATAATAACATCTAATTCAGAAGTGAATAATTGGAGAGGGTTTGTGGGTACGTATATATATGCTTTGTTCTCGGCTAATGATCCAAATATCAGAAAAGTTTGCTGGGGATAACTTATGGGTTTGGCCTTGGACAAATAATTGATATAACAATTTATTGGCTTTTAGAGTAGTTTTTCAAGAAATACAAACGGACTTGAGGGTAATTTTTAGAGAGGATTGATTACAGTGGCCAGAGCATAATATACATCAAGCTTTGGCAGCCTGGATTAGACAATTTTAATCTCAGGTATTTATTGCTGATCATTCTTTTTTTTTTTTCCCATTCAATTGATCTTACGACTTGTTTCTTCCAATTTTGGACAATTCATGTGCTGTTAAAAACACTCTGGGAGTTAAAAAGCCATTGATTATTGTTACGTACTGAGTTAACACATACTGAGATAAATTAATGCAGTTGCCTGAGCTGGGAGCCTCCGAAGAAGGTCACAGTTTCGGCCAAATGTTTCACTTGAATTGTTCAATAAAATGAGGAGTTTCAGGTGCTTAAAAATGCAAAATTTCTGAGAGATTGATGAATGATTGAGTAGGATGGGTGCTTGATTTTACCCTTATCAGCAATCTAATTGGCAGAGACCATCAAATACTAGAAGCTATACAAGAGACAGGTTCTGATGAGAATAAACCCTAACCCTGCTAGCCCTTCTATACATGTACAGACTACCAAAGCAATTAATAGGTTCTGCTGGACTGCAACTGGCCACCACTCTAGGCTCTAGCACAAAGCGATATGAACATGTCAACTTGGGATGCTAACATCGTGGCCCCATGCTGCTACAGCTTAACCTAAAATCGTTAGCTAGCTGCTAGCTAGACCCAGCTGAAATATATATACAAAGCAATCACGGACGCTAATTTATTTTCCTGATTTGGGATAACTGTAAGTGTATACTGCATATAAATCAGGAAATAAAAAGAGAAGGGAACGAGGGCAGTTGAACCCTCCTTTTCTTGTTTGTTTCTATTTCTATGTACATAATTGGCTCCTCCTCCTGATCCTCCTCCTAATTTTGTTGGTGTGCTAGTAATTTGAACTTGTGTTCGTAGCGATACTTGTAGCTAGCCATGCCCCCTCAAAGGCAGCTGCTTTGCTTTCATTACCTCTATATATTCCGATGATGAAAGCAACAGCCATTTATTGTTTTCCCTTATTTTAGCTAGCTTTTTAGACTTACAAAGCATAAATCTTGCAGATTAAGGACACAGATCCTTGAGGTCACTTGTCTTTTAACGATCTACTGTTGTTTTCTTATATTTTTACGATATTGGGATTTGGATGCTAAGTACGTTAAATCATGTCTTTTACGATTAAAAAAAAATTAATATAAATTCAATGGGTCTTTTAATTAAGTGATTGAGGTGTGCTTTTTTGAATTCATTAGCTAGCGGGTATATATATTAAAAGGCACATATTTTGTTGAGTTAATAAGAAATAAATAAAAAATAAACACATGACTCCTTAGCGTATCATCAAATATGCACGAGCACGAACATGTACTATCAACAAATGTTACTTACTTTAGCCAAAGAAAATAAAAACAAAATGTCACGTATCTTTCTTAATTATTGATTTGTTTAAGAAGACATAATTAAGGTTTACAAAATTTTATTTTATCCTTTAATAAATTATTTTACTAATTTACCAATTAATATTATATCTAAGAAGATAAGATATTTTGGAACGAGAGTAGACGACATTCAAAAAATTATGGTACACAAAGGGTACGTAAATGAGAAGAAAAGGGTCAATGCGGGCTCTTAATGTGGGAAAAAAAGAGAGCCAGCACTGCCATGTGCTAGAATAGTAGTAAGAGTACCTAACCAGAAAGAAATGTCATCAACTAGTACATCATTAAAGGAACTCGATGAATTATTAGATTATTACCCTTGATTATGTCAGCAATTCCCAAAAAGATCAGCCAGACATTAATTACCAGTGATGGCATGGTATCAGCTGAATAAACGAACGTAATAATACTCACCCTCTTAATTTGTTTTTATATTTTAAAATTATTTTAAATATTGATATAAAAATAAATTTTGAAAATTATAAAATAACAGTTTGAAAAAAAAAAATATACTACCACAGTACTAACGGGATCTAAGCTGCCATATGGCGCTGAGTTTTTAATCAAGAACCTCTCTTCTACATTTCAAATCATTAATTGAAACACTTCACAGCTGCGCGACAACAATGAGAACCATAGAAATACCTACTGTTTAGCTACTGTAAATCTCTTTCACACCCAGAGGATCTTTGTCAACCTACAGTCCCGTACCTTTCTCGAACATATCTCGGGATCAAAAACAACACGGAGAGAGATGTGGAGGCATTAATAGTGTTAATTTAAATGTGCTTCTCTGTGGTATATGTAGAGCCAGAACTACACTAAAAAAGTTGCATGTAACTGTCAATATACTGAAACATGAGAGATTGCATGCAAAGACATGGCAATGTAGGCAGCAAAAGCAGCCGGCTAGAAGAGAGTAGACTCAGCGTATTTTCCATGCAATATCAAGTGTGGGAATGTTTAAAGCTGCTGCATGGCTTTATTTCTTATCAATTTATAGCCTTATTTAATTTGTCTTGTTGCTGCAGAATCTGATAATTACATCCCTTTAAGCAGCTTTACAGTAAGTTTTCTATCACTAACTCCGATCCTCAGTCGAGGCGTCTTAATTACTCATTACCTTTATACATTTTGCCACTCTCTATCTCTTCCCTTTTTTGTTTTGCACTGAAATGTTACACTACTTGCTAGTGTCCTATTCGTTACTCATTAATGCTTGCCTCGAAAAAGGCCAAAACAGCGGCCATGGGTGCCTATTTTTGGCTACTAGCATAAGAAGTTGTAAAATATTACTATTTTGTTTTGTCGCGGATTTAAAACGTCTTTTTTAATTTATGTTGTTCTATCTAAATTTTAATTTACTGTTCTATTTTTAAAAAACACCATTGGTTGGTTACTTATGAATGCTAGTGGCTAGCCTGGTAATTAAACTAACTGCACCAACTAATTAACATCTTTAATGTTCTTACTATATGGATTAAACTTCAGGTATATTAACTTTGTTTTTTTTTTTAGGGGTTGTTCCATGGAAGATGAAATGTCTCCCAAAGAAATCTGAATTAATGAATTAAAAAAATTCATTAATGAAAGTTTTATTTGAATAGCATGGTGATCGTTAGTCATGACACTAAGCAGGTTCAGAGTGTGAAAATATTAAGAATTGAGCAAGTTTTTTTTGTAATGAAAGACTTATAACCTGTAAGCCAAATTTTTTACTGAAAAATTACTCATGAATGATTAATGAGAATTGGCTATCTTAAAAGGATACACTGAAAGGTACTTGAAGAATCCAACATAACCAAATCCAAATATGTTTGCTTATACATCTATAGTTTGCAACTTGATGTACGTTCATGGTATGCACAAGACTGAATATTTATATTACAGTTGGTCTAGTGAATCAATTCTAGTTCACATAATGAAACACCAGTTAATACTAAACCCAATACTTAGTTATTTTAAAGGCACTTCCAATTTTACTTTGTATTTTTATAACGTTAAATCTATGTTGAATGTGTACACAAATATATATATATATATATATGATCATAGGTGAATTGTTTCTAATTAAGAAGTTCACATCGAGTTACTTGATGATATTTGCAAGAGAAGTGATAAGGGAGAATTAAATGTATCTCCATAATATATATTGCATTCAAGTTTGTGTTATACTATGATAGTTAAAGTCTCATCATTAACCTGTTTTTTCTTTGTAATCTACGATCGATGGTTGTTTTTAATTAATATAAGCAACTGTAATATTTTTTTTAAAAAAAAAGTTAAATTCTCATCAATCTCAACAAACATCCTACTTTTCATTTTAGATCAAAGTATACTGAAACATATGATTGAGAAGTTAGAATTCTGTAAAAGACAAATGAGCTTGATATTAATGTCCTCGAATTAATTAGTCAGCAAGGGAAGAATTGTCCGGTGTGGGTTTCCTCCTTTTTTTTTTTAAAGGAATCCAAGCCCTGGATTCTCAGAAAAGGGGGTGGATTGGGATAAAAGCCAACCACTTTTAATGTTGTATAAAATTTAGGAGAAGCCCATAAACAAGAGACTGTTTTTGCGAATTGAAGAGCTAAAAAAAAAATAAGAACAAGCATCTCTTGAATGGACCCATGGAAACATCTCCTGAGCTTACTAAACGAACCTCAAGATGAAAACGACCCTTCACTTCAACAAAATGAAAGTGGGTTCTCAGTTCAGATCACGTTTGATCAAGTGACGATACCCTGTTCTTACAGGGATTCTATGGTCCGTCCGCACGGGTTTTTTCTTTCCTTATCGGTCTTGTTTACCTCTGTCGTTTCTTGATCTTGATATAGCTAGCTAAAGACACCTTTATCACTCTCTCAAATATCTATCTATATCTAACAGACACTCCTTTGAGATGCATATGAATGAGATATATAATTATGATGTTGAGAAATGTAATTATTCCAGGTAATATAAATATGTATTCTGGTGATTAAAGATGTTTGTTTTATTTAATTTTTTTTTTTAAATTCGAATCTTGAAAGCAGAAATTTATTCTCATATGGAAGATATATCTTTAGAATAGTTTGAAAAAAGTTCAATCATAATTGATGTATAAATTGAACTAAAACTATACCTCACTGCCAGGAGAACAAAAACAAGCAGGCTTGCTTCTTCTTTTTTTCCTTTTTTTTTTTTTTTTTTTGCGCTTGTTAAGGAGTTAATCATAATTGCGCATGTAGCTTAGGTTGTTTGTTCATAACAAGAATGTTTTGGTTTCTAATGCCCAGATGCCAGGCAAATTAATTTTGTGTGGTCATTCTCCCTGTCTGCATATCATTGTTTCTTTCTCATTGGTAATGGTTTGCAACTTGTTCTTGTAGTTCCGTAGGCTTTTTCTTCCCTCGTTTTTATGTTTCTAGCCCCACAAAGTGGACAGAGATAAAATTTCACCTGATTTTTTTAAAAAAAAAAAACAAATAACAGGGATGGTGAGATAACCCTAAAAATTTAGTTACTTCACTTCGTAGCTAGTATTTTCTTTTTCCTTTTCCTTTTCTTTTTTCATTTTTAGAAGAAGATGCTAGAAAATCAAAGCTGTGGTGTGATTGTTCGTAAATGTATGAGAGGTGTTACATGTACAACACAATAATAGTAAATATATATAGTACCAAATACCAAAATCTCCAAGTGTTCATGCATGAACTGAAACTCGACGTTAAGATGACAATTTCCCAAGTATATGGATTATTCAGATCTTTTTGGCAAGCTTGAAGGTTAATTGAATTTCTTTCCCTTGATATTATTTTAGGGAAAGAAGTTTTAGGAGCAAATAAAAAACACAAATAATTCATTTCCATCTCAAGTTTTTAATCCTGCCCTTTATTGAAAGGATGAGCAAAATATACCTGTTGGATTTTAATATTGCTAATTGGCAATGGGCTTGTAATCATTATCAACCACAAGAAACAGGTCCGTCTCTGGTACAAGTCCGGCCTTGCAATGAAAACCTTCCTTTCCTTTTCCCTCCAAGCCATCTCATGGACCACAGCAGAATCATGTTATGAGTAATTTTGAGCTTTATTTTTATCCCGAGATTTTTTTTAAGAAAAAAAAAATATTTTCATCAGCTTTGCAGTTACAGTTACAGTTTTAAGTTTTAAAAAAACAATAAATTATAACCTGCCCTTACTCAAAAGAATTTTTAACATAACCCATGCAAAACTTTTCAAATTTATAAGCAATCAATCATGAACAATACTATTATCCATATCACCAAGTGGATGGAGAACCATACATGAGGTGTGGACTTGTTTTCGGTCTTTAACATGTACTTGTCTGGTCTAATGAATGCAGTTACAAACATTGTCACAGGAAGAGTTGCTATTCGAAAACAATAAAATTTAGACAAGAACAAGTAAACATTATGTGCAGAAAACAAATGAATTGAAATCTTAAAAGAAATTGATACAATCGTGGGTTTCTTGGTATTTCAGCAAAGATCATAGTATAAAAATATTACCAATATGAAACTCTTGGTAGTTTCCAGTTTTTGTAAGATTGTGTTTTTACATAGTGAAATAATGTACATTTTCTTTTGGTTTCTTTTTTGGCATGCTTGATTATGTGATCTTAGATATAATTTTATAATCAAAGGTCGATTATGGAATAACTATGACTTGCCTTCACCTAACCTAAATGAGCCAAATTTAACATCTACAAGCTCGCCAGCTGCGCAGGCAGCAAAAAGCTGCACGCTCTGCTTATGCAATGGCAGCTCGAGCTCTCCCCAAAACATCAGATGCTTGTGGTGTTGTCTCCCTGTTACCATCAGTCAGTGGTCCGGCATTATGATTCTTGATTGATGGTTCAATTTTGTTGGAAGTGTGACCTGGGGCATATTGCTCACAGTGCCAGAAGCTTGAAGATGATGAGATCCTTGTTTGCTATCCATATTTATGGTACAATGGAACCCATTGGAAAGTGGAGATAGAGGAGAGCTCTGTTTGGTAGGAGCTTGAGGAAGTGTGGCTTCAGCCACAATCTGCTTTGATCCACCCTGGAGATAACATAAAGGGTCAGACATTATATCCGAGTCATGCAACAGACAACCAAAAATGCTTTCTTAAAAAGGAAAAAAGAAAAGACAACAATAAAAGCCAAGACGGGTCAAGAAGTAGGCAGTTAGGCCTAACCTAAACTTTAAAATGCTCCAAAGTTAGATTGTTCTAAGTTCGTTTATTTCATGAACAATTTTAAACAAGCCGCATATTCAGCCAAGATCAAGTTTTTTGCATGTTTAGACATTAACAAGCCTATGAAGCCATGTTTCAATTGAAGAACTCTACATATGAGCTATTCAGACATTATTTCTTGCAAAAAAAGTTGTGGATGCACACCCATTGGTCTAATAGTCTTCCTCCAAAGATGAGAAAACACATCTTTCTAGTTGGGTGCTGTGCTCATATACCCTGTACAAGGCTTACAAAAACAGATATTCTGAATCCACTTTGTCGCTTTCATGTAATTGATGATGCGGATTCAGAATCATCAGTCAAATCATGTTATCTTACATAGTACAGAATTGTCTACACGGCTTAAGAATAGAATGCATGATATCATCTCTGATTTTAATAAGCATCATGAAGACAATGACATCATCCTAGGAAAACAGGCTAAACGTAAATGATTCAAATACGATCCCAATTGGCAAAGATTAAAAGTTTGTAGCGTTGAGTTGGTAAAATATACTACCTTAGATCCACATTACTGCTACATTTGACAACCCAACCCAGTACCAGCACATGGGATTGGCATAGCACTAATTAATCAACCAAACAACAGGCAATTAACCCAAACAGCCATGAAATATCTCCATATACTTGACATCTGGATCAAATTGAATTTACTCCGTCATAGCAAGGCTAAGGTGACGATCACCATATTTATCCTGTAGCTTAAACAAAATTCCCAACAGGCTCGCATAACAAATTATATGACGTGTGCATAAACTCCCCAAGGACCAACAATCAAATAGTTATAGGAAGGTGCGTTCAGCATCAAGATCCTAAAAACGCTGCTCTGGATCTAGATCTTGATCATTGTACTCGACAATCAGAACAGAAAGAAAGACTCATCCTTTCGGCCATTTATTTTTAGAAATTTTCAATTAAGGTTCTCCCATTTGGAACAAAATGTGATGTCCCAACTCATCTCAAATCAAGGAAAAAAAACTCCTCGCAGTAAATAAACTTACCACTGACTTTCAAGAATGGGAACACGCGCAAGTAAAAATTAGAAGACCAGCTCCAATATCTCATATGCAGCCCATATATTCTTTTCCCTCGTTACATGTTCCACCTAACAAAATCAAACACCAAAACGCTGTTTCTTTAAAACATCATAATTACTAAGCACGTGAAAGAAAAACAAAAGGCGATTCAATAGTAATTATCAAAATCATCCAGAAGGTGGGTGCCTACTCGAATTCGAGCCATTGCTTCTTGTCCAGCCTGAAGAAATTGCGCAATCTCCTTGCGCATATGTTTAAGCTGCAAATCTCTCTTATTTTGCAGCAATTTAATGCTCGAGATTGCCAAGTTCAAGCATGTTTTGCTACAGAGTAGTCATCAAATATAAAATTTAAACCATCTAAAAAAATCACAACAGAAATTGGAAAAAAAAAATCCAATTTCAAACTAATGCAAATAAAGATAAAAACAAAAAACAAAAATGAAAATGAGAAGAGAAGATACCATTTAGAACCAAAAACACCTCTGTTGAATAGTTGGTTTAAGAGGGACATTGATCGATGCTTAAACAGAGACGGGTTTCTGGTTATGATTCAGTTCGAGGTTGGTTTTCTCGATCGTCGATCTTAATACTGCACAGTTAACTATATTGCTCAGGTCTATGTCCACGGCAGTTTTCCTCAATTGAGAATAAAGAAACAAGAAAGATTGAAAATACGTCGTCTTCTTTCTTTGCGACAAATTTTGATTTCAAGAAGAAATCTGATCCGTCCACTCTCTTAAAAAGTAAAACTGCTTCCCTATTTGTTTCCATATGTATAAATCACCAAATCCACGTGGAAATTAAAAATAACCTTTTAATATTTTTTTTATTAATAAATATCAAATATATTATTTTATCTTGATAAAATTATACATGCCAAAAATGAAAAGACTTCTGCCCTGTATAAAATAATATTTATTCTCTTGTGTCACAGTGCAAAATAAATTTAACTCTCTTATATTCTTAAAAAAAATAAATTAATTTATATATCACACACCACGTTAAATAATATAAAATATATAAAATAATCTTTTTAAATCATTACTTGCACTTTATTTTAACAATTAAAACTTAAGAAAAATATTTAAAATTAGATTCACAAAATCAATAATTAAAATTAAAAAATAATAAAACTGATTATCTTTAGATATCAAGCATCATCAATAGAAAAAAAACCAAAAAAGACAATAAAAGCTTATTTTACATTACTAGAATACACTGCATGTACCGTTTAAAGAATATGACGTTTCTCACGTGCTGATGCATACATGTTTTCATATTTAAAAATCTTAAATTAAATAATAAATTATATTATAACTCTTAACCAAACCAATAATTATTAAAAAAAATTGTGAAAAGAAGACAATAATATATATGTTTCAATAGCTTAATTTTTTTGTTTTTATGGTCATATACATGATCTCGTTATTCTAAAATAAAATGATAATAATATCCTTATCTTACAGTGTTAGTTGTTTTATCCCAATAATATTTTAGTTTTTTTTATATTTATAAATATATTAAATAGACAAAATACTTTTAAATAAATCTACAATAACTAATGCACTAAATAAAAAGATAAAAATACTTCAAATTCAAAGAAAAACAACTTTTATTAAGAAAGATAAAAAAGTCACTACATTATATTATTGAATAGTAAAATATAAGGGAGAATATAGTGTTTTTTCCTACCTTCTATTTTAATTGTGTTGTAATTTTCATAAAATTATAAATTTAGCAACCTGAAAGGAATTGCTGTTTGTCGATGTCCGTATCGCAACAGCTCTTGTCTCAACGCTCAAAATATTCAAAACTTTTTTTTTTTATTATTGTTGTTGTTTGTTTTAAACTAAGGTAATTATTTTTTATTTAATTTGATTTTTATTAAAAAAATAATTAAACCAGCTTTTTTAAAAAAATCTAAAACCAGTTTAAACAGATGAATTTTAATTTGGTTTGGTTATTTTAGAAAAAAAACCGGTTCAAATCGGTTTAGTTTAGTTTTTTCCAGTTTTGGCTTGTTTTTTGGTCCGGTTTAATTTTTTTGATTTCAAACTTATAAAATCAAAACCAAAATAGTTGTTTTTTTAAAAAATTTAATCAGTTTTTTTCACAATTCAGTTTTTTCAATTATTTTTTTTAATTATCTCTATTTAACTAGTTTTTTTATTTTTTTTCTCATCTCTAATTTCACGTGTCTTTTTACAGGATCGCTCGAGCTCAAATGTTTTACAGGCATGTGCTGTGTTGTCATTTTGAGAACATAGTTTATCTACGAAATGTCCGCTCTGCTCTTTAGAGCAAACTTCAGGAAACAGCTTTTAAAAATATTTTTTATTTATAAATATATTGAAATAATATTTTATTATTATTTTTAAATATAGAAAAATATTATTTTGAAACAAAAAAATAAAATTTTTTTTTCAAAATACTGTTAAAACATAAGAACAAACAACTTCTTATACTGATTTTATATATAATAACAATGGCATGCTTTTGGAGCAGCAGCCATCACTAACCCAGCAAGGATCTGCAGAGAGATTGAGACTGTACCATTTCGCAACGCATCGAATAAAAATGGCTCATAACCTCAGAAAGTTGTTCTGGATATGCTATTCCAATGAAGCCAATACAATTACGATAATCCAGAAGGTGAATAACCTATATAAGTTTTGAGTACAGCCATTTTTATTTGAACATCCTTTGTGTGTTATGCTATAGCTATCCATGAACATCATTTGAAGTACCAACCTAGCAATCTGTCATTACACTTCATAATTCTCAATGAACAAACACCATTGACTGAACTGAAATTTGTCTTGGTTTCCGGATCCTCCTAAAAATTAGCATTGTTAACTAAATTTGAAAAATTGGTTGGGAACGGGTGACTATCCCAATAGCCAGAGGCAGGGCGAGGAAATCGCATAGAGAACTGTAGCATGGAAAGAATATTTTACTTAGCCGAGCATCTGGAATCAAGCCACGCAATAATATCATCGAAGACTGCAAAGATTTTGGTATCAGGCTCCCCTTCAAGAATGCTGTGATAGGCCCCTTCATAGAGCTTTAGCGTTTTGTCTTTGCTAGAGGCCTTCTGATAGAGAAACTGGCTAACTAAAGGATCTGTCACCTTATCAGCAGCTCCATGAAGAATCAACAATGGGGATGAAACCTGCAACATGAGTGAATCGATCAACTTATCTTGATGTTTATGTGTTTGTGTGTATAACATCAAAAGCACACACTGCGTTGTTGAGGCAACAAAGATAGACGAAGGAATCATGAAAATACAATAAGACAAAACCCAACCTTTTCCACTTGTTTCTCAATATCCTTGGTAGCATTTAGGAGCTCCACAGCAGTTTTCAATCGCATTTGGTCATTGTAACAGATAACATTATAGTCGGCCTGAAGTAGAAATAAAGAACAAAGATCTTTTTTGTGAAAGCATCTAGGGAATACTGAACATTTGAAATTTAAAACACACAATTACATCTACCAGAAAATTCCAGGAAGAAATTTGTGACTTCTTTGAGTGAACATTCACTCACTTATTGATTTTCAGATTTTTTTTATAGACAACACATGAGTTCTTAAATGTTATAAAAAAGAAAACAAGTTGATATGGGAATGTTGCAGAAGTTAGGAGAAAGCAGTAAGCCCTGATTTTACAGATTAGTGACGGCTAAGTTTCTTTATGAGGTTTTAGGATTTTTTTTATGGACAACACATGAGTTCTTAAATGTTATAAAAGAGAAAACAAGTTGATATGGGAATGTTGCAGAAGTTAGGAGAAAGCAGTAAGCCCTGATTTTACAGATTAGTGACGGCTAAGTTTCTTTATGAGGTTATGATTTGATCTATATGCTAGCAGATTTTGAATTATAAGTATAAATGCACAATAAGGTTTTCTTTATTCATATTAGCAGATTCTGAATTATTGGGTTTACTGGTTATAATCAAGTGATGTTCATTTTGCATTCAAATATGAGAAATGATATAGTGATGTTCAGAAGGCAATTCATCTTGGTAGAAATGAAGATGCACGGGTTCTTCACTTAATTGTAATTGGAAAACCAATCAAATAACCTATTGAAAAGCTTGAGGAGCATATTATTCATCAATGCTGTAAGGTTGTCAGACAAAACCAACATAAAACCAATTAATTTTCGAAATAAAGCAACAAAGTTACTGGGCACTTGAGGCCCAATAATAAGCTTGGTTTTCAATTGTCACGTTTAAAACACCAAACAGCATGACAGTGAGGCTCGTTGTGGCAGCAAGTGAAAGGATTGGTTCAATATGATACAAGTCTTCTGAACAGAGAGTAAATAGAATACGCACCATTTTTCTTTTCTTCAGGTCTCTGAAGCAAAGTGCTGCTAGATCTTTCTGTGGCAAGAGCTTTGCTTTTGGCAAAACTTTAGAAAGAAGAATTAATGCCTTAAGAATTGGTGCTGGGGGCTGAACATCCTCTGCAATCTTGGCAAGAACTTGAGGTTAGAAAATCTTAAAGTAATCATGAGTAGCTTTCTGCAGATAAAATAGTTATGCTTGCAACTTAAAAACCCAGAGAAGTCAGACCCAGAATGAGCAAACAAATATTAATCCACGTGTCTGTTTATGAAGAGCGATGATGATCCTACCCACCTAAGTGATGATAAGATAATAGTGATCAATTTGCAATAGCAATATCATGTGTCCCCATTTACAAAATTTAAGAAGCAAACAGATGGTTAAACTCAGGTGCAAATTGTAGCCACCACTCTTTTCACTGGTCAAAAGAATCACAGACAACTGTTTGAGATCCTGCATCTGCCGTCTTTTATGTCAACTTTCCAGTATCAAATGCCATTGATCTATATTGTCAGGCCAAAGTTGATCAAGCAAACCATGTCTTTCAGAAAGTTCAATTCCTTCCTGAGCACTATTTTAATCATTATGATAAGGGCTGTTTGTTAAAGAAATTGTTGAAACCTCCAAAGCAAAGCTTTTTGCCAAAGACTATATACCAAGGTTTTGCTTGTCTCTGATAATGATGAAATCAGGCAAGGTAAGAGCGGTGACAGTAGTTCACTTCGCAAGATTCAAAAATCAGTATGCAGAGCTAAAGGACCACATATGAGCTTATTCAGTGGACTTGGTAACATGTCTCAGTGATGATAGACTGTTCTACAGTCTGACTAGAACTTCTGCTGCTGAGGCACGCTATTAACCTCCATGGCAGCTGAAAACTGTTTGTCAAACATGAAATTCCTAACAGAAACCCACGAATATATGAACATAGTGCATGAATTTATGATGATCTATTAGTATGCTACACTCCAGGATATGAGCTGGCTAGGCATTTATAAATATGCTTTTCCAAATTTGACAGCATACTGATGCACTTCTTCAATCGGGTACCAAATGTAGGGGATTTGCTTTTTGCAAAGTGCAATTAACTATTTGTTCTCTCATGAAATAAGGGAAGCGAAGCTTGTAAATAATCCGCATACTTAAACAGGCGCAGAAATGCAAATGGATTACCAATGAGCTCATTAAAAAGAAAGGACTCACTAAAACTATCTCTGTAGTAGGAGAAAGGATGGGCTTACTCTACACATAGGGGCTACAAGGATTATGCCATCCCATGCACGTGGTTCTTTTAGATGAACTTTGAGAGCAACAGCTCCTCCCATGGACTGCCCCAGTAAGAAGCAGGGCAACCCTCTTAACTCAGGACGTCCTGCCAATCATGATATAAAACGGATCAGAAATTAAAACTTCCCAGTATTTATGTGTATCAAATACTAAAACAAGAAATAATCACAATAACTTTATAGCCATCGCATGACAAGATAATTATCGAACCTTTTATTTTTGTGTACTGTTCAATAACATTGTCAGCTAATTCATCAAAGCTTGGTATGTAACCATGCAATCCTTCAGATAGGCCAAAACCAGGATGGTCCAAAGCATAAACACCATATCCAGATGCAACAATTCGTTTTGCAATACCTGAGATTTCAAACTCTCCACATATCAAACACGGAATGTTACCGGTGAATCTATGTGAGCATATAAAAGATAGAATGGCAAACCTTCAAAGAAGAAGGTACAGGTATCACCATAACCATGGCAAAAAAACACAGCGCCTTTCATTCGAACTCCAGGTTCCGGAATCCATCTTTTGCAAAAAATTTCCAAACCTCTAGAATTCCTTTCATACCACTAAAGAATCCAATAATACAATCACCGAGATTTAATTAACAACCAATTAGCATCTATAAACAATTCACCTTGGGTTTGATAATATGACTAGATGAATTCATTTCAACCAAACCAGTCGAAAATAACTCAAAAAATGTCTTCTTCTTTTTTTTCCTTCTCTTTATTTTACTTTCATCAGGACAATATGGAAATTAAATTCAACCCGGCTCATAATGTTTGGTGTTTCCAAATAAGAAAATTGAATTACAGATCAATATTCGCGTAAAGAAAAGGTACCTTTTCATGATCGCAAAGAAAAAACTAAATGTGTAAACAAATTTCAAATTGAAAAGGGAGATGCTCGCTTATAGAGTAAGAAGTACTAGCAACAAATATTAGTGGAGAGCAGCAGAGCGTACCTCGTATGTCTTCCCAGGAGGTGTCATCTATCCACCAATCAAAACCCAAAACAAGTAACATCGGTCACTATCCATGTAAATTCAAGAGATCAAAACAGGTACTATGATCGTGATCAGATCAAGAAAACAAACAAACCTTGAAAAGTGGGTGATCAAGCTCCTGTTGCACTTGAACGAAAGCTGATCGAACCCTTCTGCGAGCTGGTGCATGGTCTAAATTTTGCGAAGCAATCAAGTTCAGCTCTTCACTCACACCATCTATTGGCTTATTCAACTTAGCGGTCACGACAGTTGACTGGTGGGTCCTTGATGACATTGGAAATGGTTTAGCATTTGGATTAATATCAGGCCGATGAAAAGTAGGTAGGAACCTTTTTAGCGGATGGATGATCGGAGATTCAAGTTTCCGGCGAGAGAGGGGGGGGTTAGGTGGGCGGAATCTGAGAGTGAAAGAGAGATCCATTGACAGAAGATACGAACTACGAAAAGTGAAAGAAGTCTTCCACTTAAAAAATAGTTTGTTCTGGACTTCTGCTTTTTGTTTCCTTTTCTTTTAATGGGCGTGCGTTGGTACAATTTTCGCAGCTTTGCACGTGGTCTTTTTTATTTTGTTCTTCCATGTGGTCGGTTTTGATGGTCAACGATAGTAATTTTGTGGTATAATCCACATAAAATCTTTGAAAATTGATCCTTTTGTCTTAGCTAGGTGGGTCATTCGATTCGATTATACTAGGTCGGATAATTCTTTTTAGCAAAAAATATATATATATATATATATACAAGTTTTCAATTGTGTTTTTTTTAATTTAATTATAAAAATAAATAAATTATACATATATTTAATTAAATATATCAAGAATTATTTATGTCAATAAATACAAAACAATAAAGTGTTAACGTGTTTATTTAACTCTCTTCATTGCAAGTCTTGTAAGTTTTTTTTTAATACAAAAGAATTAATATGCAGATGTTATTAACGTGTTTTTTGATATCGAGTAAGAATATAACTTTAAATCAAAATGTTGATACTTGCATATAATAAAATACAATAAATATCATATATATATATATATATATTGATAAAAACATGTAAGATTTCAAACTAATTTTTAGTATAGCAAAAGAATTTAACAATATTACAATTGTTACAATAAAATATCATTTTCTTGGTCTTTGTATACTAATTTTTCAAGAAAAAAAGTGTAAGGAAAAAAAATTACAAAAAAATAAAGATAAAAACAAAAAGAAT
>Ga0325401_1001631_pt1 | contig 19172 bp, 12 predicted proteins | sample PopdelMetagenome_FD_205666 | JGI IMG/M metagenome (GOLD analysis project Ga0325401, IMG submission 205666) | Populus deltoides microbial communities from Bellville, Georgia, United States - Xylem-PdKOR-R2 | ecosystem: Host-associated > Plants > Phyllosphere > Stem > Wood/Secondary xylem | place... | reverse complement strand
CTGGTTTGACAAGTTAACCTGAATTTTTTTTTGTTTTTTTTCTTTTTAATTAATTGTAACATATACTAAAAGGGATTAGTGTTTTATTGTGGACTGCACAGTGCAGTCCACAGTAAAACACTGATGCTTTAGTTTTTTTTAAGTTGTCTCATTTTTTTAGCTTTTTTTATACCTTTCGGGATTATTTTTTTGCTTATTTCTTTGTTTTTTGTTTTGACAAAATTTTTTGTTTAATTTAATTTAGTTTATTAATATTAATTTTTTTTTATTTAGTTATCATACTTTCATGACACGTTTTCCGGATTTAACGGGTTAACCTGGTTTGACAAGTTAACCCATAATTTTTTTTGCTTTTTAATTAATTTTTTTCATTTAGTTTAGTTTGTTAATGCTAATTTTTTTTTCTATTTAGTTATCAAACTTTCATGACACATATCCCGAGTTCACGGGTTAACCTGGTTCCACGAGTGAACCCAATTAATTATGGGTTGACTGTCAATTTTTTTTGTTTTTTTATTTTCATAAATTATTTTTGTTTGATTTAGTTTGTTAGTGTTAATTTTTTTTTATTTAATTATCAGACTTTCATGACACAGATCCTGGGTTTAACGGGTTAACATGGTTTGACGAGTTAACCCAGATTTTTTTCTTTTTAATTAATTTTTTTTTGTTTGGTTCAGTTTCTTAATTTTCACTTTTTTTTATTTAGTTACCAGACATTCATGACACGGATCCCGAGTTTAACGGGTTAACCTAATTTAACGAGTTAACTTGTAATTGTTTTTTGCTTTTTTTCTTTTTAATTTTTTTTCGTTTAGTTTAATTTGTTAATGTTAAATTTCTTTCTATTTAGTTTTTTTTCTTCTTAGGGGTTTTTTTTCTTTTATTTTTTTTTAATTATTTTTATTTAATTATTTTAGTTTATTAATATTAATTTTTTTTCTAAGTAGTTCTCGACTGATGCCTTTAGTTTTTCTTTTTGTTTTTTTGTTGTTTTTATACCTTTGACTATGGACTGCACAGTGCAGTCCATAGTGAAAAGGATGATGCCTTTTGTTTTTTTTCTTTTTAATTAATTTTTTTTGTTTAATTTAAATTGTTAATGTTAAATTTTTTTCTATTTAGTTATCAAACTTTCTTGACACGGATTCCGGATTTGACAAGCTAACCTGGTTTGACAAGTTAGCCCAGTTAATTCTGGGTTAACCCATTAATTTTTTTTTCTTTTTAATTATCAAACTTTCACGATGTGAAGTCAAGGTATGACGGGTTAACCTAATTTGAAGGGTTAACCCAGTTAATTCATATTTTTTTTTCTTCATTAGTTTTTTTTACATGTTGGTTTTTTTTCTTTGTTTTTTTTCTTTTTAACTAATATATTTAATTATTACACTTTTATGACATGACCTTGCAGCCAGACACACGTCCAATGCTATTAGGTCTGGTATTGCAGTCCAGACACTTTTATGCTAAGGGTTAACCCAAGTTTAATGTTATTATTAATATTATAAATATTACTTTTACGTTAAGCGTTGCAACCAAACCTAAGACTCTTGGGTATAACTTTGCAAAAAAACCTAATATTTTTAAATCTTGATTTTTTTTTAAAATATAAAAAATAATTGACCCGCAGCATTGCGCGGGTATGTAACTAGTAATGGCTAAAAAGTGGTTTGCAAATGACACGTTAATTAATTTATTTTTTGTTAAAAAAATAGAACGAATTAAGCAAACGACGACGCATTTAGACAATTTTAAAAAATATTCAGGCCTAGGAACACGTGCCTGAACTGCCAGTATCATGCTGTTAGGCCCATGCGTCAGCCTTGGATTTCAGGGGGCCAACAACACGTGCATTTTGAAATTCCTTAAATTTCCCTCATTGTTTAACAAACTTGCAAAAAAATGACCCTATAAATTTATAAATTTAAAAGAAAGCAAAGTCAAATTGAAACCAATAATGTTAGGGTTGATTATTTTTTATTAGATTTGATTTTTATTAAAAAAAATTAAACTGAAATTTTTGATTTGGTTCAAATTGATCAGTTTCGGTTCGGTTTTTTAGGACAAAAATCGGTTCAAACCGGTTTGGCTTGGTTTTTTCTGGTTTGGCTCGATTTTTTTTCCAGTTTTTTTCGGTTCGGTTTTTTATATATCAGGCTTGTAAAACCAAAACCGAATAGGTCGGTTTTTTAAAAATTTTAATCAATTTAATCGATTTTTTTCATGATTTAATTTTTTTAATTATTATTTTTTAAATATTTTTAATTTAATCAGTTTTCTAATTATTTAACTCATGTTAGTAATACTTGCATAACACAGGATTCTAAAATGATATCATTAGGGTCGTGGAGGAAAGAAATGCTACGTGCTAACTACAACATTACCCTCCACAATTTTTATAAATTTTATTTTTTTATAGAGAATATTCTATAATTTTCTAATCAACAACTCCTCTTGACATCTCAACACGTATAAAATATGTAGCGAACACGTGCATGGAAATGTAAGAGATTTCGAACCATTGTTTATTCTTTGACCACCTCCTTTTCTTTTTCTTTTTCTTTTTCTTTTTTCTTTTTTCTTTTTTCTTTTTCTCTTTTTTCTTGGACAGCAACTAATAAAAAAAAAGTTTATTATTTGTGACCATTTAAAAACTATATCCACCCATAGGTTTTAAATTTATTCAAGCATGGCACCGTATCTTCTATGATAAAGCTAGTAAAGAGATTTTATATTATTTTATGAGTTTATTTTTAAATACAGGAAATTAATAAAAAATCATCAAATATAATAAAAATACTTTCATCCAAGTTAAAAAATAATTCTTTGATCAATTAAATTCTATTTGTTTTTACATTTTAAAAGTGTTTTTTCAAATGTATATTATTTTATTTTAAATTATTATTTTTTTTGTATTTTTAAATGGTGTTAAAAATATTTTTTTAAAATTTTAAAAAATATATTTTAATATAATTTCAAATAAAAAATATTTTAAAAAATAATTACTCAATGATTTTTCGTCTGTCAACCCAACCCAAAACGTGTAAATTTCTCACCCATAATCAGCAACACAAAAATCTGATACACATAAATTAAAAAAGAAAAAAATGAAGGGAATATCCCAAAATGGCCACCAATTCCGCAAATCACCCTTCTCCTCTAACTCTCTAAACTACCATAACCCCGGCCGATTTAGTCACTTCACAATTAAAATTCTCGATTTAGTCACCAGCTGTCACCATAAAATTATTTCTGGAAAAAATGCAGTCACTCAATCTGAAATTGTTAACGGATTTTAGTACGGGTACGAGGAGGTTTGTTCCGGGTCGGAGCTTCGGTAAGGAGTGGAGACAGTGTTTAAATTTGAGGAATTACAGCCGAAATTGTCGGATTGTAGCATGTTCTGTTGAGAGAGATGGAGGGGGTGAAGGAACAAGTTCGAGTTCGAGTTCGGACCATAGTCCGAGTTCCTTTTTGTCTCGCAGTCAAACTTATGCTATGCTCAAACAGCAAATGGAGGTTGCTGCACAATCTGAGGTAACATTTTTTTTTTATTATTATTCTTTGGAACAATTTGAATTTAATTAAAGCCAATTTCTTTCTTTTTTTTAAAAAAAAAGTATTCTGATTTGGCATTACTTTTTTTAATTGGGTAAATTACCTGCTTAATCACTGTTTGGTTTCTAGGAAAATGTAGGGAATATATATTGTGGGTTCAAATTTCTTCTTTGGGAAATATGTAAGCCTTTTCTTTCTTTTTGGTTTGGGTTGTGTTGAGTGTAAGCAAAATGAATGTGGCATCAAAGTTCAGGAAGCATGATTTTTATTTATTTATTTTTATTTTTGGCAATAAAATGGGTTTTGGGATAGTAATATCGTTGTAAATATATGAGTCTGTTTGTTCTGATATTAGGACTATGAAGAAGCTGCAAGACTTCGTGATTCATTGAGATCATTTGAGGAAGTGGAACCAGTTTTGCGGCTTCGTAGGTTGCTTAAGGAGGCAGTTGCTGATGAGCGGTTTGAGGTAGCTGTTTGTGGTATCTCATTTTCCAATTTGAATGTGAAATTTTATTATATGTAGTGGGTTTATCCGTGCTGCTAAGCAGTTGGAGAAATTTCTATTCATTTTAGATGGAAACATTCAATATTTGTGTTTGGGTTTGGTCAAAATGGTCATCTTGTTTTTTCTTTCTTCTTTTTTTGAGCCTCCATGATTCTTCAATTCTGCATCTTTTTCTAATGTTTCAGCTTGTCAGTTGTTGCCTATTTTACTGTCAGGTGTCTCATATCGCGATGGAAAAAAAAGGGTTAACTTTACAGATGCTGTTGTCGAAAATAATCATTTATCAGTATCAATGATTGGATTGGAATAAACTACTCTGTTTTATTCGCTAGGATTTATAAGTTTTTGGTTTTGTTGCCCAATCATGAAGAGTTCAGAAGAGAGAATAGAGTCCTAAAACTATGAGTGTTCTTAAACATGGGTCAAACAAAAGTTATAAATCTAAGATCCTAAAAATAGTTGGCCTTTCGTGTATGGACAACTTGTATTGAACTAAGCTTTTATCTATCATGTCCTGTGTAGAAGTTCTTGCACCAACCACCTTTCTGCAAGCTTTGGCAGTTTAGTTTCTTAGAATTTTGTGAGTTTAACTTAAGATATCCAATCTTTTCGCTCTGGCATTTGCCTTTATCTGGTTACTGCATTTGTTTATTTCTTAAATCATCTATCAGCACAAATATGAGCATAAAACTCCAATAGTGAATTCGATATTTTAGTAAAGGGCATGAACTATGTATAACTTTCTGGAAGCCTAGATATCGAATGTAGTTTTCAATGATATACATCATTCTATAAATTATTATAGTACAAGTAACAGTCTTCCTACATCTTACTGTCTTGGAATGAGGCCTATATAACTCAATGGACTTGAATGAGGTTGCACTTTACAGTTATGGTGTCAGTTTTTTTGATATAATGACTATTTTGCCTAAGTCATGCCATAAAACATGATTTCATATTATTCCTATGCCATTCTGTTCACCGTGGATGTTTCTGATAAACTTTTATCCATTTGGTAAATTTTTGGCAGGATGCAACTAGGTATCGCGATGAGCTAAAGGAAATTGCACCACTTTCTCTCTTGAAATGTTCAAGTGATGCAACTACCTTGGTATGCTACCTATCCGGTCAGCGTGGCAGTTCTTACTGTCTTATAAATCTTTTGTTTTCATATAAACTGATATCATCTTGTTCATGTAACTCCTGTTACCATCAGGCATATCAACTGATTTAAACTTATAAATCCATGTTTTTATCCTATCCATTCTTCCTTGACTCTGTTATACTACAATTTGACATGTGTATTTATATCTGGCCTTTGCAAAACTTATTTTCAGCATAATTAAATTAGAGACCCATATGATGTCCTTGAATAACCAGTTTTGATCTCCTTGTATATGATCTTTTCCATATGGGAAACATGTTCAAAATTGTAGAATAAAGGGGGTGATTATGGACGGGGCTGTTGCAATATGTGTGAGTCGGCAATAGATAACACAAAGGTGCATTACTATGCATGATCATTTCGATGATAACACAAATATGATTGAAATTGGGAGAATAAATGGGTTGAGTATGGATGGGGCTGTTGAAATATGTGTGAGTTGGCAATAAGTAATCCGAAGTTACCCTAGTATGCATGCTCTTTTCCATGTGTCAAAGTAAATACCCACAATCTGGTCTAGGTTTGAGTTTTTAGGTATCATCCTGTTGCTTTACTCTGCATAGATAACATGAAGTTGTTTTAAAAGGAAGAAGCCAAATAAAATGCATATTAGAAATGGTTTAAATTGATTTGAGTAATCATAACCAAATCTCATGTATTTCAGGGGATAAGGGTTCAAGTTAGGAGCGTGTACATTGAGGGCCGAAGTCAGCCTTCAAAGGGGCAGTACTTCTTTGCATATAGAATAAGATTATCTAATAACTCAGATCGCCCTGTTCAACTTCTCAGAAGACACTGGATTATCACAGATGCCAATGGAAAAACTGAAAATTTTTGGTGAGTTAAATTATCTTATTCTGGTCAGGGGTCTTCTAAAGTGCTTCAGTTTATATGACTCGGTTTTTCTTTTTTGGTTCCATCAGCATGGGCTGTAGTTTGCGTTTCATTGACTTCTAATGAATTTCAAATCATTTGTCATGCTGCAGGGGAGTTGGAGTTATAGGTGAACAGCCGGTTATACTTCCTAGGACAGGATTTGAATACTCATCTGCATGCCCACTTTGCACTCCCAATGGTAGAATGGTAAGTCGTGGCGATGTTCTTTCTCTTCCTGAAGAGTAATTGTTGGCTTTTGCCTTTTCTTCCCTTAATTTGGAGCAGATGAGGACAAGGTTTGTGCTTCTATGTCAACATCAATAGGTCCCGTGAATATTGAAGTGAGAGCATGACATGTGGCCAGTGTTCCTATGGCCTCAAAGCTTGTTTTTATCATGTATTGAATCCTGTCTTAATCATGCCCGTACTTAGGGATACTTAGGGATACGTAGTCTGGTTTACATTTCACCACCCAAAAAATTCCAGCACAGTGTATTAATGGGAAACGCCTTGTGCAAAAGATTTTGAAAATTTTGAATATTTCCCAATCATAGGCACGCTCAAAAAATCGATTTCTTTCATGCAATTGCAGGAAGGTGACTTTGAGATGAAACACATTGACAAAGCAGGCTCACCCACGTTCAATGTTGCTATTGCGCCATTCTCTCTCTCAATACTAGGAGATGGAAGTGATGCTTTTTGAAATGGGAATTGTGGACTCACTTCAGAGAGGGTGGAGGGCCTCTGCATCCATTCACGTTTGTCAAGTGAAGGTTTGAAAAACTGTAAAACAGTGTACTTTATCTGGCAAGTGTGAAAATCATCTTCTCTTTGGTGGGATTTTATGCTGTCATCAATTGGTAGACTAGATGGATGTAAATTGTCAAAGTTGTATGTAACAAACTTATCGAAGAAATATTATAGTAGAAATGATTTTGTTAAAATCGAGGCGAGAATCCGAGTAGTGAAGAATAATTTACTCTTCACAATTTCATGAACGCATTAACACTTTGTGTCCACAATTCCAGTTGCAGATACATACATACTCGCACGCATTTCTTTTCTGCCGGACATATATAGCTGCAAATGCATGATATATATATATATATATATATTTTGCATGTACTGATATACTAACTTTTTAAAATACCGAATACCACAGCTTTTGTACTACTTGATCACTGTCTATGCCATTTATACATGCCACATTTCTGCTTCTTGCAATATTGCCTAAAAGCAGCTCGAGAGCAAAATCAGGAATTCCTCCACCAGAACATGGAAGGTATACTCTCTGCCTCTCTGTCTGAACTATATAAATTTAGTAGTAATGTTTCAATAATTAATTTCTTAAGATTTTGATGTCAACGTTTGCGCTGTTTGAAAACCTTTATCTTGCCAATATTTCCCCAGGAATCTTCTCACACCTCCTGATATGATCAAAACCACTGATCCCAAGCTATATAGCATTAGTAACCATACTCACTTCCATATAGTTGCAAGAGAAACATGACGTGAGTTAGGAGAAAAGGCTATGAAACTAAATAAAGAACCAACATATATTGGTTCTGTATATGGTATAATTTTGTCGTACGTGTTTGTCAGATTTATCTCCCTCTGATTTTTCTTGGCAACCAAATGATGGATTAATTCTGAAATATGCTACGCATGAACATAATTTTTTAGATTAAACAAAAAAGAAACCCTCAATTTGGTCGACCTGTGCGCGTATTGATAAAATGCTGATATGAACAACTGCTGGCTGTAGCTCAACTATGAGAAATTCATCTCCTAATTTGCAAATAGATGAACAGGGATTACCTCTGTTTTCGTTTTCTTTATTTTCAATATCAAGCAATAAATTCCTAATCTGCATCCATGCAAAGAAACTCTTAGCTTCTTCATCTGTTTTTTCATAAAATATAGACAGACTTCCATATCAAAATCCATTAATGAAATTTATTATTATTATTATTATTATTATTATTTTGGTTTCTACCCTCTTCTTATCTGGTGTCATGACTCATGAGCAACCTTAACTACCTCCAAGTACAAAACTTAAATTTATGGGATCCATCCTTTCATACAAACTTCAGTGTCAATCTCTCGTACTCTTGTTTCTTGCTGCCTGTGCTTGCAATTTGTAACCAACTCAGAACCTTCCCTCCACTTGTTACACCACTAAAATTTACCAATAAATTGTGTTTAGGATCATATATAGTATCAAATAGATTTTTTTTTGTCATGCTACAGTGCACATCAGGTCAAATTTTATCTGACAAAAAAAAAGCTCAAACAATAATAACCCGGGTTAACTTTACTAACACGTGAGATATAAGACCAATATACCATGTAGAATGAAAAACAGAATAAACCACAAAGCTTAAAGTCCAAAAACCCTAATCTCAAATGATGAAATTGAAAAAAAACATGTAAGGAAAAAACTCGAGTCAACTTGGGTTCACATTACTAACCCACCACCCACGACATGAGATTAGGATAAAAAATAACATTGAAAAAATGAGAAAAGTTAAATAATAAGAAAACATTAAAAAAACTCGAGTCGCCATGGGTTAATCTGACTAACCTGCGACCCAGAATAATCCCATAGAAAGGGAAAACATAAAAAATCAGAAATCTCAAGACCTAATAATCTAACGTTAAAAGATAAAATTGAAAAAAAAAATTAAAAACATTGAAAAAAATCCAAAACAACTTGGATTAACTTGACTAATCCGTGAACCGAGATAACCTTAAGAGAAGAAAAGGGAAGAACATTAGAAAGCTCAAGGCTTAATAGCCTAAAATCAAATGATGAAATAAAAAAAAGAGAGAAGTTAATCGGGCTAATCTTTAAAACAAGTGACTCGGGTTATGAAACCAAGATGACCTCATAGAAAGCAAAAACAAAAAAAATCTCAAAACAAATTCTCAACCATTAAAAAAAAAGAAAAAAAAATAACAATCACAATAATAAGGATTAAATCTAGTATAAAAACAAATGAAAGAAAATAATTATGAACTAAATTGAAAAATAAAATAGAAAAGAAAAGAATAAAAAAAGAAGAAATTAAAAGAATGAGGACCACAATTAGATAAAAACATTAATGAAATAAAATATTAAAGGAAAAAATTGAAAGAAAAAACAAATTAAAAAAGAGTACTTAAAAGAATGAGGACCAAATTTGGAAAAAAAAATAAATGAAATAAAATATTGAGGGATAAAATTGAAAAAAAAAAACAAATCAAGAAAATGATAAAAAAACAATTAAAAGAATAAGTACCATATTTGATATAAAAACTAAACAAAATCAAAGGAGAAGGGATGAAATTGAAAAAAAAAATCCAAAACATATAAAGATCAATCAAAAGAAAAAGGACCACAATTGAAAGACAAAATAAATAGGAGGACAACCCTGGCTTTCGGATGACCCAATGTGTATTTTAAGGAGAGGAAAAAAAAAACAAATAGGGTTTCATCGCTGTCAAACTGCTATGAATTACACCACACATGCTACCCATTAGGCGCCTCAACTAGATGCTTAGGATAACATGATGGTTAAGACTTTTGGGTTGTCATATGACGTCGCATGCTTTGTTCTAAAGGCACGAGCAACATCCATTTGCTGACATAACAATCCGTCATGGCAGGTTGACTAGGAATCTGGGCAACCCAAGACTTTAGTCAGGTCTAAAGTAGGTAAAACTCAGGCTTGCAATTGGCCTAGTGAAACCCGCATGACTTGTTGGGTCAACCTAGGACACGGGTGACCCAATATAAAATGATGAATATCTAGCTTCACATATTATTACAATAGTTAATAAAAAAAAATAGTTGAGAAAAGTAATCGAATGAGTTAAAATTGTGGTTTTAGTTGAAAGGACAAAAACAAACTATTACTGAAGACAAAAAGGTCTAGAAAGTGTAGATGTTATCTCGCGTACAAGGATAACAATTAGAGGTTTTCCTCGTGCTCGGCCCAACCCCATACAGGCAAGCCTACCTCTCTTTCATTGTTGGTTACTAACCCATATTAAAGTTCACTATATAAACACTAGAAGAAAGTTTTATTTTTCCAATGTATTATTGGAAGCCTATTAGTATATATACTCTATATTCATAAGAAGAAAATCGTGTTTTTTCAATGTGGGATAAGTAATATTCTTTTTTAAAATACTTCAACTTAAAAGATAATATATTTTCAATATGTGATAAAAAAACTTCTAAATAATCTTTTAAACTTCATTATTCACAATATATATAGTTCATATCCATATGAATTATTTTTTAACTTTTCTATGCGAGATATTAAAATCTCAAGCATCTTTATTTGGTTTTTCCAGGTTGACCTGGGTCAACCCGAGTAACCTGGGACCCGACCCTTTGGTCAAATCAACCTCCGAGCTAGGTTTAATAACTATGCTAATTGGCACATGCGTTGCACAAGCCAACCATTTTTTTATTATTTTTATTTTTATTTATTAAAATATTGTATTTCCCCTAATTTAAATAGAGTATAACAAAACAAACATGATAAAAATACTAAAATACCCTTTGACTCATTTTATTTTTTTTAACTTGAAAGATAATGAAGTAATTTTACTATTTAAAAAAAATAAAATTATGCAAAACCCAAGGCAACCTGTGTTTTTATAAAAAATTCAAAAAAATTGCATTAAAAGTGAGAAAAAATATTGAATGATGAAACCCGAGTCAACTCAGCTAAGTTTAATAATTTGCGACCTGAGATATGAGATAATAATAACCTCACAAAAGAAAAGGAGAACAAATCACAAAGCTTAAGGCTCTATAGGTCAATGTCAAATAATGAAATGAAAAAAATATCAATTTTTAAAAGAATTTTTAAAAAAACTAAACTTAAACCGGGTTAATCATCAAAATTGGTGGATCAGGTCATGATTGTAGAAGAAAAACATGGAAAAATAATGAAGAAAAATTTTGAATTATAAAAAAATTGAAAAAATAAAAATAAAAACAATGACTAAATCTTGCACAAAAAATAATTGTAATAAAATAATTATGGATTAAATTGAAAAACAAAATAAACGAAGAAAATGATAAAAAAAATAAGGACCAAAATAAAAAAAAACAAAATTAAATTAAATTCTAAAGGACAAAATAAAAAATAATAATGCAAAGGTTAAAAAATAATAATAAAAAATAGGACCAAATTGGATTAAAAAATTAAATTGAATAAATGCATAGGGATGAAATTGAATTATAAAGAACTTTAAGAAGCACTAAAATCAAAACAAATGGAAAACAAAAGAATGAGGACTAACTTTAAAATAAATACAAACTAGAGGAGACAACTGAATTTTTAAAGGCTTAACACCCAAGGCGGGGAGAGGGGGGGCTTCCATTGTCGTCGAACCGTCGCGAACCAGACCAAATACACCACTTCAACAAATTGCACCGCCACCTCACGCGTTGTATTAAATGATAATCGATAGATTTTGGCCATCGAAATACACCTTATGCACCTCTAGTTTGGCAAGGAGGACGATGACACATTGATGCCTGTATAGCATGCATCATCCTTTAATATTGATTTATTAATACTTTAATAATTTGAATCACTAAAATGCCTCGAAGTCAAAAATACCCTTCCAAGCCAGGCTTAGATTTTTTTAAGTCAAAGATTAGAAATGTCATTTAACCATAAAAAAAATATGTAAAGACAAAAAGTTCTCTTTGCAAGATAAATATTTTTTACCTTTTAAGATATTATCGTTCTTTAATTATGCAAATAAAATTATAAATACGCGAAATCCTCTAGAATAATTTTATTACATATAAAAAACATTAAACAACTAAATTGTCTCTCATCAATTGACAAATAATATTTTTATTTTCTAAAAAAGACAACTCTACCTCTACTAGCAAGGCAGTTGTTCAATGCAATAAAGAAAAGGTAGTTAATACCCTATCTAAATCCATAATATTGCTACCGGCTATTCCATTGTTTATGATAGTACTGTTACGAAATTATTATCAAGCGTCGTCGTTTTTTTCCATCTGACATAAATCCCCCATGTTGTCCGCATGGCTTGCTTCTCTTACAATTTTTTAAAATCATAAATAAATAAATAAATAAAAGACATTAATAAATATACAAAAAGACAATTTTATAGGGCAAAGGAACATTCTCTTGAAATGGCATGCAATGAACCAATTAATTTCATCTATATATATATATGGGACCTCACGTTGCTAGCTAGGTGGACATGTATAGGAAGGATTGGCTGCAAAACCCTAATGTTTTTTTTTTCAATAATTAATACCTAGACATTATTGTAAAGTTAAATTGTAGCGTGTGGCTAATGTGTTGTTCTTGCTTGGCAACCAAGTTTGTCCGAATCTTAAATGTCTTAATATCTTCTACTGTCTTCAAGCTTTCTTCCAAGAACGTGGGCCCCTCACTCCCACTTCCACCTCCTCGTTATTACAACATTATACATCACAAGAAAACTAGGAAAAAAGAAAAGCCCTAGGCTTGAGTTATGAATGGCGCAAAAAATTAAAAATAAAAATAAATAAAAACCGTGTAATATTTCCCTCCTGACTCATTTCTTTTTCGTTCTTGACTTTTGGTCCCGTTTCATTTCATTCCTTTTTTATTCCTCTCTCATGACTACTTAAATAGTAAAAGTTTAGGGAATTGTTTATATAGGATAATAGTTGCTTTTTAAAGTATTTTTTATTTGAAAATAAATTAAAATACTATATTTTTTAAAATTATTTTTAACTTTAAAACAATCTAAAAATAAATAAAAAATAAAATATTTAAAAAACACTGTTTTAAAATAATTATAAGCCGGTGATGTTGGGAGGGGGCATCTGAAAATTAAAAAGACAATGTCGGTCACCACCTGCGGGTAATGCAAATCAAATCACCCCTTTTATCACCCAAAAACAATCCCGTGCTTCACGTTTTATTCTCAGCATTTGCAACCTCATTTACAAGCCAGTCAAGAATCTTCCTAACAAGTTCATCTGCTTCCTTGACCACCACTCCACCCCTCAGTATGAAAGTCAGCATCTTGTGCAGGAAGCTGTGACCATTTTCCGGTCACACGGCCCAGCAAAATCCAGGTCAAGGTGGGGGCAGGGGTCCCCACCCAAAGACCACCCGTCAAACACCGATCTCTTGCTTTAACCGATGGCTAAAAGCTAACATCATGATTTCTATTTGTATTATATTATATGATTAGTAAGGCCCAATGTGCCCGTAATCACCCTAACAAATGTTCCCAAAACGAAGGGTTTTCTTTGCTTAGGCTGTTAATCTTCAAGTTAATTATAGCTCAAATGGGTGCTTACAAAGTCATTAGTCAAAATTCAGAACTCAGAGAGACAACAGCTCCAGTCTCCAGATCTGAAGCTACACTCTCCAATGTCCTTTCCAAATACAGGGTCGCTTTATTCCCTTGTTGGCAATTGGCATCCCACGCACAATAACCATTCTTGTACTCGAAAAGCTCATGCAGTTCAACACAGTATCCAAATAATTTAGTGTCTTGCCCCTGTCTCTCTTTAAATAATGGTAGTAATTAAGCAATATCAAGAAAATCTTGAAAAGACCCAAAAAAAGGCTGGAAATCCAAGAAAAAGGTGACAAAAACCTGAATGTTTTTAACAATTTTATATTTGCATGCATGTAAAGAGGATGATGCTACTGTGCACAGTGTCTGGTCTATTTTCAAGATTTTTCTTCTCTTTTCTTGAAATAATAATAATTGAAAAGGAGAGAAGCTTATGCTCAAAGCAGGCCATCCTTTCATCCTCTCTCTCTCTCTCTCTCTACATATATATATATGTATATATATATACAGACACATTTATCTCCTCTCTTTTTCTTCTTTTTTTCTTTTTTATATTTAGCTCCTTTATTTAGTTTTCTTTCCAAAGTAAAGAAGCAAAGAATCTTCTTGCAGGCTCTTACACACCATCACATTGTTCTTGCTTTCCCCTGTAAGCATCAACCTTTCCTTCCCTTAGAATTTAGCCGCTTCTATTCATATTTTTAATACAATAAGTATGCATTTTATCTTTCTTTAAAGTTTGGAATCTCTGGTTTGTTTAAGGCTTTCGTGAGATCAAAATCAAAATGGGATTTAAGATTTTTTGAACTTCCCCTTGGGCCAAATCTTCTCTGGTTGTTGTGATGTTGATATATACAACCGACTATAACAACTAGGAACTCTTCTCATTCTTCTCTGAAGTGTAGTCTATTTATGGCATCCACAAACTCTGCTTGGCTTTCAAGTTTTGATGTGAACTCAAGAGTGTTTGCGTGTTTTGAAAGTGGATTTGCGCGTTTCAGCTAGCTCTTCCACCGACTTACTCTTTCGCTTTATATTCATAGAATTGTAGTTCAAATTCGTGCGTTACCGACAATAGCTCAAAGCTTTAATTTCACAGAACCGCTCTGTTATTCACATTAATTCAGTCATTCTTTTCCTTTACCCTTTGAATTGATTCTCATAACAATTTTCTCTCTCCCCTTTTCCTCTCAGGAAATCATATCAATAAGACAATAAGCTTTCTTTTTAATCAAATTTCCGTTCTTCAGCATTCCAATCATTCTTTGGTTGATCACTTGATTCTCTATCTCGTTTCATTCTACCTACAAGAGTCCAAAATCAGCTTCATTCCATTCTATATACAGTTATTGAACATTCAGACAAGTACAAGTGACAGCATGAGTTTTATAACGGGAGCACCCAAGGATACCTGGCAACCAGTTATGACTGCCAATACAACCATTGCCAGTTATTGGTTAAACTGGAGGTTTTTCCTCTGTGCTATTTGGGTCTTAATCTTGATGACGATAGCTTTAATTCTTATATGGAAAAATGAACATCGGTGCGAAGTGGAACGTGATAGTGGAGGGAACAGGCAAGAAGCAGAAGCGCCTTTTTATGATGATGAAACTTGGAGGCCATGCCTGAAAGGAATCCACCCTGCCTGGTTGCTAGTTTTCAGACTTTTTGCTTTCTTTGCTCTCTCAGTGCTGCTCATCATTTCTGTATTTGTGGATGGAGGCAGTATATTTTACTTCTACACTCAGTAAGCTTTACTTTTTTCTTGAGCTCATCTCTTTCTTTGGATGAATTTCATACTTTGATGTTAGTGTTTAGTTCCTTTTTTGGCATTTCAATTAGGATTTTCTTGTTTATATTATTTCCTTTCCATTCTATTTGTGAGAGGGAAAAAAAAAGGTAAGTTTTTTCTTTCTTCAATGAACTAACTTTTGTAGCACAATGGACACTAGAAACATCAAGGACCAAGGAATATTTGAGTCACCTTCATGTGTGCCAAGCCAGATCAAGATATCCATATTAGTTGATCATTTGAATAATTGATTTCAACAAATTATCTTCAATGTTATTGATTGGTGATGTTTCTTGGTCCTGAACAGGTGGACTTTTACTTCAGTCACAATTTATTTTGGGGTAAGTTCTAGGTCATCGATATACCTCCTCTCAAGTTATTTTAAAGCGCCTCATTGTCTCGTTTTTTCCTATGTCTGTTATTTGCTTAATGATGATCTCATTTCTGTAGCTTGGTTCCTTACTCTCCATACGAGGTTGCTATCAATATCACAAAAGAGCTGGTGATAAGAGGGTTGATAATGTAGAGGCAGATCCAGAGCAAGGAACTCGTGTATCTCCATCAGTTGGACAGAGTTTTAACACTTCCATGGCAATGAAAAGCTCAAACTCCCACGAAAGACTTGATGTTCGCCAACCTGCAGGGAAATTAGCTTTCATCTTTCAAATCATTTTTCAGGTAACTTGTCTGAAAATCAAATTTGGCCAAATTTATTGTGCTTTTATATCTTATCCAAATGGAAGTTTGAAGGCAATTAGCTTATTTTCATTCGGAACCTTTAAAGAGCACCTTTCATTGTCCAGGATTAGAACATAGAGTGTCTGCTTGCGTTGGCGCAGTAACTTCTAGGTTTAAATATTCATGTACTTTAGTTTATTGTGGCATGTAAGTTCAATTTTCAATCCCATAATGATAACGAGTAGTTCCCTGTGAGGACGGGGCCTCAACTTTTCATTTGTTAATGATAAATTAAGAGTTCCATACCAAGGCATAAGAGCTGAAAAGCAGGGTCATTACTCATTTACCAAGGGACTACTCTTTCTTAACATTCATATTTGATTTTGGAAAAGTTCAGTTAGGACCCAGATGAGGAAAGACAGTGAATCAAGGGGATACAAAACTGTGCTTTTATGCATTTTCCCTTTTACTTCGTATACATCATTGATTAGATGGATACAATTATTTGAATATGGGAAGTTGTTGACAATTATTTTTCATGATTTCAGATGAATGCTGGGGCTGTTATGCTCACAGACTGTGTCTTTTGGTTCATCCTTGTCCCGTTTCTTGCAATCAAAGATTACCACCTAAATGCTGTAAGCTATCATCACTGCTCCAATTTGTGTTAATTTTAGATGTAAAACCATATACTACTCTTAGATATGAAGGTCACGCACACTCTCATATCGGCATCTCAGTAGAAAAAGATGAACAGGAATCCAATATTTAGTTACTAATTTTCTTGTTTTCTTGGTTTTCTAAACAATACATTGTTCTTTTTTATTGACAGTTGATCATCGGCATACACTCACTCAATGCTGTTTTCCTGCTTGGTGATACTGCTTTAAATTCCTTGGTAAGCTGTCCTGGCTTGAACCACAAATCATTTCCAGCTCTTCCAATGAAATTATTCACAAAGTCTAGCTTGTTATTTCTTTCAGAGGTTTCCTTGGTTCCGGATCGCATATTGCTTCACGTGGACAATAGTATATGTCCTATTCCAGTGGATTGTCCATGCCACTTTCAGACTTTGGTAAAATCATTTCCTGTTCTCTTTCTATGATGAAATCAAATTTATCATTGTTTTCTAACAGTAGAATTCTGTAATTGTCTAAACAGGTGGCCATATCCATTCCTTGACTTGTCATCTCCGTATGCTCCTTTATGGTACTGACCCTTGAGCATTGAACCCTTTAATTCTGCTACAAGTTATGTTCAAACTGAAAAAATTTAGCACAGAACGATAACAACACACCGCTTAAACCTGTGATATAACTTTGCAATCGGCTTTCTGTCAATAATCATGTCTATTAGGCATTTATATCCAGTGTCTCCACTCTAAAGAAGTAAATACTAATGCATTTCTCTTCTCTGAAATTGAAATATTTGCAGGTACTTCTCGGTAGCAGTAATGCACATCCCCTGCTATTGTGTTTTCGCTTTTATTGTAAAGCTGAAACGCACAGTGTTTTCAAGATGGTTCCCAGACTCCTATCGAAGTCTGAGGTAGCTGGACTTGGAAACTTGGAGAGCCAACACGGTTTCGAAGAAAATGTGAATTTCAGTGTAGAAAGTTGTGGTAGCAGAATAGAAATGAACAGAAGACGGCCGGTAGCGTAAGAGACTGTTGACATCCTTGCCCTGACTAATCATTCAGTCAGTAAGTTTTGGAAGATTAAAAAAATGGTCAAACAAGAAAGCGATATTCTTAATTTGTATAGCCATTGTTAGAGGAGTGGTAGTTGTAACTACATAGTGAGACTGGAACAAAATTAGACGAGAAATTCTTTCTCTCATCTATTCTTTCAATTCTATTATTTTTTCAATGATTTCCTTAATTTAATTTAATTTAACCTATTCTATCTCCTTGTTAGATTTTAATATTTTACCAAAGTTCTAACCAGGGTTTACAGTAGCCACAATTATAGCAATGTAAGGGTGGGATAGGGGAAGGAAATTAGGGTATGTTTGATATTGTGATAGCGGTTGTGATTCAAAATGTTTTTTGTTTAAAAATATATTAAAATAATATTTTTTTTAAAATAAAAATTATTTTTGACACCAGCACATCAAAACGATCCAGAACTATAAAAAAAATTAATAATTTTAAGTAAAAGAAATTCAATTTTTGGTGGAACGCGGTTTAAATTACGTTCCCAAACAGGATCTTAGTAAACCTATCCACCACCACCAATATAACTTCTTTCCTTTTGAATTTGAGTAATCCCTTCACAAATTCCATGCTTAATATTAACAAAAAAAAATCCTTCAACTGAGAGAGGTTTTAATAGATTAAGAGTGGATATCTGCACCCTTATTTCTTTGACAAGTACGGCATTCCTTCACTTATTACCTTACATATTTTTATTACTTGATTAAACTGCTCTAAAGCTTAGGATCATTACATACTACCAATTTCCCCTTTTTATTTAGGTGCTCATTCACTCATGTGTAATGAGAGTGTGAGTTAGGATTTTTTTTTAGAATGGATATAATCTCTTATAAAATTTTGTCATTGTTCTAGGATGTTTTGATCTCTTCGAACATATTAGTTGAGATAATAGACATTATTAGGAAAAATATCTCATCACTAAAACACCTAAATAGGGCATTAACAACCACGTTTTCTTTTCCTTTTTTGTATTCAATGCCATAATCAAAGCCTAAAAGTCTAGCTAGCCATCCATGTTAGGAAAGGAAGGATACTTTTTGTTCTATGAGGTATTTGAGGCAATATTGTTTATCCTAATTTTAAAATGTTTTCCCCAAAGATAGTGCTTCTATTTGGCCACAACATACAAGATCATTGTCATTTCTCTTTTATAAGTTGACAAGACTTATTGTCTTGCCCCAAAGATTTACTAATGTATGTTATAGGATGCCCTTCTTACATTAGAACTGCCTCAATACCAACTCCTAAAGCATCTATTTCAATCATAAAGAATTTGGTCAAATCATGTAAAGCTAAATTGGAGGTTCAGTTATGGTTTTTTTTAAGCATCTGAAATCCAGCTGATTCTTCGTTCCAAATAAATACATCTTTCTTCAATGGTTGAGTTAGAGCTTTACTAATTGACTAATAACCTTTGACAAATCATTTGTAGTAGCCTATTAGGCCTAGAAACCAACTTAATTGCTTGACACTATTGGGTTCAAGTCAATCAATAACAACCTGAATCTTTTTAGAATTAATGGATACTCCTTCC
>Ga0325401_1001630_pt1 | contig 19173 bp, 9 predicted proteins | sample PopdelMetagenome_FD_205666 | JGI IMG/M metagenome (GOLD analysis project Ga0325401, IMG submission 205666) | Populus deltoides microbial communities from Bellville, Georgia, United States - Xylem-PdKOR-R2 | ecosystem: Host-associated > Plants > Phyllosphere > Stem > Wood/Secondary xylem | place... | reverse complement strand
CCATAGACCACTAGGTGGGAGAATCCTTAGAAAAAAGTACATGTTTGGATTGATCTCGCATTTTGTGACAACCTTATGATAAATTTGATGAATTGGTGGATAGTGTGTGTTCCTTACTCTTGTCCATGTTAGGTTGTATGTTATAAACTAGAATGCTTATGATGTATTTTACCATGCTACAATGAATAAGAAGTGGTGTTAACATTGAGGTGAACCGTAGTGTATTAAAAAAGAGAAGTAATAGGGCTACTACCATTATGGGAATGAATGTCAATCAATAGGTTGTCTTTAATAATATGGTTAAGTACAAACTATCGTCATGAAATAGGGACAACATTTATCGCCTTTACTTTGTATATTTGAATATGATTTGGTGTTGGTCTATGTTCGAACTAGGTGGAAGGGTGCGGAAGGGAGAAACTTGACATGGGTCCTGGATGTAACCTAGGAAAAGGTAACGTCAGAAATGATGTAGTTTCGTTGATGATTTTCCATGTTAGAAATGACTTAGTTTTCGTTAATGATTTTCTGTGTCAGAAGTGACTTAATTTTTGTTGATGATTTTCTGTGTCATAAATGACTTAGTTTTCATTGACGAATTTCATGCCAGAAAAAATCTAGTTCTCGTTGATGATTCCAATGTTAATTTGGCCTAACCCCATTACGGGACTTTAGAATTAAACCATAGAATTTATGGGGGTAACCTACATTTAGAATTGAGAAAAATGTCTAGATATGATGATTTTCATTATATGATTATATGATATGAGGAACACTTGAATGTGGGCATATGCATTTCTTCGGAGTATGTGTTGTAATAGTATATCAGATTGTTGAATATAAATATAATGATTGATGATCATTTGGTATATCAGGAGGTGCGACTGGGATTGGATCTTTGATCGGACGAGAACACCTCACGGGAAGAGCAGGTAGGTGGTCTCCACCCTTTTCCATAATTATGTTAGATCTTTGTAATGAATTTTATATAAATTGTTGCTACTCGGTTATGATTATTGGAAATTGCTCATAAAGTAGTTGATTGAATAATATGATTAGCTTTGGCTAATGGTATCCATAATAGATGTCCAGGTTTGAATAATATGATTAGCTTCGATTAGTGGTATCCATAATGGACGACCGAGATTGAATAATGTGATTAGCTTCAGCTAATGGTATTCGTATTGGATTACTGGGATTGAACAGAGAAATTAGTCTCGACTAATGGTATCTTTATTGGATAACCGAGATTGAATGAAGCAATTAACCCCGGCTAATGATATATTTATTGGATAATCATTTGGGAAATGACACTCGGGTTTATGGACCAAGGGAGATCGGGGAGTTAACTTCGGTCTCTAAATCTCAAGTTGAGTGAATGGGATATACGAATAATATTAACATCATTCAACGGAATCATAAATGATCATATTATATGAAGTTAATGAAAAGAATTTACTTACATAAGTTAATAGTGAAATTTGCAATCGCGTTCTTATGTTCATTGGTATTATATTAAAGATTGTTCTTATTTCTTACAATGCATTTAAATTGTAACAGGAACATCACATAGCCATGACGCATAGGAATTTTGTTCCACATGTTCTGATATAAACCATGTAATCGCATGTTTAGGGTGATATGCATTTTGGGTAACAATGTAATAGCTATGGATTAGTCAATCGACACTTTTGTAAAGACTTGTAATGATGACTTTTCGGAAATAAGGATGTGAACTTATATGTATAAAGACATAATGATATGAATGTAATATTTATGTATTCTCTGCCATAAGGATGATGGATTATGTGATCATATGGGTATTATGCTATATTAACCAATGATGCCTATGTGCTCGATTTATAAACATTGTTGTGCAAAGCATCGATAGACATGATGATACAAAAAAAAACTTTTTATCACCCATTTTTGTGTCCTTTGATTAAACATCATGTCATGAATTGATGAGAAATTTTGAGTTATTACAAGTTACAAATTGTTCCTTTGCATCATTTGCATAAGGACATCTATCTGATCATGAATTCATGTCATTTCTTCTAGAATCTTGTCATGAGATCATTGCAGACCAATAAGTCGTGCTTGTTTCAAATTGATTCCCCTTGGAACTTCATCTTTTTCTCTAGCCATAGCATATCAATTTCCCACAATTCACACACAAATTTGAATAACAACGTCTGTCAACTCATATCACAAATTCAATGAAAAATATGAATAACCACCACAACCAGTAAGGCAAACCTCGTTCCAATCCAAATCCAAGTCAAAGAAAGCAATTTATTTCAGTCCACAATCCTTGATATTTCTAATCCAAAGATAGTTATATACAAAGTCGCAAATCATCTCTGAAACCTTTGCTCTCTGATACCAAGATGTTGTGACTTAGCTTCCTAGCCCGAACAAACTAGCAATATGATATGAAGATGAAGGAAGGAGGGTTTAGTTATATGGTTTTTTCTTATGGTGTTTAGGCTGTAAATTACATAATTTATAATGGAAATGAGGGAGTAAGTTGATTAGTACTTAAAAGTGTATTTTTATCAAGGTTTTATATTATCATTTTGCACTTGAAATATCAAAAACTCCTTAACTAAAGCATGTCTTGTAATAACAAGTCTGATATCATAAGATACCTTTAATTTATGGTAAATGTTCATCTTAAATGCAGGCCTGTCATATAAATGAAAGGATTGATTGATAAGTTTAAGTACTGAAATTGAAAGGATAAAGAGATGGCCAAACTTAGAAAAAAGATGTTTGGTGCAGTCCAAACTAGAACATTGTTCGGTAATCGGGTCATATCTGGAGCTGTAGATCTCGAATTTAGGTCTGCCTTATATGGATGGAAAGATAAGACATAGGCCTGCAACTTTCATGGGAGTCTAAGATTTAAAAAGACCGTTTTCAAGTCCAAATTGTAGCAACAACAGAGAAGTCCGAATCTGTCCTATAGCCCAGACACTGTTTAGTGCTCAGCCCATATCTCAAGTTCTAGAAGTCCAAATGACCTCAATTGTTTTTTCTTGGAAAGCTGAGACAATTTCCTAGAACTTTCATGATTCAAGTCTGTTCGAATTCTGACATTAGCAATGACGTTTTGTTCAAAAAAGAAGATAAGGATTGTCACCAAGTCAAGAGTTGGCCACCCACTCAACAATTAGTCATCAAATCAATAGTTTTAAATTTTGGCCTATAAAAGAAGACATTTGCCATGCATTTGGGGGCTTGGTTGTTTAGATCAAGATCTTGCTCTTGCTCTCTCTCTCTCTCTTTATATTTTTGTAATGCTTAAGTTTTGCTTTCATTAATATCATGTTTATACTTTTCATTTTCTTTTCTTTACTTAGTTAACTTATATCTTATTTATGTTCTTATCTTGTTTATTTATGTTTCTTTTCTTCATTATGTTTAGCTAAGTTTATTATGTTAAGGTGAAAAGGTTACATTAATGGTGTAAGAATAAGTATAATATAAACTCAATATGGACTTCAATGCTTAAATCCTAAACAACTTGCTATTAACATGTCTTATCATTTTTATCTTATTAATTCTTAATACCTTACTTGTTAAATGGTTAATCTAGATTTGTGTTGTATATCACTTAGTACAACAAATGCTTGACACTTTCATAACCCAACCGTATGGTATAACCTACATCTGTGCTATGAAAGGAACTTGATTTGTTATTAACATAAGTTAGCATCATGAATTCCTGACAATATTTAAAAGTTTGGTGTTACTTAAATAAGATAATTAATATAATCATGTTAACAATTTAAAATGAGCTATTAATGACAAATCATCTGATTGGAACCTACTTGTTTGAAATACCATTAATGGATCCTCTAACCTTGATATTTGTTTTTATCAGTGTTTAATCCTCACATTAATCCTACATCTCAAAGTCTTCTTTAACTTGTTGTTGTTGTTGTTGTTGTTGTTGTTGTTGTTGTTGTTGTCGTTGTTGTTATTATTATTATTTGTAATTTATATAGTTAACCTCCCTGTAGTTCGACCCCAGTCATATCGGGTTATTTATTACTTTGACACTCCTACACTTGGGAGAAGACATCAATCTTTTGGTCGTGTCATAAGTCTAAATGAAACTCTTTGATAAGTCGAAAACACCACAAAAGAATTTCAATTAGGATAAAAACGTCACATCCTTTGTGATTAAGAGTGATAAGTTTGATTTATTCTTCAACCATTTCTGAAAATGGAAGAACAAGGAAGAAAACTCTTTAAAGGTAAAGTTAAAAGGTTATATATTGTTTCAAAAGTTCCCCATATTTGGTCTGAAACATCGTTATATATATAGAACAACCCTATGAAATACCAAAGTGATATAACTGAGACCCAAATAAATAACTTTGTTTAGAAAACTAAGCAAATAATAAAGAGCATATGTTTTTTACTTATAGAACACACACACAAAAAAGAATAAAAACAATCATAACTTTCTATACAAGACTTCAATGCATTCATAAGTGGACAAACTAGAAAGATGATATTTTGAACTTGAAAACCAAATAGAATAGGCTTGTTTTCCAAAGCAATAAAGTGGTGAAAAATTAGGATCAAATTGGGCCACAGGCTGAAAGAAAACCCTAACTCTCCAAAACTCTCAAATCATGTCTCAGGCTTTATTTGAAAACAAAGAAACATGCTTGAACCATTTCCATTTAGTTTTACAAGCCACCAAAGTCATTAAAGCTTCATTCATGTTAATCTGATTTGTTAAGGTGCTTTGTAGTTGTTTCGCTCGAGCTTTCATCATTGGACAATCTAAATTCTCATACACATTAGAATCATATCAATCAACCTGGTGCAAAGCCTGGGTCATGGATCAGGTTGTCTATTAACCTAGGTCAATGTAAGGATAAAAATAGTATTATTATAGTTTTAAAATCCGACTAAGAGGTTGATCCAGGGTAAAACCTAAATCACAAGTCGGAATGGTCAACTCGGGTTAACTCGAGGCAATATAAAAATAAAAATAAAAATAATTATTGTCATAACTTTAAAACTTAACTTGGGGTTGACCCGGGATGAGATCTGAGTTATGAATCAGGAAGTTGAGCCAAATTAAAAAAAAAAAATTAAAGAAACCTCATTTTGATATATATATATATATATATATATATATATATATATATATATATAATCAATGAATATGCTAAAGACGCCTTGGATCGTAGATAAAGGAACCGGATTCAGAATCAGATTTGATTGCACCGAACTTGATCGATCATTTGAAAGATGCTCGATTTGTCTGGTGTGCTAAATTATTGGCTCTCATTTTATTTTATTTTGTTCATGTGCGTCGCCGGGCCAAGGTTGTCTTTCTGTATTGAACTGAAAAAAATTTAAAATGGAAAGACAAAGACTTGTCCACTGATTCTCAACTCTACAAGTTCTCTGAAATGATGGGTGACGACACCATCATCCTGAGGCAAACATGTCTTCAACTTTTACAGATAGTAAAATATAAGATGATTAATTATAGCCAAAGGTAAATTTTCTCATCTGTTCAATTTTTACTGTAATCGATAATAAGTGGGCCCAATTGGTGACACCTTCAGTCTCCAAATAATTTTATATGACAATTTAAATTAAAGATAATGATCAAATGGTCTGAATTGGCCTACATGTTTTCAGTTATGTGACAAACATTAAAGGAAGGAGGGAAATTGATTTAGTTATGTGACAAAATTCTGGAGCCAAAATAGGTTGTCTCATCCCTGATCCGTCCAACGCAGAGTAAGGAGTAAAGGCCACCCCCATGCTAAAGCAAAGCCAGCCGATCCTCATTCCCCGGTGCGCTTCTTTTATATAAAATAGATTACTCCACTGTACAATATTTTTATAGATTCTATACTGTCTTGTGATTTCATTGAGGTTATATTCTATCAGATTCTATTAGTTTATATGTCACATGTGGAATATTTGTTTGTTGAGAAATCCAAAAACAAAAAGACAAGTGGTTATATATATATTCAGAATAAAATTTAAAAAATTTATTTTATTTGTTTCACGGAGATAACAAAGTATATGTTTGATCCCATTCTAGTGTCTTTTTGTGGGAGTGGAACTTTGTAGGAGTGGAACTATATCTAACCAATAAAATGACTACAAAAGCTATATATAGTCTTTTACAATTTGCAAGATACATGAGTGCTCCAATAGTACTAAGATATGGTATTTCTGCACCAAGAATTTCTTCATCCTCTTTTAGCAGTAAAAATGAGTTTTTCTTCACATTAAGTGATCGAACAACCATAGGTGTACTTAATGGATGAGTATTGTCCATGTAAAAGTACTTTAAGATCTTTTTTGTATACATCGATTGATGGACAAATACTCTATTTGAAAGATGTTCAATCTATAAATCAAGACAAATATTAGCTTTCTGAGATTTTTCATCTCAAATTCATCTTTCAAATAGGTTGCAATTTTTATGAGCTTTTTAGGAGAACCAACAATATTTAAATCATCACCATATACTGCAATAATAGCAAATCCAGATATGGTTTTCTTAATAAAAATACATGGAAAAATCTTATTATTCTTAAACCTTTTTTCTAGGAGATATTAATTAAGATGGTTGTACCACATTTAACCAAATTACTTCAACCCATATAAAGATTTTTGTAGTTTAATAGAATAAACACTTCTTTGTTTATAATAAAAGGCTTCACGCATTTTGAATCCTTTAGAGATTTTTATATAGATATCTTTATCTAATGATCTATATAGCTATGATGTAGCTACATCCATTAAACGCATATCTAGAGTTTCGGAGACTACTAAACCAATAAAAAATCTTAAAGTGATTGCATCCATAACTGGAGAATAAGTTTCCTTATAATCAATGTCAAGTCGTTGTGAGAACCTTGTGCAACAAGTCATGCCTTGTATCAAATAATTTCATTGTTCTCATTTTGATTTTTAATGAAAACCCACTTATATCCAACATGAATAACACCTTTAGGTGTATAAACTACATGTCCAAATACTTCATGATTTGCAAGTGAGTTTAACTTTGTTTGGATTACTTCTTTGCAATGCCTATCATTTTGATATCGATATTCTTCAATAGTTTGTGATTCAATTTCATCATTACTTTTGGTGATTCCAAAAACAACCTTAAATTCAAATACATTATTTATGACAATTTTATTTTGATCCAAAATCTCTCCTGTGTAAAAATAGTTTATGGAGATGTCATTATTTCTAAGTACCTAGATCTCTTCAGGAGATGCCTCTTTAAGAGGTCTCTCTTCAGGAGGATCAGCATTATGAGATGATTTTGACACAATATATATCGCATGTTTTATGAATGAGGAATCTTCAAGAGTATCATTATCTATTTGTTGTAATTTTCATTTTCTATGATTTTTGTCCTTAGAACCAACATGTCTTTCACACTTCAGGCATGATATAGATTCATTTGCTATTATATTGTCTTTTTTTCCTTCAAAGATTTTGATTCTAGATGGAGCATTTGCAGCTAGAATGTGAGATTTAACTAAATTTTTCACTGTTGGTGAAAACATCTAGTAATTGATTTGCAATATTTTGAAAATAAATTATCTTTTGAACTTCAAGTTCACATTGATTTGTCCTTGGATCAAAATGAGATAACTTCAGGTTATTCTAGGTAATTTTTTATCGTGCTTCAGGCACTAACTTTTCTTTTCTTAATAATGGAAAAATGTTCTCATTAAAATGACAATCTTCAGAGCATGCTTTAAAAACATTATTAATGAAAGGTTCAAGGAATCTAATAATAGATGAAGAATTAAAACCAATATAAATTCTTATCCTACCTTGTGAACCCATTTTAGTCTTTTGTGGGGGTGTTATAGACATATATATCACATAACCAAAAGTTCATAAATGAAATATATTTGGTGGTATACCAAAAACAAGTTGCGAATGAGAAGATTTATGGTAAGCACTTGATCTAATTCTAACTAATGATGCAACATATCCCCAAACAGATGTAAGCAATTTTGATTTTATATGTAATAGTCTAGCAATTAATTGAATGCATTTTATAAATGATTCTGCTAGACCATTTTAAGTATGTATATGAGCAATAGGATGTTCAACATCAATTCTAATAGAAATGCAAAAATTATTAAATACTTGAGAAGTAAACTCGCCAACATTGTCCAATCAGATTTTCTTGATTAGATAATTAGGAAATTGTGCCCGTAGTCTGATAATATATGCTATTAATCTAGCAAATGCAACATTTTGACTACAAGGTAAACAAACATGTGACCATTTACTTGTTGCATCAATCAATACCATAAAATATCTAAAAGGTTTGCATGGTGAATGAACATGTCCACATATATCTCCTTGAATTCTTTTAAGGAAAGTTGGTGATTTTGTAACAATCTTTTGATGAAGATGGTTTGGTAATTAATTTACCTTGAGAACATGCAACACTTGGGTTTTCACTTGGTAAAAGAATCTTCAAGTTCTTTAAAGGATATCCATGTGAATTTTCAATAATTCATCGCATTATTATTGATCCTGGATGTCTAAGTTGATCATGTTAAAGCATAAATATTTTGGGCCGGAACACTTCTGTGTGTATCATAAAATTTGTTTCAATAGATTTCATGAACGTATAATAATTCCAAAATAGAAAGCATGTAATTTTTCAAGCACGAGCTTCTAGCCTAAAATACGTGAAATAATAAATATTATTTTTTGTCTTCATCTATTGTTTCAATATGATAACCATTAGCATGTATATCATTAAAATTATGTAAATTTCTTCTGGATTCAGTGAATGTAATGCATTTTTTATGCTCGATTTTGTGTTATTTGGTAATATAATATTAGCTGTTATGGATTCTTTAATCATATCTATTGGACCTGATATTATAGTGACATTAGCTTTGGTTAATGTTAAATATTCAAAGTATTTCTTCCCCTTGAGAATTTTGTGCATTGTTGCACTGTTTATTAGACATAAATCTCCATCATGAAAGTTATGCATCTATTCAAAATATAATTAAAGTTTATTATTTAATTGAAATAAAATTAACATTATTTATTAAAAATACAATAAAAAAATCTTAATATAAATAAAAAAAATATTAATTATCCTCAAGATTCCATTATTAAACATGGTATTTGTTTTATCTGGGTTTTCAAATAAATCAAAAACATCAAGATAAGCATTAACATTAAAATAAACATTATGACCTTCAAGATTATCTTTATGAACAAAAGTAGTCTCAATTGTATTTTGTTTCAGAGAGGCTTGATATAATATTGTAAGATGTTTTAACGTGCAATAAATATGAGACCAATGACCATGCATACCACGCTTATGACACTTATCTTTAAATTTATGCAACTTCTTGCCCTTTTGTTGTTTGGGTTATGTCTCCACTTCTGGTTGTTTGGTGGGTTGCCTTTTAAAGGGTTATTTCTTCTTCTTTTTCATTTATTTTTTTCCAAATCTATACATGTAACAACCCAGATAATGATCCATCTTTTTTGAGCATTACCTCAATCTCATAAATTAGAAGAAAAAAAAAAGATAGGATTTTATTTCCATCTTTTTACACATATCAAATTCTACCAAAATTTTAGCAGAATTGTTTTTGTATTTAAAACATCCAAGGTGTTTATATCAATTCAATCACACATCAAAGATCACAATTAAATACATATACTCAATAATTTAAACATTTCAAACCATTTCATCATCCATACATAAAACTAAAATTCATTTATCTGACTTTCTATGTTTTTATTTCAAACCACTTACTGAAATCAATCAATATATTCTTATTTATTTTGCTAAACATTATATCATAAAAGATTAATATTACATAATTATATTATTTCATGAACAAGTCTCATTTAACATTAAATTTCATAATATATTTAAGCTGAAACATAACCAACTGATATTCCATTCATCCTAATTAATTATCAGACACCATTTACATCTAATTCATCTTATACAAATATTAAACTGGATTAATTACATAATTCTTCTCATTTCAACATTATTAGACAATACTATTTATAACAAAATACATGCAAAAGGGATTTGAGTGCAGCAAATGTTAATCCTGGCATATAATAATCAGCACAATAATTGATTTATTATTAATATTATTAATGATCTTTATATTTTAGAAGAAATAATAAAACTTGAAATTCTAACCAAATTAATTAACAATATATTCAATGATCCATTTTTACGCCAACGATTCCATCTCATTGCTGAATCGTTAAAAATTCTTTCCTGATATTCTATTTCTTAACATAACAAATCAACCACGTATTTATCAAACATAATTTTTTGATTAAATTCTACAAGTTCTATATTTCCTTCACTGTTAATAATTTATAATTTCCACTTATAAGATACTCATTAATTTGGCACTTTCCTTGTAGGAATCAATCAATTATATTTTTATTTTTAAATATCACATGAATTCTAATATCCTCATCTCGATACTCTTAAATATAAGATTCTCCACTTTAAAAGTCAATTCAGGCTAGTATTCTTCTTTGAATACCATAAAAATATCAGTATCCTCTATATGATATTTGTTTTCAATATAGCGTTCTCCGTTTTAAAAGTCAATCCATTCCAGTATTTTTTTTTAATACCATAAAAATATCAATATCCTCTCTATTATACTTTGCAGTCTGACATTTTCTATTGTGGAAGCCAATCCAATCCAGTATTCGTTTATGAATACCATAAAAATATCAATATCCTTTTTATGATATTTTTTTTCAATCTAGTATTTATCATTTTGAAAGTCAATCTAATCTAGTGTTCTTTTCTAAATACCATAAAAAATTCAACATCTTGACATAGATATTCATTAAATCAAGCATTCCCATTTTGGGAGCCCAAACAATTCAATATTCTTTTTCAATTACATATATATTTTATTTATTAAACAGTATAATTTGTTTTCTCACATAATAATTACGACTAACAATTAAAAATAAATATTATAATAACCTCAATGCTAACACCCTAAAAAATTGATTAATTCAATTTTTGTGGTGAATATTTTCACCTACCTACAGTTAGTTGATGTTCTACTATTCTTACGGTCTCTGACCTGCCATTAGTTTCTCCTGCGACATTATATCAAATTTATTCTTATAGATTCATGAAATCTCTCCTTTTTGGTGGATTATTTCTTCTTTATTTATTTATTTTTAATTAAATTATCTCATCAATTTATTCTCTATTTAAAAGCCCTTAATCATTATTTCTTTTCTCAACTAATATAATTCTTTCCCCTTCCATTGTCTCATGAAAATAATTCCATGTTAGATAATTAATATTCTCTTCTCACTATTAATAAATCCTTCTTTGTTTTGAGTTCATTTGGCTTATTTCTACCTAGCTTAACCATTTAAATCCATTGATTTATTTTTATATCTTTCGGTCAAAGAAAGCAAATTCTTAATAGAATGATCTATTTTTCCATCAATTCCTCACCTTTACACATTTAAATCATCTAGTTAATATATTTATTCACAATTTTCTCAATAACTTGAATAATTTCTTTTCCAACTATAAAATTAAATAGTGATCGAATGGGACCTAACCAATTTAAGGCATTCATTCAAGTTTTTTTTTATTTCATTATTTCCTATTCAAACCAACATGATAATTGTGCATATCATAGTCACATAAATATTATAACCCCACATAAATATTTCTAGTTAGAATTTATTATATTCTTTCAATAATTTCTATTAATCATTCATCACCCATATAATTTCGCATACATATCAACATTAGTCTATCATATAAGCATCAATTTATGAATTACATAATTCTACATAACATTCTTTCATGCATAATTTATAAATATATCTTTAGAAATGCATAAGATTCGTAAACTTAGACACTTTACCACTTACCCACAAGAAAAATGAAGGCAAAAGTTTCTAGAATAAATTTTTCTTTTCTTTCTCCTTATTTCTTCAAAAACCTACTAGAAAAATCCCAAGGATTGTTTTCTTGATTCTTTGTCCAAATATCCTCTAAACTTTCTATAATCCCTAACTCTCTAGTATTTAATGCTTAATTAGATGAAATCTAAGTGGAAAATACAAGAAATCTCCCCAATTGTTTCCTCTCTTCTCACCCTCTCAATAGCAGGCCATGAATGGCTTCCCATTCATGTACTATATCATGAAGTTCCTTTATTTGCATAATGGCCCAAAGTTCATTTAATTCTCTATTTAGATCTCACTCTTTTAACACCCTAATTGATTTAATCCCATAACCTTTAACTTAACATTATTCAATTTTACCCTTTTGCAATTTTATTTTATTTATTTATTTTCTCATAAAAAATATATTTCTATCTTCATTAATTTCCCTAATTTTTTTTATTAAATTTATAATCCTAAATTTTTTTGATAAGGTATTCACAATACCCTTAGTTCTTTCTTGTGTTTTGGACAAAGGTTTCATTCACTTCAGGGAATGGTTTAGAACATGTGGCACTTCAGGGAATGGTTTAGAACATGTGGCACGAAATTGATTATTTTTCATCAAAAGCTCATTATTTTGTTAAGTCATAAGAAGACATGAAACTAATTCTAAGTACCTCTTGGAATTACATTCTCTACATTCTTATTGCAGGCTCTAACATTTGGTCTTTTGTGATATTTTCACCATACAATTTCTTCTGTGAGGTAATTTTAAAAAGAACAGAATTATATTTACTAACCGATTTAAAATCTTGCAACTTCAAGTGCAACCAATCATAACAAATTTGAGGAAGTATGATACATTTTTAGTGGTCATTTCTTTCCTTTAGATTTTTTCACAGAACAAGAGGATCTTTTTATTGTAAGATATTCAACTTTTAATCCTTCACCTAGATGGTGGCGAATAAAAATCATTACTTTTGCACGATCATGTAAGGATGCGTTATTTTCTTCTTTGATGATCTCTCCAAGATTTATAGTTTCTAGATGAATCTTAGTATCAAAGATACATGACAAATAATTATTCTCAAATATATCAAGAGCAGTAAATTCATGTATTATTATATTCGATATTATTTATATAAAAAAAGAAATAACTTATTAAATAAAATCATGAATATAAAAGAAAAAAATCAATCTTTTAAGACTGTCATTTATTTAGTTCTTTAGAGATACTGGTTCTTCAAAAACTATATTTAATTTATTTATTTAGGAACTTACAATACTAGTTCTTCAGAAACTTTAGTTCTTGATGAATAAAAAGGAAAGAAAACTTGTTAAAAAAAAGTTACAAAACCAAATATATTCTATAAAGTATGAAAAATAATGAAAATAAATTTTGAAATTGATACAAGCCATGTAATATAGGAGTTCATGTGTGTCAATATTTCAATATAAATTAATGAGAGTGATTATGCTGATAATGTGTTAAAAAATAAAGGACAAGAAATAATATACATATTCAAAAGAAAACTTAAAAGAAAAATTCATTCATTTTCTTATATATTTTTCAATCCTTAGAATACAAGACTAGTGTATTTATAGAAGAAGAAAATAAGAAATTTAAAGGCACTAAAAGACCCAAGTGTCATAAAAAACCAATAGACTAAACCTAAAAGTTATGAAGTCTAAAAAATTTTATTGGGCATTCAATATATATAATTATAGATTTTATAACAATATATGTATATAAAAAAAAAGCCTTGAAAAAATAAAATATGATCTCCCTTGCAAAAACTCATTTACTTCAAGGGATAGGAGAGAGAAAACGTATTTTATTTCTTGTTTATATATATGTATATTCCAGAAAGGCCTAAAAACAAGAAATAAAATCCTATCCCCTGGAGTGTTCATTATTGGTCCAAATAGAATTGGGTTACTTGAATTTGAGTTAACATTATAAATAGATGATGCTTTTTAGGTTGTTTGTTAGTAGTACATGGTCAATTTTGAGCTTATTTTTTTATTTTTTATTGCCTAGGAAAATAAGTGGATCCTACATGGTTTTCAAGTGCAGAATGTTATCTTTACAAGTTAGCCGGCTAGTCATGCATGCATTGGAATTTTCTGCAAAGAGTTATGTCAATTTTAATTTTAGTGCTTTTTAAGTGTTTGTCTCCGCTTTCTAAAGTTAAAAACGAGTTATTTTTATTTATTTTCTATAATTCTGTTAAATTGTTTCATTTATGTAATTTTAGTATTTTTCCAAATATAAAATTATGATTCAGACTATTATTAAGTTTTATTTATTTTATTTTGGTATTTATGTTATTTTATTTTGTTATTTGATTCTATAATGTTTTTTAATTCAAAATTTTAGAGAGGAAAGCGAAAAACACCTTTCATTAATTTCCTTATGGTTCAGCAAATGAATGTCAATCACATGACAGAAACTAACGATATTGAACATAATGATAAAATCATTCAAGGAACAATAAATTAAAGTACAAAATCCATAAAAATATGTATAATTCATAAATCATTTACCTAATTTTTCTACATGTTCATATTAACGTCTCATTTGGATTCAGTGCCCAGAAGAAAATTGTCATGAAAAGATACGAGTTCCAAAGAGCAAACATTCCATAATATTTTACACAAATCCCATGCAGAACATACAAAGACCACATTACATGGTCAATAGGCTGAATACAAAACCAGAAATGCTAAAGACAACAATCCACACCAAGTTTAAAAATGCAAACCTAGTTTGCTTATTTAGACTAATGCCATAATCCACAAACACGCTAGTGAAGACCACTTGTATGCCAAAACTGCCATAAGCTTATTTGAGAGCCAGATATGTCACTGGTCTGCTCACCTAAGCCCAATACTCACTGCAGAACTAGACATCCTTGACTCCCAGTAACCATGACTGAATGGGAGTTTTCATTAATGGCATTCACTTCTTCAAGAGACGGATGTTCAACACTTGCATCCTCAAGCACGTTCTCAGAATCAGTTCCACTGCAATTACCACTGTTGGAGATAGCTTTAAAGATGAGAGCATTCACTTCTTGGAATCTCTCTTCGGAGAGAGACACCTCAGCAAGAAGCCTCCAAGCATTCTCTTCCGATGCCTCCTCATAGTCTTTCTTCCTCTTCAACACCATATGGCCGCTGATTTCCCACACAGCAGGGTTCACTTGGGTATCAAGAAGCTCAGAACTCACTTCCCCTAGAGCTTGCTTCTCAGCATAACACTGTTCATCCATTAGTCAACATTAAAGAATTGAAGACAAGTGCAATCTATGCAGTTAAAATATCAACAAGCAAAGAAGTCAACTCTATGTTGCTCCCATGTTTTCATTACCTGTGGAAGGAGAAAGATGTGGTTTCCACAATCAGCAATGAGCACATTGTAAGGTATGTTGTTTTCTTGAAGGCAAATGCAGGCATCTGAGACAGTGTTGGATAAATCTTGCAGGGCATTTCCACCCTCAAAGAAGAGACCTCTGACAGGATAATTCACAAGCTCAGAGATTTTCACACCACCATCCAACGTACTTATCTTATTGGTGGATGCCTTCTCAATCGGAAAAGGCACAGTCAAGTAGTAAGCCTGTTCCATGTAAATTATAAAATTGCCGGCTCATTATCGAATGAACTACCAACCACTTCTAAGGGATATGATTATTCAAGTTGAAAAGGATATAGCTATTAGGATAGTAACCTGGAAGTGAAGATGGTTAATGGTTGCAAAAGCACCCAAGCTATTGTAACCCAGTCGGAAGTATGGATCCCCAGCTTCAGCTGCCATGTGAAGTGCAAGCAAGAAGCTATCACGATCAATCCTCTGAGGCAAGCAATCCAGGACACGTGGGATTAACAGCACATGCCCATATTCAATAGGGCTCACCTGTTAAATTGACACAGCAAAAGCAATCAACCATCATCTTACTGCTCTACTCAGATAACACTGTCAATCAAAGAAAGAATCAAGGATGTACGTTGATGGCAACCACGCTTGGAGAATTCTCAGCATCAATAGTGGCATCCGGGAAGAACTTGACTTCCCCATCTTCACTCTCTCCAAACTGGAAGAGGATCTCTTCTTGGCCAACTTTAGTGAAGTTAAATTTGTTTCCATCGAAGGGCTGGAGGACCTTATCGACACGGAATTCAGTTGGCCTCTTCTTCAAGTGACGGCCCTCATTCAGCTGAGCGATAAAACCATTGCGACCCGGTATCACCTAAATGAACATCACCAAAGATTAGGCAGAAATCTCATATCCAATTATGTAAATACTACCATATTATTATAACAGACTCAGCTTCAAATTGCAACCAAATAATGATAATAAGAGAGAATTAAGACCTTGGTTTCACAGGTGGTGACATCATAGCGAAAGAGCCCTCTCTGCATACGGTCCTCCCACTAAAAATTCAAACAGGCACATAAAGTAAACTTAAAATTGACTACTCAACTGCGAAAAGATATGTAAATAAATAAATATCAATTCAATGGAATATGCTTGAGTTAAGAGGAGGTTAAGTAATAATACCTCCCCGAGAAGGAGCGAATTGAGGAAGGCAACTGGAGGCTCACTCTTGTCATGTTCAAACACATCCTTCTGCTCTGTGATAATCCTGTCCACTTTCTTGAAAGTATATAAAGGTAGGCGCGCGCCTATCCATACAGCAAATGTTTAATAAACATAAATCAAACCAAACGAGGTTTCAATTAAAGATCTTCAAATAAAATAAAAATACCTTGAAGGCAACAATTTTGAAGGCAATTGCGGCCGCAACCCCCTCCGCGGCGAGAACCCTCCTCACCTTCCTCTTTCTGGTAGTTGGAAACAACAGTAGGAACCCTTTTGATCCTAAGCATCATCTTGTTCGTTTATTCGAGATCTAATGCTTTACTTTTTGGCTGATTGGCTTTTACAAAATTCGAATGATTTTTTTTTCTATTTTAGATGTGATAAGTAGTATAATAATAGTAATAATACTAAGCTACAACTAACTAAAAGAAGAAGAAACCGCCACCAGCAAGAAAGAGGAGATCAGAAGGGCTGCCGCCTTCGGAGGGCAGAGCGCCACGTCCACCGTGCGGCGAAGGGTTGCTGCTCTCGATTAAACAACCCTTACGTCGTACAGCCCGGACATGAATTAGAGGCCGAGTTACTCCGTGTATAGCCGTGATGTCTACAACTCGTCTACCCTGGGTTTTTAACCCCTATTCTTGAACTCTAGAAAATTTTATAGATACCAGGGAAAAAAAAAAACCCACTTCGGTGCTGCTGAAATGAAAAATGAAATTTTATTACTATTAGAGGAGAGGAGAGGAGGGTATGCGAATTTGGTTTTCGGATGCGAGAGAAGTGGAGGAGATGGGATGTTATATAGATAAGAGGGGAAGTGGGGAGCTACTGGCTCTGGCTCTGGCTCTGGCGAGGTGAGGTTCGGGAACCTAGGCTGGGTTGTTTGGGTTGGTGCTACTGGGAGACTTGTTGGAAAGAGGTGGCGTTTTGTTTCGTGGTACGCCCAATTGGGTTGGTCGGAGTGGGGACCACTCAGTCGTACAAAAAAAAAAAAAAAATAGCAAGACAGCAGTGGACCACGCAATTTCTCTCCCCCCTTCCCCCGTCTCTTTCTTTTTATTGATTTCTTGACGCATCTTGCTAAATGCTAACTAACCCCTGAATCCCAATTAGTTTGGAAAGCAAATATTAGAGGATGATTCAGTGACGTGGTGTGTTGATGATTCATCCTCTAATAGCAAAAGCAGAAGGAAGGAGAAATACTCTGTGGACATTTTCACACGCGCTCTTTCAAATATCTACCTTTAACGTTAAATACTGTTTGGTTTAATAAACCACTCTATCATTCAACCCTATCCTACCATTATTAGAAGGTAATATTAAAATTTAAATTAATCACTATGGATTATAATAATAATTCTCTTGTTCTATCCTTCAATTTTTCTATATAATTTACTATTTTTTTAAAAAAAATTTCTTTTTATTTTGCGTTAATTAATATGAATGGGTTTGATTATTTGTTTTCTGTTGCTTTTAATTACGTTATCGCGATAAAAAAAGAACTTATCCAAGTTGAGTTGTTCTTCATTTTGTAGAAGAGAATTTGACTTAATTGATTGCAAAAAATTAAAAAAAAAATCAAAATTGAAAGTAAGGTGAAAAATCAGCCCTTTATTTAAAAAATTATATATATATATATATATATTGCTATTAGATTTATTTATTTTAATTTCATCCTTTCGCAATATATTGATTGATGATTCAAGTTGATGATTTGCTTCATATATTTTTTTTGTTAGGTTATTGCAATCTAAAAAAAACATCAGCATTGAATTGATTTTCAATTTTGCATAAAAAAATTAAGTTTTGTTGTTTGTGAAAAAAATAAAGAGCTGAGAAACCATGATGGACCATGTCTTGAGTCATTATAGATTGCAACATCAATTTTTGTTTTTTTATCTTTTAATTTTTTTATCTAGATGACAAATTTTTTTCAGGTTTATCCTTCCACATTGAGTTGATCAGTAATTGGATTTCATTATTTATTTTTTGTTTCATTTTTTTTTTAGCTATCATGGTCTCAATAAAAAAAAACATTTCCGCGTTGAGTTTTGCAAAAAAATAATTTGATTTAATTTTCTGTGATTAAATAAAAATGAAGGACAAAAATTGAAAATGAGGTGGAATGTCAGCACTTTATTTTTTAAAAAAAAGTTCTTTTTTGGCCCTTATTTTTCTCTATCTATCAAATATATTTTTTAATTTTATCCTTTCATATTGCGTTGATTGGTGATTCAACTTGATGATTTGCTTCATATTGCTTTTTATCGAGTTATTACAATCTAAAAAAAATCTTGACACTGGGTTGGTTCTTGATTTTGCAAAAATATATTTAGTTTTGTTGTTGGAAAATAATTAAAGAGTGTGGAGGAACCACCGTGGATTGTGTCTTAAATCATTATGGATTGAGACAGCAATTCTCTTTTTTATCCTTTAATTTTATTATTTAATTATCAATTTATTTTTCAATTTTATCCTTTTGTATTGCATTAATATGTGATTGGGTTTGATTATTTGTTTTGTGTTGCCTTTTTTTGGGTTATCTCAGTCTCTGGAAAAAATCATCTCAGCATTGAGTAGTTCTTGCTTTGGC
>Ga0325401_1001628_pt1 | contig 19176 bp, 12 predicted proteins | sample PopdelMetagenome_FD_205666 | JGI IMG/M metagenome (GOLD analysis project Ga0325401, IMG submission 205666) | Populus deltoides microbial communities from Bellville, Georgia, United States - Xylem-PdKOR-R2 | ecosystem: Host-associated > Plants > Phyllosphere > Stem > Wood/Secondary xylem | place... | reverse complement strand
TGTCACTTGATTCGCATGAAAATGAATATGAGAAGGAATTTCATCCCTCCATTACAATTAGTGGAGAATAGTTTCGTGCAACTTTTTTATAAAACCTTGTGAGGCTGATCTATTAATTAAAAAAAGTCAAAAAAAAAAAACAGTATGTTTTCTTTTTTAGTTTTTTAAAGTATAAATTTTAAGATTAATGTTTAAGAACATTTCTTAAATTCTAGTACATGTATCAAGTTAATGTAAAAATGTGTTCTTAAGATTGTCCAGAAAAAACTCACATATATATATATATATATTCAAGTATTTTCACACTTTTTTAAAAAGCAAAATTAGTATTGTTCGCGATTTTTACACCCTTATAAAAAATAAAATTAGTATTGTTTAGGATTTTCACGGGATTCATGACCGTCCCTTTTAAAAATATATTTTTAAAATTGTTCAGAAAAAACTTATATATATATATAGATATTTTCATACCCTTTTAAAAAGCAAAACTAGTATTGTTCAGGATATTTACACCCTTATAAAAAAACAAAATTAATATTATTCAGGATTTTCAGGGATTCATAACCACCACTTCTAATAATCACTAATAATCATTGTGGGACAAACAACATCACCATGTGTATGCTAGCTAGCTAGGTACGTAGTCGGCAAATCCCAGCCCTTTATTATTATTATTATTTTTATTATTATTTCTTTTACAGCCACTCAAGTGGCATTTGGTTGTTAACAGATTATTTCGAGGTGAAGTGAGCAGATCGATGTTGGAACCCTAAAAGAAAAGGGGGGATCAAGTAAGTATTGATTGCATTATGTGCATGTGAGGATGGTCCTACTGCATCTTCATTAAAATTTAGTTATTCGGTGGAGAATTAAGTAGATAATAATGATGCTGGAGACTTCTCAGAAAATGATGGAGAATTATCAAGTTTTTTCTTCTTCTTCAAAAGTAGCCCTAATTTATCTTAATTTCTAGTTGAGTGGGGTAGGGTGGGGTAGGGCATAAGAAAATATTTCCATTGTTGATAGTTCACAAACATTTTCAATTTTATAAGAAATCTAGGTTTACTTACTGTAACAATATCGTCATAAATATACTAATAATAAAAATAAAAATATCATTAGACCATAACAAAAAAAAAAATATAGTATAATTTAGATATAATGTATTAGGAGTGTCAGTATCTTTCATTTACGCGGTTAAGATTCCTAGTTGAGATTTCTAGTAACCATAATAGTAGATAGCAACTTCTTATCCAACCAAAAACCTCTTGAACCCACTTGGAAAGGGTTGTCATGACGTTGCGTTCCTGTGAAGTGTATAACACCTTTCACGATGATTTTTTTTTTAATTATTCAATGGTTTTCCTATGCATGTTTATTTTTATTTTTGTGTAGTTAAATAAAAAATAGATATTTTTTAAAAAAAATTATTATTCCCACCAGTGTTTATGACCCAAGTCTTAGATCTAGCAGGTTAATCCAAATTAATTTGAATCAATCCAAAACATCTTCGTTTCAACATATCAATAAAAAAAAAGGTTAAAATGACATCTTCTAAGAAAAAAAAATCTTGAAATCAAATCGGGTTTTAATGGGTTCATATTTGGACTTATTAATTTCAAACCATTCAATTTTTTTTGTGTTTTTTCCAATTGCTTTTTGATTTTTATTAAATGAAGAGCATAGAAAAAAAGAGTTATATTTCTTTCTGGAAAAACAGGAAAGGAGAAATTGTACTAGCAAATCATTTAATTTTAGTGAAATTTCAATTATTATTCTTTTTATAAAAAATTAGTTGCTATTAATTCAATAAAATACTTTTAAAGAATTCCTCAAAACACGAGATCAAGTTTTATATTTTACATCTATATCTTAGGTTTTTTAATTTTCATCTTTAGTTAATTTTAATAAATAAAAAATTGATATTTATAAACTCATATAATTCTTAATCTATTTTATTAAACAAATACATCAAATTTTAACTTTACATTTTTTTTTTTTTTGTTTTCTCCTTGAAAACACATTGTTAATACCTAGGTAATTAATTTTTATGTTCAAATTTTTTTTAACCCCGACCCATAGATCACTAACTAGCAGTATTGAAATGATATTATTATCAGTTATGAAGTCATAACATTGTTTCTCGTCATTTAAATGTGATAGTCCTAATAGAATTTGCTGCCCTAAGTTAACTCAACGTTAAAAAAAGAGTTAAAAATATATACTTCCATTCCATTTTTTCTTAAGAAAAAAATAAACATCATGAAGTAGCTTATTTTCAAGAAAATATAAAATTGAGTTTTTTTTTTATTTTATAATAAAAATATCTTCAGACCAACTGTACAAAATTAAGTGACATTAGTATGATTCCAGAAATAAGAAATGTTATTACATTAATAGCCTCATCATTTAAAGATTGTAATTTTTTTTATTAGCGTGGGTGTCCGGATTTGCTTGTGCGCATCTCGATTAATTTTATGAGTTTTAAAGTTAACAATCATATAAATTTCTAATAATTTTAAGATTTATGAAACTCAAACAAGTGATCTAAAAATTATAATTTTATTCTGACCAAATATATCCTTTTCTTTTTCTCAAGTAACGTTTTATGATGGACCGAAGCCAACAACAATATAAGCTCCTAACATCAATCGAGGCTAATGGTCTAGTAGAAGTTAAGAGTTTAATTGGACCAACTTGGGGTTGGTTGTTAGCTGTAGATGACTAATTTTGTCATGAGCCACTCTCCAAAGTTGAACCACTTTTCAGCTCATGGGTCATGCTAACTCCAAGACAATGGGTTACCTGACCTTGTAGATGTTTGCCTGACTATAAGAGAGATGATTGAAACATAAATAATCTTAATTTCAACCATTTTCTAAAGTGATTTTGAAATTCAATTGGGCCTAATTCCTGAGTGATGAAGCATTTTGAAGATATTTTAGCTGCTAAAGACTACAGTGAGTAAAGATTATATAGAGTGAAGGAGGAAGATACAAACATCAAAGCATAGGAATCTTGCTCTTTAGAAAGAATATGAACTGGGAAAATCATATGTAAGTGATTGTGGGTTATATAGAAGTATTAAACATTAAAATTATATTATCTTATAATGTTTCATGAGTGTCTTTTGTCTCCCTCTCCTTTTGTTTCTCTGTTCTTTCATTATCTTATAAAGATTAATCAAAATGGTTGCTAGCATTGGTACATAGGAGTTGTCTCCTCCTCTGTATGGAGACAATCATCATATATAATTTATTTAACACAACCATGACGTATAATAAGAGTGTTGTCTCTTATTAAACCCATCAACATGAGGTTTAGGTTGCACGTCGAGGTAGTTGGTCTAGATGAAGGGTTGGACTAGTTGGTTTAATTTAACCCAAATCAATCATAAAATAAAAAATAAATTGGTCAAAACAACACCCTTTTAAAAAAATAAAAGTTGATTGTTTTGACTGAGTTTTTATAGGGTCATAAGTTGACCTGTGAATCAACTAGGTCAACTCCAAGTTAACTTCTTTTTCTTACTATGTTATTAGGGGGCTTGACTTCATGATGACCCTTTTCAGGAGTACTTGGTTGGTTGGGAGTCGCCAGTTAGTATATAAGAGTTGTCTCTTACTAAACCCAACCCAACATAAGGTTTAAGTTACAGGTAGAGCTAGTTGACCTAATAATATGTCATTATTATTAAAATGAGTAATAAGTCATTATTTCTAATAATATTTTAGATACTAATTTTTTTTAAGTTTTTTATCCTTAGATTAAAAATGAATAATATTTTATTGCTAAAAATAAATGTTTAATATTTTCGAAATATAGGACAAAATCCTTTGAAATTTTACAAACTTGTTGTAATATCCATGAAACACCGTTTTTAAAACATGCCAAAGTATTTTAGATTTTTTATCAAAAAAAATGCTCAAATAATTTTTAGGATTTTTGGCCATTTGCAAGGGAAAAAAGAAATTTTTTTTAGTTTTTATTTAGACTTTGTTTGGAAAAAAAATCATTTTTTCTTAAAATAAAACTGTCAAAATAGGCCTAAGAGGTGTTTGCCAAACACATCTTTAAACCAAAAAAACCTTTAGAAAAAACATTGCAAGTCAAACAAGACCGTAACCATTTCACCAGACTTTGACCTAATCGAGTTAACCCTAAACCTTTGGTTCGACCATAAACTAGACCAATGACCACTGATTTGACTCGAAAAACAAACCAAAACCTAAACTAGAATCCAAAATGAATCAAACTTGCAACAACACAAAAACCCAAAATATTTTGGTCAAAATGGATAAAAGCCTAGAAAAACAAAGAATATTCAACGAGAATCCAACAATGTGGATCACGATTCAGACTAGATATGAACAAACCAAAGATATAGGCATGTTGGAAATCAATCACAGAACAATAATTAAGCATCAAACATCAATGATATCAACCAATAATCACAATTTGATCAAAATAGGTTTTGGTACAAAAACAAAACCATGGGATTAAAACTCAGAAATCATGATTATTGATGATAACTAACCCTACATTATTGATTAATGAAGTCCAACGAAGTGTCTAGTGCGAAGAAATGGATCAAAATTGGTCCAAACTCAAAAATCATGATTATTGAACAATATTCGTTCTACATGCAGGACGAGGGGAGGACAAAGGAGAAGAGGGAGGTGGGAGGGATTACCTGGCATGGAGGAAGCCTGCTGTGATGAGAAGGTTCAGTTGGTGGCTCAGGAGGCTTCCATAGAGGGAATGGTGGCTGGTATCGCTACTGGTGAAGGAAGAAGAAGAGTTTGTAAAGGAGAAAGAAGCTCGTAGTGGCTCCTCCTGAAGAAGGGTGGTCAACTAATGGTTGTGCTAGTGACTTATGGAGGAGTTGGTGGTGGAAAAACCAGAGGTGATGGCGGCTAGAACGACGATTGGCGCTGGCAATGGGAGGAAAAAGGAGGAACCTTTGGCTAAGACAGAGAGAGAGAGAAAGGAAGAAGTTGGCAGAGAAAAAAGAGATACTAGCAATGGGCTCTTCCTAACATGAGTTGGTCGGCTGGTGGTTCGGCTAATGACTTGGGATGAAGCTGATGATGGGCAAGTCGGTGATGATGGTGATTGGGTGGTTGGAACGGCAGAGAGAGAAGGAAAGAAAGAATGGCAGAAAATCAAGGGGGAAAGGCTGTTTTTTTCCAATATTTGCACCTGATTTTCTCCTCCTTTCAAGACATGAAATCCTCATCTATTTATAGGGGTTGGAAGAGGGATGTTTGGTCTCCACTTGTTCCAAATCTTAGCCCTTAGATCGACTCGGAAGGATCTCAACTATTGGTTCAAAGTAGGCATCATAGGCTGTCAAATTTGTTGCAGATGAGGGGTTAGTTGGGTTCGCCACTTTAGGGCGGTTCCACCACCTCTATGACGTCAATTGGTCAAAACTGACCACACTGGGGTGTAGTGAGATGTTATGTGATCATTTTATTGTAAGTTTTGTCCAATTTAGTGGAGAAATGAAGCGTCAAATGCCTTAGAAAGTACGTAACTCAAGCAGCTTCTCTAGATAAGAAAATGAACAGTTAACACAAAAACAACATCGTTTAGGCTAATTTCATTTTAGTCATTTGATTTGCAATTTATTCTTCATTAATCCCCTGATTGGTTTCAAACTTTCAATTTTGTGCAATTGTACCCCTGCATAACTTCAATTTAAGCCCTATATTTCAACGTCTTGGTCCTTAGTCTCAAATTTATGCAATTTTACGCCTAATTGACCATCAAACTTTCAAAGTTCTTCAATTTCACCCTTGATTTTAGCCAATTGAGTCTTTATAGTTTGGTGCCTTATGCAAAATGGTCTTTGGTTATGAATTTCTTCAGTATAGCCCTTAATTGATCCCAAAATTTTAATTTTCTTGTAATTTAACCCATGATTTCATTCAATTGACTTGGTAAAAATTAAATTTGGTCTCATAAAATTCCATTCTTCTCAATTAAGCCCAAATTGAGCTTCCAAACTTAATTTTCACCAATTAAGCCCCTAATAAAATTAATTTGACCTATTTAAAGTATAATTAAGTCCTTACACCTAATTAAATCCTTCAATTTGACCCAAATTAATTCTTAAACATAATTAAACTTTAATTTGGCCCACGATTAAATCAAATTGGCCTATTAAAAATATAATTACATCATTAAGCTTAAATTTTAAGTAGATTTGTCCGATAATTATTTAATTTGACCTTAAATCTGCATTGTCTCTCCATTTTTAGGTAAAATGAGGTACTATTAAACTTCTGATTTTGTCTAAAATTACAGCTTAATTTTTCTTGCTTTTGGTAAAACGCTAGCCTTCTTGCTATTATTTTTAATATTTTTTTATTTTGGAAAGAAATAAGATAAATTTGGGGAATAAGTCAAAAATATATTATGATAAAATCATCAAAATCATGCATTATATACCACCTTCCATAACTGCAGCCCCCAATGATAGCCAACAAAAACATCAAATTTCAATTCAAAACTTACTTTTTAAACTCTTGAAACCCAAATCATGCTCAGGAAACAAGAACATACAATAACAAACCAGAAAAAGCATCAATAACCCTACTGTCATATCTAACAGATTTTAAAATCACTTTATTTTATTTAATCTAAACATCAAGCATATTCTAAATATCCAGCAAAATTAACAAACAATTCCAAGCAGGATTAAACAAGGAAAAGAAATGATATTTTGTGCATTAATCAAAATTAAAGCTAAAAGCAATATAATGCAAAAAAATGTTCAGAAACACCATAGAAGATGTAAGAACAAGATAGAGATGTGCCTCATTGACATCCTCTACTAGGCTAAATGAATGTTGTATACCTTTCAAGTTTAAAAAATGGTTGCTACCTTTTGGTTCTTTCTTTTTCAACCTTGCTACTCTCTCTCAAAGTTGAGGAAATCCTTATTCTAGGCTCTTAAACCTTCACACTTAGAGCACTACAAAATTTACCAGTTTTACCAACGGATCTAATCTATTGGTGTAAGATTGCCACTTCATTGGTAAATTTTTACCGACCAATTCATCAATAGAAAACGTCTGTCAGCATAGCGTTCGTCGGTAATTTCATATCCTATCATTAATTTTGTCGGTAAAAAATAAAATAAAATACCGATGGTTTTACATACGGAAAATGCATGCCAAAAAAAATTCTCGCTGGAAATATTTCGTCAATGATGGTGGCATATGAAGTAAATATTTTTCTACTCCCGGTAAAATACAGACAGACTGTTTCCATCTATAAAGACGTCGGTGTTTGTGGCATTTCCAATAAATATTTTTCAACTTTTGATAAAATATCGACAGAGTGTTTCCATCTACAGAGACGTTGGTGTTTGTGGCATTTCCAGTAAGTATTTTTCAACTCTATGTAAAATACCGATAGAAAAATTCTGTCTGGAAATCCGTCGATGGTGTTTTAAAAAATATATTTAGAACAAATAATATAAATTAATATAAATTAATAGTAAAAAAACAATAATGAAAAGAAAATTGTATTAAACATCAAAAATATAATAATAAAGTTAAATAATATTCATCCAAATATTAATTACAAATTTAATGTGTTTCCAAAAAAAAATTAAACTAGAACAATGGCGGAGGAGGAGGAAGAGGATGGTTGTTCCCGGGACCATACGGACAAAAAGATGGCACACATGTATCACCCATTTGTGATCTAATGTCCATGACCATTTGGCAAAGTTGTTCATAATCCGTTGAGAGTCGATCGTATTGTTGTTGCAAAGCCACGAACTAATTAGATTGGGTGCTCGATACTGATTGGGAGCTCCCAACGATTGAGATACTACGGGTCACCCGCAAGTTCTCGGCCGTAGTGTTGGAGAGCTCGTATACCCGATTTTTATCGGGTCCACCAGACGATCCTACCTTCATCCACAAATCCAAATCAAAATTTAGATGGGTCGAAGGATCATCCCCATATCTCTCCCTTAACAGGCTATTACAGGTCTCCTGAAAATAAAAAGAAATCATCATATTCAACTCAAGAAAATAATAACTTACAAAATAAAATGCTTAAACGAACATACCACGAAGTGTTGAGCGTAGTTGTCAATGAACTGTTGCACCCCCTTTTGGCGATCTTCACTCCGCACGTGCGCCTCTACAAACAGCTCCATTTGGCTCGACTCAGGTCCAAGAGACGTAGCCTGTAAGAAAAAAAATTAATTAAGTAACAACAAATTAATTAACGATATATTTCATTTAAATTAATCTTACCATTCATTTCACATGTGCAGCAAAAGAAACGGAGCTGCTGGTGTGAGTGGTCATCAAACCATGAATTTGCTAGTTCTGGTTTGTCTACACCGGACTGTGAGCGTCGTGTGAACTGCTCGGAATGTATGGTGGTTTGAAATCCCTCCAAACCGCCACGTCATTCTAGCCTTGTAGACCGTTATCTCTTGCGTATTTTTCAGCTTTTTTTTTATTCATACCAAAAATCACGCAACCTACTTCCATAATGACAAATTAGATTTTAAACATAAATTTTTTTAATTAACAAAAATATCATATTGTTTTTAATGTTACCTAGTTGCCGCGTGATTTTCCCACACCTTCTCGCAATATTGTCACGCGTGTTGTCCCACTCGAATTTGTGCTGTGTATAAATAATTTATTTTAAAAATAATAATAATTTATTTACAATTATAATAATAATTTATTAAAAATAAACTAGAAATAAATTAAATTAATGAAATATTGATTAGTTGTTCATAAATTATGTTATAATTATATAAAAAAAAGAACTAAAATCAAAACAAACTTACATTGAAAGGTCGTCCTTCCAATGTGCCTCGTACTTGCGGGTGAATTTGATTCCGCTATGAAGGCACACCGCCACTACGCTGTGAAACCGTGCTGGAAGAGGCAGCATCGCGAGTCGACACAGGTGCCTCTTCTTGATCGACACTTAAGGACATGTTATCCTCACTACTAGAAGAACTAGCTGTTGATTTTGTTCTACGCAGCTGCATAATTTTATACGAATAATTACATAATTAAATTCAATTATTAAAAAAAAATTCGGCAACACCTCCCTATACTGCAGACTACCCAAAGTTTTCAAATCTGCAAATATTGACAATAGCCACAAACCAATTGACCCCTTTCAAAAATCTTATATATAACCTAACATCTATACAAATAACAATTAAAATTAATGGAAATAATTAAACACATATCATGCAATAATAGAGTAAAATTGAGATAAAATAATTAAATTTAATCCTATATATTCAATTACTAATTACAAGGTAAATTCAGCAACAACAATTAAAATTCAACAAAGTATTCAATTATTATGGCAATACAAAAATAAAATATATTCAAAAAATTTAAAAAAAAAACAAACTATAAAATTTAGGAATGAATAATTCTTACCTTAATAATGTTTTATTTCAAGTCTTTATCTACATTATAAAAATACACCAAAACAAAAAACACAACAAAAATAACAATAACTAAAACAAAGAAAAAATAAAAATAAAAAAACCATTAAGCATATTAAATGGAAATACATACCATTTAATTTGATGAAGATAGAACTAGAGATTACAAGCAAAAAAAAAATTTGAAATAAATGAGAGAAAAAAAATAAAAACGAGAGAACTGTGAAACGAAGTAGAGGAAAAATGAACTGAAGGGGCGGTTGCTGGGAATTATAGCGCAATTTTATTGACAAAATCACTGAGGACTATTTAAATAATATTATTTTTAATTATTCTATTGATGAATTTTCAAAAGTCTATCGGTAAATTTTAAATTTCGCACTAAAATTTTTAAATGACCCTTTAGAATTTTCGCAATCCGTCGACAAGTTCACGCGGTCAGAGATGCATTAATACCCATCCTTTGAAATTCACACAGTCTATCGGTAATTATGAACTGCACCGGCAAATGCCAATGGACTGTATCCGTCGGTATAAACATCATTGATTGTGGCATTTGCAGTAAATATTTTGCAACTCTCGGCAAAATATCGATGGATTGTTTTTGTCTGTAGAGACGTTGATGGTTGTGGTATTTCCCGTAAATATTTTTCAATTCTCTGTAAAATACCGATGGAATATGTCCATCTGGAAATCCGTCGGTTATCTTGCATTGTTCATGACAAATTGTGTTTGTATTGCCTATTTTTCCTCATGTAAACACTTAAATTACAAACTGACAGCACAAAACAATAACAATAGTGAACAATTATAAAATAAATATTTCGTGTTACAAAATAAAAAAAATGCCTTACACTTTCGTGTTTTGATAGTTAGTCAGAATGTTCTTCTTCTTCATCGTCAATTGAATCATCATCAGCTCCATCGCAATCTTCAATGTGGATATTATCATCTTCTTCATTGACATTTTCTTGTCCGCTAGTGCTCAGAACAACATTCAACTTCTCTGCGTCAATATCAACAAGACTATCATCGAATACACGAAATTTCAATTTTCTTTTAAGTCAATCGAAGGAGCAACTCGATATGGTTCAACCAACTCACTAACTTGAAAGACTTCATCTCGCACTCTTATATCTTTGTTCTCATCCTGAACAACCTCGACACAACCCCTGGGTTTTATTTTTAAAACAAATAACCAATCAACTCTTTATCGGTCCTTTCTAAAGGAAGAGGTGTATGTGTAATAAACTTGTTGACATTGCTTTGCGAAAACAAAGACATCGTTTACGTTGCGAGGTCTAGCTTTTGAGTTGATTTCGACTAGACTATAGTGAGGATCTACTTTGATTCCTCTGTCAGTGGTGTCATACCAATAGCATTTGAATAAAAACACTACATGATGCTCGCTATAATATTGCAATTCGATGACCTCTTCTAATTTGTCATAGTAGTCAACTTCAAACTCACTACAAGTCGATCCTTTAACACAAACACCGTTGTTATATGTCTTTCTTCCATGCTCGTATTCTTCAGTATGAAACACATATCCATTGACAAAATACCCGTTGTAGCACTTAACTTTTCTTTCAAGGGCCAGGCTTAGTGAAGACAATGAAATAGCAGCACTCCTTCCCATTTGATAAACCTTGTATATCATTTACAACAATGAATAGTAAACGAGAATTCTATAATGACATACAGTAACTTTGCAAGAGATAATGAGTTTGTGATAGTACTTACATGTGTTCTGAACCACGTGGTAAATTGTTCATCTTGTGATTAAAAGGTTTGAAATTCGGTCAGCTGTGAGTTATTGGATAGTAAATATTGTCGTTGTTGCCTATAAGGTTGTTCCAAATTATATGAGTTTATGATATTACAATATATAAATAGTACATTCTTAACAAAGTTTAAGTAGTACATATACTTACTGAATAAAAAGTGTCAGCTCATCACAGTTAAATAAAACATAATTGTGTGCTTGTCTGAACTCTATTTTAGACAAATATCTTTCCCTTATGGTATTTTTAGGTGTGGGTCATCTAAGATTGGAGAATATTGACAAGTTTTCACTGAAGGCACTTAACCACCATCATCGTGATGTGGAACGCGTTTGATTCTCGTTCTCAAATGAGGATCGAAATAGTACGAGAAAAATGTGAGATCTCCTCAACAATATAGGTCTTACATATTGAAGCCTCAACATACGCCTTGTTCTTAATCCTTTTTTTTTAAGATTGAACAAGTACCTACATGGAATTAATCAAATATTTTCAATTAAGAAAAACAAAGAAATACTTTTATATATGAATTATATTGCAACTGTAATATCTAACCGTTCAAATGAATACATCCATCTATACTGAACCGGTCCTCCAACTTTTGCCTCAAACAGTAAATGTATGGGTAAGTACTCCATTGAGTCAAAAAATAATGGAGAGAATATCATCTCAAGTTTGCATGTTGTCTCGATGATATTTGTTTCAAGCATCTCAATGTGATTAACATTTAACTTACTAGAGCATATATCTCTAAAGAAATAACTGATCTCCGTGAGTGCATCCCATATCCCTTTTAGTAATAAATCACGATAAGCTAATGGAATAATTGTTTGCATAAACACGTGGCAGTCATGACTTTTCATTCCATACAATCTGCATTCCTCCATATTAACCAACCTTGATATGTTCGAGGTATGTCCATCGAGAAAACACAGACTCTTAAGTCATTTGTAGACTAGTAGTTGTGCATTTTTCTCTAACACGAAGTTTGGCCTGTAACCCATCAAAAACCAAATCCATATTTTTACGGTTACAGAACAAAGTTGTATCCAATCTAGCCTTGATGTTGTCCTTTGTCTTTCCCTTCACATCCATGATAGTGTTGAAAATATTCTCAAACACATTCTTTTCTATGTGCATGACATCAAGGTTATGGCGAAGGAGATTGGTCTACCAATAAGAAAGCTCCCAAAAAAATACTTTGCTTTACCCAATTGTGGGTCAAACAAAAACCAGGAAACTTTTGCTTACCTGATTGGAAATCAAACACAATGTCACCGTACTCTAATACAACATCATGCAATTCTTCACGAGAAAGATGCAGGGATGCAACATCCTTTTCAACTCTACCAACAAAGAAATCATTTCTATTCTTTTATATCTGTGATTCATTGGCAAGAAACGACGATGGCAGTAAAAAAAAAGTTTTACCTCTGTTTGTTAGCATGAATGCCTTATTGTTTTCCATGCAGTATGGACATGCTAGTTTTCCATGCGTGCTCCAACCTTAAACCATTTCATGAGCTAGAAAATCATTGATAGTCCACATCAAAACCGCCTTCATAACAAAATTTTGTTTCATCGATATATCATAATTCATAAGTCAAAGCTCTAGAGGACCACAACTGCGTTAACTCATCAATCAACAATCGAAGACAAACATCTATATTCTGGCCCGGACTGCTAGGACCGGGTATGATAGTAGATAAAAACATGAACTTCAGCCTCATACACATCCCTGATGGCAAGTTATAAATCGTGAGTATGACCAGCCAACAAGAATAAGGAGAAGAAAATGACCCGAATGGGTTGAATCCATCTGTACACAATCCAAGACACACGTTCCTTGATTCAGCTGAAAAAAAGGATGCACACTGTTAAAGTGTTTCCATGCTTCGTCGTCAGAATGATGCACCATCACTCCATCAACCACATTATGTGATTGTTGCCATATCATGTACTCGATAGTCCTTGGTGACATAAATAACCTCTGTAGTCTAGGTGTGATTGGGAAGTATCTATATTTTTTATATGCCACGAGAGTCTTTCCCCTGCCAGTTCTAGGTTTGTAACGAGAATGCCCACATGTCATGCACTTGGTCAGCTCAGCATTTTAAATGTAGTATAACATGTAGAAGTTAGGGCATATGTCAATTTTCTGGTATCCTAAATCGAGGGGTTTCATTATGGACTTCGCAGCATAGAAGTTCTCTTTCAGCCTGTTCCCTTCAGGTAAAATGCTTCTCGCTCATTCGATAATTTTTTCATAATCGGCCTCACTCAACCCGTGATCTGTCTTAATGGTGAACTACGGTCGATAATTTACTGTGGTTCGTGCAGCCATCCCATAATGGTTTGTCAGAATCTTTCAACTGATCAAAAAACATTGTTGCATCTGCATTGGGTTTTTCGTCTACGATTGGACATTGACTGACATTAACTTGATTCATTCTCATTGCATCCAAAACCATATTCCTATAAGGATTAATATTGTCATTTGTAACTCCATGCATGTTGCTAGTACTAGAAGTTGACCCAACCACCCTTTCTACTATGCTCTTATTATGAACAAATAGTTCTCTGTGTGCATATCAACATAGGCAATCCTCTAAGAACCCTTTGTGTAGAAGATGCATCATTACAACATCTGGATGCAGATACCTTTTATTTTTACACTTCCTGTATGGACACCTAATACCGCCTCCAGTAAAATTTCTGGGAATAGATATTGCGAAATTAATAAAACCCTAAACCCCGTTACAATAATCCATCCTCTACAATCCTTTGGGTGAATCTCGATACATCCATGAATGATCATCCATGACTTCTATCGAACCTCTATAAAATTATGATGACAACATGTATTAATTAACTATGTTAAGTAAATAAATTTGCAAAAATATTGGTTTACCTTGAGATTATCCAACAAACTAATTAAAACTTCTCATAAAAATTCATTATCAATTATCAACGTCAATGCAAATTTATACATATAAATTTATGGAAATTACAACTCCGCAATAGCATTGATAAAAATTAAAATGAACCCGTTAAACAAGCTATTAATTATTTCATCACAACAAATCTAATTCGGTAATTCAACAAAGTTTCAATAATTTACAAACAAATACAATTTTATAAAATCTAAAACAAACCATAACAAGTACAAAATTATACATTCATACTACAAGTTTGTTTGAGAAATAACAATAAAAAATGTACATACACTAACAAAATACATATACTAAAAAAACAATAAAATTGATATTTAAATGTTAAAATTAAAAAAGATAGATTTACTTACAAAAAATGATAAAATCCACAATAAATCCGAACACCGATGTTGTGACCATAAAAGTTAAAGAAAGATGACTTGTGTTGAGAAGCGGGGGGTATTTTTAGGGGGGTTGTTTGCAGTTTGGGAGGGGAGAGTTGGGATTAGGTAGAAGGAGAAATAAGGGAGGAGAGAGTCAGTAAAGTGGTGATATATTAACTGTTACCGATGGAATCACTAATAGACTCCTTCTGTTGGTGATTCTGTTGGTCATTCTAACTGTGAATTGGTCACGTCACTATACGGAGATCCCGGTTTAAATCCCTCGATCATTCCGTCGGTAAAATCGCCCGTAAAAACTTCCATGTCATCGAACCGCTTTTTTTTAATTCTATATAGTCCGTCTATAATTCAATCGGTATATACTGACTGAATTTCAGACGAAATAGTGTTTGTTGGTAATGATCATTGCAATTTACTGACAGAATTAGTCCGTCAGTAATTTCGTTGATTTTAGGTGAATTTTTGGTAGTGGAGTTCCTTTATCAATATTTTCTTCCCCTTTCTTCCTCTCTTTTTCCCCTCCATCTAGCTAATTTTTCAGGGTGTATTTATGGGGTTTCAAGCTAGGATTTTAATGGATTCAATCAAAGATTGATCGTCATTCATCAATGTTTGGCCCTTTGATCAAGATAGGAGAGTTTCGGGTATGTTTTTACAATTGTGAGCTCTGTATCTATGTTGGTTTTACAATGATGGTTTTGCAACATACTTGGTTTTGTAGATTTTGGTGGTTTTGCTAAACTTTGAGACTTAGGAGCTTGTTTCTAGTCTTTTGATCTTGAGAGAAACGTGATCAATCTTTGATAAGAATCCACTGAAAAGGCTTAAAGTGTGAACATATGAAAAAAATAGTAGTTTTGAAAAATAGGTATCACAACCATCAATAACTGAGTTTTTCACTTTTAAAATTTTGTCAGAGCAACTCTAATGTCATCGTTGTTGAAGCACACTTGAAGTTGGTATAGGGGGTGCACACCTTTCTTTTGGATCCAACCTTGCTCGATATAGAGGTCTGTAGCTTCACATCCATTCACTTGAAGGTGCCAACTCGATCAGCCTAAAATCTATCAATGCAATGATGGCTGATCAGGGACAAGATTTTGTTAAGATCATTGAAGAAAATGGGATGTAAATATTTGATGAGAGTAGCTGATCTTTGTAAAAGGGTTGTTTTTTTTTTTATCAAATGGTTACAACCCCTGAGGTGGTTGAATGTCGCTGCATTCATTCGTCTGAAGATTCCTACTCAATCAGCCATAACTGCAGGAAAAAAAAAGATAAACAGTGGTTGAACGACGCGTCGTCTAAGTTAAACCCAAAAGATTAGGGTTTTTAAATATTGGATTTGGCAAACTTCAATTTAGTCCATGTTCTTCCAATTGCTTTTAATTGCACCTGTAATTGCCTCATAACTTTTAATTTCATGCAATTCCACCCCTATCAATCAATAGTCAACCCCAAAGTTCCACCCCTATCAATCTCAATAGTCAACCCCAAAGTTCAATGTCTTTTCCAATTAGATCCTTAGTTTCTGGTTTATGTAAATTGACCCTCAATTTACCATCAAACTTTCAATTGTCTTCAATTTGGCCTCTGATTTTGTCAATTTATATCCCTGAAATTCCGCGCCTTATACGGTTTGGTCAATTAGGCCCCTATCAAGATTTTTATGTTCATCGTCGATGTCAATACAATAGAAATGTGATGGTTTTTCAATCTAATCATGCTACCAACAGCATTATCAAATACATATTATTTAGTCTTCTTTAAATAAATCAATCTAGGACATATGGTTCGTGTATAAGCTGTACAAATTTCTTTATTTTAGACAAATTGAATTCGAAGCACTGCACATGATCCTCTTTCTTACAGTTTCCAAACAGGAGAACGTACTGCAATTGATGAATTGTATTGAAATAATTTAAACCCTTCTAAGAAAGCTGAAGGCATGGATACACTCACACACACTCTTACTCGAGGGAAGAATAACGATTCACAGAAATCTTGATATCGAATTCACATTGCCTTGCTCTTTCGGACCGAGAAGGAACTCTTGGGGAGTCCTCGGATGCATCAGCGATTCAGCACAGTTGAAGTATTGGCATTCTGTGGTTAGGGTTTGTGTGTCAAGGAGTGAGCGAAAAAAAATCTAAATTCTTTCTTTTTCTCTTTCATTTTTTATTTAAAAAAATAATAACAATGAAAGGTTTTAAATTAGATAATTTTATTTGAGAAAAATTGAAAACCAAGAAAAAAATATTTATTTCTCGTAATTAAGTTTTTTAGAAATTTGGTTTGGTTCAATAACCGAAATCGAACTATCATTTGCTCACCCCCAGTGTGTGCTTGCATAGGCAACTCTGTCAAGGAGTAAAAATTGGAGTTTTCAAATTTTAAGATTACAGTTTAAGAGCGTAGGGAAATAGAGTGAAAACTCTGATAATTTTTGTAATTCAATAATCTCACCTGAAAAATAGTGTACAAAATTATTTAAATACAAGAAGAAATTTATAATTAGTAAAATTCTGATTAAGTTAGAAACACCTAATCTAAATAAAAAAAATCCAAATATAACTAGAAATAAAAAAATTCCAAGCAATAACTTTTGTGTCGAATTTGAGCATGTTCTCTATCTCATATGAAACTGTCTTTTTTTTTATCTTGCAGATAACAGGATCTTTAGAATGTTCTAGCAAAATTTCAGTTTGATTTAATGGTCAAATTAAAAGTTATGGCTCGTTTCCATTAAACTGCACTTTGAACTCTCTCGAACTCCTCAAAACCTAAAAAATGTTAATAATTAAGAAAGTAATATAATAAACATAATTATTCTAAAATAATAAAGATAGTGTCCCATGTTAGTCCCTCTATTTGTGAAAAATCCACTCTTGAGTTAGTTGTTAGAAATTAAACTTCACCACTCCAAAAATATAAATATTTTAAATATAATATTGTCACTAATTTACACACAAGATAACTTGCTCTAAATATCTTAAATTCAATTTCAATAAAGATATGTTCATATAAATTTTTTTAATCCAATCAAAACTTCTCAAACCCAAAAAATCAACGACACTTTAAATCATTTTTTAAGATAACAACAATGTGTCTGGTCATCCTTAAATGTAATGTCTTGATCACTAGCTGATTTGGTGATTTCAAGAGAATGATCCAATAAGACAAATGTTTGGTTCGGACAACATATCTACACTTAAATCCTTTTTTTTTTTATATCAACTTCAACCTCATGAGAAATTACAACAAATTGTTCTACCTTCTCATTAGTTGATTTAACCTTTACATGTTCACTAACTTTAGATCATCCTTTGAATTTTGCCTCTACTTCGAGTTTCTCTAACTTTTCTAACATGTTTAGTGCCTTTAGGTACAAATATATCATTCATATCATTCTTATTAATTTATATAAATTATATCTACCTAACTATGTAGCATTTACATCATACTGCCAAGGTTTATCAATATCAAATTATATACATCTATATCTACCTCATCATAATAAATCTCATCCATTTACTTTCTAACATAAAAGATACTTTACAACATTGGGTTATTTTTATTTTTTTCCCCTCCTTTAATTCATCCAATTTTATATGATTTGGGGTGTGGTTCTAATAATAACTTTAATTTATTAGTTGTATGTTTGCCAATAATATTTTTATAGCTATTACTATCAATGCTCAAATCAAACATGTTTCTATTTATGATTCATCGGATATGAAATAACTGTTTTCATTACAAATCCTCGAAAATATTTAGATTTAGCAACATCTAATAATTTTGATTAAAGATGTGATTTGTCAACTTGTGAGAAAACTAGTAACTACAATGTATTTTTATCATTTTCTTCTAATCTTTAGTATAATGATAATTACTCATTTTCAATTTTGATTTTTAATCAAATTTAAATTTTAAAAAAAATGAGTTTGTTTTTATATATATATATATATATATATAATGGAAACATTACAAGAAAACGAGAAGCACAATACAGGAAAAAAAAAACCTACCAGCCCCCATCTTTACCATTGAAGCCGTCAACGCGAGCCAAAGAAAACACAAAACCCGTCATCCCTCCACTGTAAAAAGGCCATTGTTGTTTTCAATTCCTACTCCTAAGCTTCCTCAAGAACCCGAACTTACAAAAAATGGTAAACAAATCCTCCCAGCACCTAGACAGAGACCGAAACGGGAAAACCTTCAAGCTACTGGTGTGATAGGTATGTTTCCCCAGCTCAAAATTTAATTCCTTTAGTTCTTTTGTCTGATATGGCATGATGGCATAGTACAATAATGCATGTTTTGGGTTTATGGGCTAGATCATTTATTAACAGGTTGGGCTTACATTTGGACTTTTTTTTTTTGTTGACTTTGTTTGTTTGGACTAAGTGTAATATTTGAGCTAATGGGTTTTTGGGCTTTAATGGCATGTTTTATTTGTCAATTTCCTTTTTTAAAAAAAAATTAATCAATTAGGGTTTTTTTTCATCAAAATTTTATTTTTATGACCAAACTAAAAAAAATCATTGCTTTGCATAATTTAGCATAAAACAAATACCATGAGTAGCATAGAAAAATATCAT
>Ga0325401_1001623_pt1 | contig 19211 bp, 17 predicted proteins | sample PopdelMetagenome_FD_205666 | JGI IMG/M metagenome (GOLD analysis project Ga0325401, IMG submission 205666) | Populus deltoides microbial communities from Bellville, Georgia, United States - Xylem-PdKOR-R2 | ecosystem: Host-associated > Plants > Phyllosphere > Stem > Wood/Secondary xylem | place... | reverse complement strand
TTTTTTTGTTTTTTGTTTTGTTTTTTTTGGAAAAGAAAGGTCAAAGGAAGCTTTATTCAGAACTGTAATGGCTAAAACAAAATACTAAAATTCAACAACGAATGCTCAACAGGAAGTTCTCTTAATTCAAGGTCAAGATGCTAGGGTCATGCTTGGACAGCTATCCACCGTGCAGGCCAAGATGTCTCTGTAGTCCCGGGATATCTTGAAAGAGTCATAAACCTCTCCATCCCTGCTTTTCTTGTACTCAAACAACAGGTTAGAATGGTCAAAAGCTGTAAGTTTAACAAATCCGTAATCATGGTCTTTAAAGTAACTCCATGTAGTATTGATGGGTGTGAAATCTGCAAGGCTTGCTCCTCCTCCACCCGCAACCACATGTATTGTTCCATTTAAGGTGCCCTTGTAGAAGAATTTCTCTTTGCTCGTGCAAATATTCTATAATGATAAACAAGAAAAGAAATTAGGTTCAATGGTGTGATAAAGTTGGGTGTTGAATATATAAATCCAAGTTGCAGGTTTATTTGATAATTATTGACATACATAAATTGGCATTTACTAGAATTACAGAAAAGAATTGCCAGTTTCCATAGAGCTTGCTATTTATAGGAAGAAACTACGCGTAAAAAGAGATGGATACAGTCATGGACTTCAAGCACTTTATTCTCCAAGGTAATTCTCAATTAAGTAGAAATAACCTGCCTATTGTAAGAAACATGAAAACATAGTTCTGGGCATATAAAGAAATACTAGAACAAACAAGTAGTGCAACATCTAAATACTGTGTTCCCACAAGATTTTCCCCGCGGTAGAGCACAAGATACTGATATTAATGGTCATTAGATACAGTTCCAAAAAATTGCGCCCCAGAGTCTCAGGACTTTTAAAGGATGTGGGCAAGATAACTGGAACATGGTCCAGACTTCACTTCTTGACCTGACTCTACAAGTTACAAAAACAGAAATGCAGAAGTGAATGGCTTTTAAGTTGATTTTTGTTTTTCGTGTATGTTTTTGGACTTTTTAAAGAATGTTGACAAGATAACCGGAATATTATCCACCCACTTATTGCCTCTACTCAGGTTCCAGGCTTGGACTACCAGGCCAGGCACTTTAAGTTGAAATGACCTGAATTTCAGATTAGTACATATAGAGCAAAGAGAAATAACTTGTGGGCGTGCGTCCCTAGTGGAACTTGTGTTCATACCTGGTAAATGGGACATGTCCTTTCATAATTGTGAACATGGCCGTACATGGCTATATCAACCTTGTACTTCTGCCAAAGCTTTTGAAGGCTCTCCCTTCCCATAGGTTCCTCAAATGATCCTTGATCAGCATACCAGGTAGCAGATGAATAACCTAGCACCCGATGTGCAAGGAAAATTAGCCATGGTTGCTTTTGTCTATCAGCAGAAGCAAGGCAATGCTCAATAAATTTGTATTGTTCAGTTCCCTCCCTCCAATCATGTTCTGTGTCAGCTATGCAAAATCTGAACATGCCATAGTCAGTGGAATACCTGGTAGCAGGGAATCAGAGGATCAGAATATCTGCTAACAATTACATGCAGAAACTAGGAATCAATTATTGGCATGTTCTTCTAGAACAAGAAAAAATAACTGAAATGTCTTAGAAAAACTCCAAATAGTGGGTTTCAGTGAGGAAGAAACCAAAGAAGCCACAATTTTTCTTGTTTTGTTTACCATTAAAGAGGTTTGAACTAAATTACCATCAACATTCAAAATTACAAATGGAATAACCATAACCATCCAAGGTTAATTATCTTAAAAAAATTTCTAAAAAATTTCCCATACCAGAACTTAGCCCTGTTCTCAGCAGGGACATAGAACATTGTCTCAGCCAATACACCACATTCTCCTCCAGAATCTGAGTTCCCATAGAAGGATCCTGTTCCAGGCCAGTCACGCTCATGGTTACCACTGAAATGATACAACGCCAATGACCATATAAGATGAAGTGGATGAATAATACAAGCACAAACAAACAATACAGATAACTTGTGACAAACCTTGCAATCATGTAAGGAACAGTTGATGCAATTGGCTCAACCTGTGCAGTGAACTGGTCCCACTGAGAAAGGTATCCATTTGCATAGCATATATCACCAATGTGGAAGACTATATCAATGTTTTTCAAGTCTTGAATAAGCTGCTTGGTAGTGTTAAGGGAGCCACGCTGGAAGTTGTTATATTCATTGGAGCCATCAGCTTCATCCTGCAAGGTGAAAAGTACTTCAAAATGTGCACCAATGCTTGTGAATTGATTTGCTTTACAATCTCTATTCATCCAAAAAGAGAGAGCTTTACAATCTTCAAAACTGTGAAAGAAGGTATAACTTTATGACATACAGTGACGTTGACATTAGTGGAAGTCATTGAAGAAAAACACTAGTAATTTAAGTCATTTAAACATGACACTGATGCATTTCTTTCCTAAAGGAGTGATAAATATACATTGGACAATATTAAAAAAGATTTACACGTGTTGGGGTCACCGAATCCAGAAAAAATTGTCTCATCAGTGCATATCTTGCATGTTATTAATGTTCCTGATGAGCATATCTGTTTAGGATGCGATTTTTTATTAGATGTGCAAATTATTTGGGAGAAAGTTCTGACCTTTCCCATGTCTCCAAAAATAACAACACGCTGTACAGAACTTTGACCCGGGTATGGAGATGCTCTAAACTGGTACACTTGACTCCAAACATATGTACCGTTGAATAATTTATGCCCAAGCTTGTATGTATACCTGCACAATCAGTAAGGCAGTAGATTTTTAACACAGCGCTAATCTCTTACAAATGATTAGGTTTGAGATGCTCATACTATTTGATGTGAATGGGCTTCCTTTACTGTCCTCTACATGCTCTATTGGAAACCATCACTTAATCAAACAGTGGTCTAAAAACCAAAATATTTGCATAACATTACTCTAACTTGTGCATGCATGATATAAGACATCATTCCATTCCTATCAACTGAGCTTGGTCATTTATTATTTGGGGGATATGGTCCAATCTGTCCTTTTATACTGGGGTGAGTCTTCAATTATATCCTTAATTGAGTCAATTACATCTTTATAAAATGACTGAGTTTCCAGTCTATCCATTAGTTTTTTTTTTTTTTTTGTCTAAATGAACTGAATCAGCCATGCATATGACTTCATATTATACCAAAAATGGTCAAGAGCTTTGTGGACTTGTCAGTCATGTGCAAAGTACGTGACAAGCATAAAACAATATTTTTTAAAAATTCACACGGGACCAGTCCTCTCTCCCTATTTAAAACCTCCCTCTCCTCCCCTCTCCTTCCCTATCTCTCCAGTACCCCATTCTACTCCACTGAAGTTGCCATTTTCAGTATAATATTAAGTCTTCTACTCCACTGAAGTTGCCATTTTCAGTATAATATTAAGTCATGTACATGACTTAATATTATAATTTGGACTTAAAAAAGTTAATAGAAGGATAGATTGGAAACTCAATCATTTATAAGGATAAAAGTGGCTCAATCAAGGATATAAGAATAGATCAGAAACTCGCCCCATTATATGTGGACAAACTAGGCCATTTCCCCTTATTATTTCGACACAAGTTAGCACATCAGAAATCAACATTGGGCCACAGAATATTATAGGTTAAGATAATGTATGACATACACAGAATTCGGCCATAACTCCTTCAGAAAACTTGTGTGTATAAATCCAGGATCACGCCACCCAACTGTCCTTGCTGGTGCACCTGCATATACATTTGATAAGGTGAATCTTCTACCAATAGAAAAGAAGCAGTCAAAACGTTTTTAGAATGCCAACCATTCAGGTTACCAATAAACAAGCTAGAGAACAATCAACTTGTTGGTGCAAACTCTGCTAATTAAGACTTAACTAAATTGATAAATTTATACCATTATGCTACCCTACTCGACATAATGAATTTAAATGTGTTGGGCTAATTCTTTTCTGTTTTCCTAATGAAAAAAGAGACCATGTAGCATTTCTGATATGCCAATTCTAGTTGATGTACACTTCTTTGAAATTCAAAGTTTGAATACCAAGATAGACAATGGGCTTTCATTCTAATGTCACTTTCAGCCAATTCCAAGCTATCATGTAATATCACAAGGTAAAAGAGCCACCCACCACACATGCTATTACGATTAAAAGTCAGTGTCCCAGCTGGGGATCGCATATGATCACCATCTTTTCGACCCCATTCAACAAAGGGTTCTGCCTCATTGATCCCGTACCCGCTTGTCCATGTTACAGTCATCTGAGTATAGGAGTTCACAGCAAAGTTATAACTTTGAAAAATAGTTGCCCCAGTATAAAATAAAGTTTATAAACTAAGGTGACAAAAAAAAAACGACACTTGATTTCTAATAACAAGCTTGCAGCATACATAAATAATTCATCAAACTGTGATAAAAAAAAACTATTTTATATACGCAACAAAGAGCTTCACATATTCCTCTAGGTATTCTAGGTATCACATATGAACTTTCAGATAGAAAAAAAGGGGAAAGTAGGCATTACTTCATTCCATATCTTTCCTTGTGCTAAGCGTGGGTAAACTGGCGCATTTGGATTGGTGAAAGCAACTTTATTTGACACTGCCACCACCTTGGGCTATTATGAAAGAGCGGGTAATTAGATTGAATTTGCAGCATGGTCAACCATGATGGAATACCAAAACAACCATACTCATGAAATAAATTTGAAATAATCAGAGAACTGTGAAAGCTGCGAGAAGAAGAAGATTAATAGGAAAATTAATCATTGGTGCCATTTACTTTATGTGAAATAATCTATTTATCACATTGCAAGTAAAGAGCAGAGAAAATCAAAAGCATACATTCGTTAAACCTCCAGAAAAAAGCACAAAAGAGAAATCTGATCTCTGGTTAATTAACTGAAGCCTCAACGACCCCTTTCCCTCCTTTCTGTATCCTGGACTACTGTAGTTTGCATACTGATACTGCAAGATTAAAACAGTGTATTGGTATCCCTTGTCACTTCAAGAAAAAGGGTAGGTTAAAGAGCAAAAGTCTTGTGGAAGAGAGGTGAGGATGAACCTTAATAGGTGCAGTACACAAAAATGGAGGAGCTTGTTTTGAGCCATCATCAGGGTTGCAGGTGGAGGCACTGGAAATTGATAAAGATAAGCATTCTCAATTCGATAATTGTTGAATTTATTCAAACACTCACAGGAATACCATTGAAAACATGGCAGATTTTGACAATAACAAAATTTAAGAAGCCAGGCCACTTTTCTGATGCAAAAATCTACACATACCTGAAATTAGCAGGAGAAAACACTCCTATCCAGTCGTCATTTGATGGGTTTGGAGAAGCGTACTCCAATGTAACCCACTCAGAATTTTGCCCCTAAAACAGTGAAAGAAATTTCCAATCACACAACAAATTGATTTCCCCATATTGTCAGACCTTGGCCATTGTATCACTTCATTCAAAACCCAGAGGATATAGTAATCACATCTCAGTTTCCAAAATAGGCAAACATCTTGCAATTAAAAAAAGAAAAAAAAAACAAAAAAGACAAAGCTTTGGTCATATTATGGGAGCTGAATAAAATAACCGCTGCTGCAAAAGCCTACCTTGAGTCCAAGAACTGAAGGGGAGGCTTTAATATCAGCATTTTCAAAAAGTTGAAGTCTTGTGTTATGAACAGCGATTCTTGAAAGAGGTTGCTCTCCATGTGAATTCGCCACTTGAAGAGTTGCAAGAACCAGTAGAATAGCAAAGAAGACAAATTCTAATCCTCTCATCATCCGAACCCAATATCTGAAATTAAAAAAAAAAAAAAAAAAAAACTAACTTTTCGATCACATCGAAACTTTTTAGCTAAAATCTAAGACAACTCATGAAAAATGCAGTTTAATTTTAAACGATGACCAAAAAAGTAAACCAACAGGTGCGTATAAATCCCAGGCAGCATAAGAACTGAGCTACGCAACCAAAAGGAAGTAGAGAAAGTACTAACCAGCATAACAATCCTGAATTGCTAGTAGTTGAAGTATAGTACAACAATTAAAAAAAGAAAAGAAACAATAACAGGGGAAAAAAGTATCGGGTTTGTGATTGAATTTGAATCTATTTAGCAAGAAGAAGAAGAAGCTGGACTGACTGATCACATAAGAGGGAGTGATGGGATGGCAAATTATAGTAGTGGTAGAAGCAAATATGAACAGGCTTGGAATCTTCTTTTGGATATTCCAACAAATGTCCAATAAGGAAGGGCGGAGAGTCAACTGTTTTAAGGTTGCCTCGCCGGAGAGTTATATCGCCGGGCACATGATACGAGGTGTGTCCACCACACGGCACAGTTTCCCTACTTTCTTTCTGCAGGGTTTTTTTTTTTTAAATAACCTTTTCCAATTCTATATCATGCTTAAAGTGAATTTGGTACGCCTTTTTTTTCTTCCTATTTATCGTTATAAGAGCAGTATTTTATTTTAGGCCATCATTTTGTCTAAAATAAACTGCTATAAAATTAAGGAAAACACTGTCCAATTTGTCGTCTGATGCCGAAGTTTGTCTCGGTTTCTTAACACTTTGAAATCAATTGAGGAGATAACAACGTAACAAAATCCTTTGGATACACGCCCACAGAGCGCACACCAAAAAAAAAAAAAAGTTGGAGATTTTCTTGCACTTAGAAAGCTAAAAAAGATTAATAGATACATACCATAATAAATAAATAATATTCTTTTTATATGCAGGGGCATTAAATCTGGTCCGGTGACGGTACAAGAAGACAATCTGTGTGCAGTGCACTCCCATCGCATTCTGAATTTAACAGCCAGTGCCATGCCAACCACGAGTCAAATAATAAATTGGGATCCTCGGTAATTGTCAATATCACGGAATCACATTCAAATTCAAGAATATATGAATGTGATCAATAACACCTCTAATAAAAAAAAAAATCATCAAAAGATTCCAAAATTTGCTTCTTTTGGAAACCTTCTCGGCCAAAAGATACAAGTATCTCGTTCATGAAGTTCTGAAAAAACTTCAGGTAGAAAATAGATTGTTTCCTACAGTTTTTCTAGAAAAATATTTTTTATTATTTTTTATTGAGTATTATTAAGACTTTCTAATTTTATATATATATAAAAAAATATAATAATATTTTGGCAAGTAAAGACATGGAATAAATAAAATTAAGGATTTTGAAAATCTTCGTATACTTATAGTGATTTTAATTTTTGAGGGTTTTGTGTCAAAACTTATTTACCGTTTGCTTTTGTATGTGTTAATTGATATCATAACTCAACAATTCTTGATAATTATTTTACTATGCTATATGCTAAAAAAACTATGGCTAAAAAAGATTGCATAATAGGGTATGTTTATATAAGAGAGGAGGAGACATCATGAAACTTATGTGTTATTTATGTTTGTGTTGGTTGTTGTCATTTAATATCCTAGTGTTGAGATCCATGATGGGACGCCCTGCATAAATATATTGGATTAAAGATCCATGATGGGGTTTTCCACACCAAGATGTTAAGGACCCGTAATGGATTGATCCATGCACATAAAAATATTTTTGATGGAGAACTGCAAATTAAACATAAGGATGATTTTCTTCCAACCCGGGAAGACTAACGCATGAGATTTTTTAGGAAAATATATATTTCTCCATTCTTTATTATGATTCCTTTTTGCTTTTATTTCTATTTGAAAATAATATTTTTTCTAATTTATTTTTTCTATTTAATATTATTAGAGTTTTTCTATTTTTTTTTTTTGTATAAATGGTTGTGATAATCTTTTGGCAAGTAAAGATATAGATAAATAAAATTAAATATTATAAGAGTCTATCTATACTTATGATGTTTTAGTTCTTGAGGGTCTTGACATGCAGTAAACTTATTTATCTTTCACTTCCACCTGTGTCACTTTCCATGGCTATTCCTAGGTTGTTCTTGGAAAATCAATTTCTTTGAATGTTTTTCATATCCGTTATAGATTTTATTGATTTTTTTTTAGCGATCTTCAATAGTTTTCAGTTTTGCATCCGTTTGCCTTTTGTTTTTGTTTTTTAGGTGAATGAGATAATTTTTAATATGCATATAATATAAAACAATATATATGTTGATTATATGATGGTTACAAATAGTTAATTTCTTAAATATTTATATATGTTATTTTATTTTTTGATACTCATCCATTATTGATTTTGCGCTTGCATTCTGTTGATTTCATTGGTTTTGAATAATATAATATTTTAAAAAATTATAAAATACTACATCTTTTTAAATAACATGTTTTTGATATGTATGTTACGAGACTTAGCGCATGTAGGGTGTTCCCATGGCATCGCTCTTGTGTTGCTAGTCACGGACCCACGGACCCAGAGTTCAAGTCATGACACCCAAACTACCATAATTTCTCTTCTTTTATTTTTTGAAAATTTTACCTCATCACTCATATAATAAAGTAGACTAAGTATTATCAATCTCTTTTCATATTATATTAGATATTACTAGTTTTATTGGACGGGCTATGCTGGTATCAAACTAAATTTTTTAATGAAAAAAATATTCACATCACAAGAAACTATTTGACATTATTATTAAATCTCACCCAACAAGTCAATATTAAAACCTCTTAACCTGGTTTTTTACCTAACTCGAGTTTCAAATCAAATCACGTGGAAATTGTCCCAACATGACCCACTCACTTTGATGAGTCAAAAAATAACCTATATGATGACTAAAAATACGGTTTGGTTTTAAAAAATTAAGAATATATTTTTTTTTAACATTGATATGGTGATATATTGGATCAATCCAAACTTTGTGGGTTATTATGTCAAACTCGTAACTCGGATTATGAACTCCTTTAAATTTAATAACTTTTTAAAAATTTTTTTTTTTTATGTGATCTAATTAACTTAGCGGGTCTAAAATTTACCTAAATAACTTATGAAATTATTTTAATTATTTTTTAACTAGTAATCCTAGCTTTTCGCATTAAACTATCAGTCACCTTAATTAAAGAAAATGAATCAAAATATAAAAATTAAATAATCAACCTATTATCCAATCACACCTATCTTCTTCGTAAGCAAATTGAAGATTTTGTACATCATCAGTTATTAGTAATGGTAACAGTAAGCTGTAATACAGAACGTATTATCCATTTTGAAGTTTGAACTTTAAACAAAATTGGAACATACAATCATGACATGCAGTAAGCTAGGTAGATGCAGAATCAGGACATTCTTCCTGTCAGTTAGAGAATAGAGTGCTGCATTTGACCTAAGAAGCGATGAGTTCTAGGCTACCTCTTGGAGATCTTTCATTTCCAATCTTCAAATAGAAAGTACCAGCCACAAGAGCAAGATTCCTGGATGGCAATAGAAAATTGAGAAAGATGAGGGCATGTAACTAGCATCTGTGTAAATAAAGAAAGGAAAAAAAAGAAGAAAAAAGAACGGAGGCTAGCGATGAGAAAAAGTACTCGCGTCGAGCACAAAAATACGACTTAATGGTTACAAGATAACAAGCAGGAAATCTACTTGAGGATGGGCGAAGCTAGTTATTTGTTTGACTTTTCGGGATTCGTTTACTTTTGTGGGGGCAAGGGTCCCACGAGCGAAATTTGTTTAATCTTCCAGGAGCACATTTACAAGGCAAAAATAAGAGAGGAAAAGAAAATATGTGTGGGCAACTTTTCAGGGTTCCAGGCGATCAAATAAAGAAGAACGGATATACCAAATAATGAAGAACGGATATACCATTTAGATGACCTTTTGTTTCTTTCTTTGGCCAATTTGACACTCTCTAGCTAGGTGCCATGAGTGCCATGGGTGCCATGATTTGAGGGAAAGGGAATGGGAAAAGGTGTAGTCAATCACGCCACAGCAAAAAAATCCAAAGCACAGAAGACTTTTTGTGCTGCGAGTTTTTTTTCCCTTCTTTTTTAGTAACTTTTATGCTAAAGTTGATCAGCATAAAAAGTAGAGCTTGACAAAAGGCACTTACCTCCAAAACTGAGCTTGGTTTGAATTTTTGACTCCCGTGTCCCGCTCCAGGCATAGCCTGATCAATCAAAGGCATACATCAGCGTACAGGTTCTTACAGAAAGAGAAAATGAAGAACAGAATTGGAATGGTGAACTGTGAACTAACCTTGGCCAAAACAACTAGTGGAGGTGTTCTTCCCATTCCTACAAATGCAAGCAAATGACTGATCAAAACCTGCAAAGCCACACAAGCCCCCGCTGGATTCACAATCTTTGCATAAATTAGAATAGTATGAACCATTATATTGCAGAGAAATCCCAAATTTCCATTTCACTGGATCCCCCTCACTCCCCCCGAAACTGTATACTGATGTATAAGAAGAGCATTGGAGCTTTGGAAGATCCAACGTGTAGCCTGCTAGTTGGATAGGTGACTCGTAAACACAACAAGTGGAAGGTGGCGCATTCTGTGGCAACCCTATTCCTGTCACTCCCTTGCAAGAGTATAGTCCTCTGCATACACGGGAGCGCGACCCCATAGCACACAAATCTTCAGCTGGATCAAATAAAGGAGAATTGGTTGAGCATCCAAGCAAGACAAATATATTTTCCCCCGTTAAAGAGAACGGACTAGCTCGATCCAGGCTAAAGCTTCCTGAGTTCTGCATTGAACTACAAGTAGACATGAAGGGGTCTGTGATAATTAAGGAACCAGTTGTGTAATCGATTTCTGAGATATTGTAAATTCCAGTTCCAGTCGAGAACTCTAGTGTGTCAGAGTTGCATCTTACATATCTAGAAAAGTCGGGGTGCCCGCAACCAAATCCGGAGCCAAAGGGGTACTTCACTGGCATTGTGCCACAAGTGTCATGACATGTGCCATTTATTGGGATAGGATGCACAGCAGCAGAGATGGTGAAATGCACGGGGAGGGAGAGAAGAATGTAGGTGAGGATCCATGCATTTGAGGTGGATGACATTGGTGAGAGTTTGGGAGAATTAGATATTAGCAAGTTTAAAGTAAGGAAGGAGCTTCACTAGAGAGTATAATAGATTTATAGTGATATTTGGAAGAAGGAGTTGATGGTTCCTTTCGGTGGAGGAGACCACTTTCAAATTTCTCCTTCTTTTGCTTCCTAAAAGCAAACCATATCCATGTGGGTTCTAGCTGTAAAGCAACGTACATTCCAGTAGAAGTCCCAGCAAACAGTAAAGAAGAGAAACACACTTGTTAATGTGAACACTATGACCAGTAACTTTCAACTAATGCAAGTGGACCTGCAACATATTTTCTTAAGAAACGTGATTTTTACTGCCCATTCAAACAGCGATATGATTTCCAATTTATCTACAAGTAGAAAGAATCTCTAGAGATTCACACTGGATAGAAAGAATTTGAATGTATATTTCAATACAAAATAACACATACTAGGGCACAAAGAAAGTTTTACAGCTACAGCAGCAAAATGTCATCCTAAAAAGCTGACAAGGTTTATCTTGCTTTCTTAGCCATTGAATTTAACAGCTCAACAGGACTCCCGAATGGAAAAAAAATCCAGCTCCCATCAGCTGATTCATCCACCAATAACGCATGTAGATCTAGTATGAAGATACAGCCTTAGTGAAATGCCCTCAGAATACACATTGCGGAAGTTAATGGTGCAACTGAACTCTTCTAATTGAAACAAGCACTGCACTGGCCTCGTCGCAGAAGACAGTCCTTTACTGAATCCTGTCATGACTAGAAACCAAAGGGAACTCAGAATCATCTGGAAACTAGTCCATTCAGGTCATCTGAATAAAAGAAAACATGTTTCATTTGATTGAAAGTAGGCGCTTCCAATTTGAATTCTATGCATCGTCGTCAAACTGTGAACAAAAGCTCAAGCAGACAACTAACCATGGGACATCCTTGAAACTCACGCACTTAGCCCAGCCCAATTCTTAAAAGCAATTAGCGCTTCCATTTTTCGGACGTTCCTCTTTCTCAACTTCGATACTTTCAGCTTCTTATGACTCCCCATGAATGCTTGCTTGTACTTCCATTTATCCACAAAAATCTTCCATCTCCTGAGATTTTTCCACTACTTGCATCGCTGCATCAAAGAAACCTTCTCTCACCAGAGCAAATTGGAAAGCATAACCAAACTGTGATCAAATTCAATACCCTTCTCTATATCAGGTGAGAACTTTTGCTTAACCTCATTCCACAGCATCAAAGCACCGAAATATTTATCTGCAGTCACATACCCGTTAATTAGGGACAAATATGTTTGGTCATTTGGCTCAAACTGGAGGAAAGCCATTCTTCTGAAAGTCCTCTTTGAATCCTCTAATCGCCCAGCATTACAAAAAGCATAAATAATTGAATTCCAGTCATGACATTTCACTTCAACTCGAGGGTCCTCAACAACTTCATCTAAAAAAACAGCCACTAGTCCAGGGCGCTGGCTTTCCATTAAACCTGTCATAATTGTCAAATAGCTTCCTTTCAGGTCAGGTGTTCTGGCCTCTCTCCTATCCCAAAACAGAGTAATAGCCGACTGGAAATCTTGGCTTGTCATTGATGCTTCTATTAGTGCATTGTAGCTTCCCTCATCTAACTGAAGCCCCGAGTTGCTAATTTCCATGACCAGTTGAGTAGCTTCAGCTGTTCTATACCCTGCAATATGCCTTCAAGATTGGCACAAAGACCCCAGGACCTACAGAACCACCTTGAGCATCCGTTTCATGACAATGCTGTGTGCTTTATCTGATAATCCAAGATTAACACAGGCACTAATAATACCAAACCCAGTTGATTTATCAGCCACAGTAATCCAACTTCCGAGATTCAATGATCAAGTTTGCTAAACCCTTAATACTTCCATCTTTCATAAATCGTTTTACCACTTGTCAATTAAGTTTCCTCACTAAAATTCGAATCCCCTCCACCTTGTTCCCTCAAACTACATAGAATAGAGTCCGAAACAGCCTCTAAATTCCCTGACTTTACACGCCCCCTAAACAAATTACTAAAAAACAGCTTCTTATAGGAAAAACCAAACCCACCCATCAAACCCTTTAACTCAATTATCTTATCTTGAAGCCCCTTTCACGTTTATGATATTTAACTACCAAACAATAATTGTAAATGGCTTCTACTAGTAGTGTAATTGACTTCACAAAAATGTAGTAATTCAGGTCAAGCTGTCCAGCTTAATAAAGACCCAAATCCATACAGCATTTAGGGAAATGAATGAGCCACCCGGTCTGACCCAGGTAATAGTGTCAAGTCTCAACCTTCATCGCAAATTTCAACCAAGGCAAAAGCAAGCAGCAGACAGCAATATTAGTGTATGAATTATCCTTGATTCAAAGTTTCGGATGTTACAGATTCACAATGGCAGGCCATGTACCCAGGAAAAAGAGGGAAATTAGCATGCATGTTGCGGCTCCTCCTTCGCTCTCCACCAGAGTTCCAATCAATCTGATGCTGTTCAAGTTTGGCAGGACCCTCCCCCAGGGCTTTGTCGTTTGCTTCTAGCAGACTCGTCTGGTGTGCTGTTCTGCAGGCTTTAGGCCTCTGGTACTGTTTTTCCTTCTGCACCGAAAAAAGAACAAGAAGATCTCCGGACCAAAGCAATAGCAATGGGAAGAAGGATACATCTCACAAGGTTCTCGACGCAGTAAAGGACCCCTCAGCTGGTAGAGTAACCAACGAAGGCATTCATGAAAAATCCCGCAATCAAATAGCAACTTCAGTTACTAATTCATCATAGGCCTTCTAGGAGGCGAAATTAAGCAAATAAGAAAGAAAGAAAAGGCCGAGTAAAGGACACGATGAGTTTGAGAAATAAGGACCGGAGATTCACACGGTCACGCATTCTAAACAAAACAAAAACAAGGGGGAAAAAACACTGGACTGAACTAACAATCAGACCACATATGGGCGGGAGAGGCTCGTATGTAGGGGCCGAGGTCAAAACAGTCAACGGAGGGAGATGTAGTTACCAACCAAGCAGTCCTAGACAAAGTTCATGTATTTACTAGCCACCCTGAAAGTGATTTTCGCGGGGACCACAATTGCCCCTAACCCTTCAGACCCAGAAATTCTACCGGGTTCTGTCAATCAAAATAGTTCGATGGTCGCAGCAATTTAAGCTATTGCTATGCTTGATTGCTATCAAAATAGTTTCTACAATAGTTTCTTGTAATTTGATTGTTTTTATTCCTTACTGATAAGGTCTTGTGATTATTCCTAACCCTTATTTTACCTGTAAGTGATCATCGATTCAAATGGTTCGGTTTGAGTCAAAAAAACCTAGCCAAACTGTTTAAATTAAGGAGCCTATTATATGCTTCAATGTTTAATGAGCCTTTAATATATATATATATATAAAATCCGGTTTGGTTGAATTTAGTTCTTTCGACTTGTTTCAATTTGTTTTTTTTTGTTTTCAAGAAAACAAAAAAAAAAAACAAATCAAGCTAACTTTTTGTTAATTTTCTAATCAAAATTATACAAAAAGCTCTTAGGTTGAGACTTGAGAGTATCAAATTATCAATCAATGTCAGGAGTCCAAAACGAAGAAGAAGCAGAAGGAATAACAGGGAAAGACCAAATTTAGATGATGGATCGCTACTCTCATGACCCTTGCAAAAACGCACCGTTTTGGTAACGGTGATTCGCAGCGTTTAATTTAGTTTTCCTTTACGCACCGTTTCAATCAGTTTTACTAGCTGCCTTTCATTCTCTTTTGTTCCTGTATGTTCCGAGGAATAGTTCTAGAAGAGAACGCTTGGGATATATAGCTGTAACAGACTTTGTCTGGCTATGCATATTTTGAATACAATGAATTAAATGGAATCCAGGAAACCATATCGTGCTTTTCCTTCTCTGTCCTTCTAACCGTTTCTATCCTCCTCCATTGTTGTTCATCTAAGAGCAGCATTTCCATTTATTTCTACCCAAGCTATTCCATTGATAACAGTCACCACTACTTCTTGCTGGAGCAAATCCAGATTGGTGTTGTGGAAACTCAACTCGCAACTGTCAACTTGAGACAAAATGTATGTAATCATTTCTCGTACGCTATCTTTCTGTTCCCTCTTCAAAGACTCCAGGGAGTCCAGGCGGATCAAAGAGCTGGAGTGTTTTTTTTTTTTTTAGAAAAAAAGAAAAAAAAATCCAAGAGCCAGAGCAGCATTTGTAAAGTTTCAACAAAAAATAGCAGACGATTTCCTTGGACACCCATTACACCTTACCATTCAGAATTCCCGAAACTACTGTTTTATTGCGCTTCCCTTGTCACCATCATTGTGCTCTGGAGAATCCATTCCGAGAGGGCCCCCAACATTTTTTTTTTTTATTACGCAGGATATCTGCAGTTCATGATTATGAGTGTAATTATAGATGTTTTTTATTTAAAAATATATTAAAATAATATTTTTTTTATTTTTTAAAAATTATTTTTGATATTAACACTTCAAAATAATTTGAAAACACTAAAAAAATATTAATTTAAAATAAAAAAATAAAAAATTTTCAAAAACAAGCAACCAAGCTCTCATTTATCATCTAATCAAATTACCGAAATTTGGGGGGCCCAGTACGTCACAATCAAAACTTTGGTCTCCTTTCTCTTAAAATTAAGGAATCTTGCAAATCTTTTGTACCAAATACTACGGCGTGACACTACAATTTTAGGGTGTGGACTGGTCATGAGTGAGCAAATAGAGAACGTGCAGCAATAAACACAAATGTTTAACCTAGGAAAACATAACTAGCTTGTTTCTCTCAATGACATTAAAGAGTACACACGTAAAGCATATACCACTGGTAGCAACCTTCTAATAGAAGGCAAAAAGCATAGGTCATCCCCAAACCAAGCTTAAACGGAATGCAATCAGTAATTTATCATCGCTGCCTTGCAGCCGTATAGGAATACAGCTATCGGCCACACATAATGGACAGATTGGAGATCGAACCTATATTCCCGATCTCTCTCTTCACACTTCTTCCGAGACCACTTCTCTAGCCATCCCTCCAGACATCCCTTGCAGAAAATTTCCCAGCAGTCTCTGATCAAGAACCATGTTCGGCACCTGTTAAAAGAATGTCATGTTAAATTTGTGTGTAGTTAGGGCGGGCAGGCATGTGCGTGCATGTGGTGTGAGAGAGAGATTAAAACCTTGTCCCCGAAGAAAATTTTTGTATTATCAGCAATGGCTTCAATGAATTTCAGCTCGAGAAACTGGGGAGTAAGCTTCAACTTGTTTGCTTCAGCTTCTTTCAAGACGCTGAGAGAGAGAGAGCAAGTATATTAATCCACTTTCAAGAAATCGACTGAAAGACACCAACATGAAGGAAACAGGGAGTTTTCACCGGTAGAATGCAGCATCTGCCAGGCTCTTTTCATGAGCCATATACATTTGATTCTCAATCTCTTGCTCCCGCCTTGCACTGTCTTTCTCCATCAACTTCTGTTCCATGAGAATCTTGCTCACATTGGCATTCTTTTCAGCCTCACTGATAGCCATCTTCTTTGCTGTCTCTGCCTCTTTCTCAACAAATTTCTGTCTCTCAATAGAAATTAAGACCTAAACAGCAATTCACAATCTGAATCAATCACTCTCACAGATGCATCTGTGATAAATATTTCACATACAGAAAATTAGGAATGTCAAATTCAATGTGCCCACCATAGCATCCAAGTTGCTCAGTTGAATGAGGTTCTACGATGTTCATAATACCATTATATCACTCTGCTAAAGCCACATAAATAGACAACCTTAAAACATACATGTATGAACAGTCTCATAGAGAGAGAGCCTTCATATCCAAAGTAATCTCAGAAAAGATTTTCATCACCAACTAAATCATCTTTTATGTCCCAAACTAAATTTCAGTGGAGGGAAAGTAAAAGAATGAAGATCAAACTCATTTGACTGAGAAGAGCGTAGCATACCTTAGTGCGTTCTTCTTCCATCTGTTCGAAATTCTTTCTTATGCTTTCTGGAATGGTAGGCTTTGTGACACGCACACTTATTATTTCAATTCCAGGAGCATAACGTGTGCAATCGCCTTGAAGAGCATCTTTCATCTTTTCATCAATCTGAGAAAGATAGTGAAATTGATCTTTCCTCAACATAGATGCAAGCAGGAGGAAGAAATATAAATCAACTTTAAGACACGTTTGAAAAGCAAACTTGATGGGCACAACCACCATCCAGGGAATGATCTATTGGGTAAACAGTATGTCTTGTTTAGAATTCCATAACACACCTGATCAAAAACATCAATATAAACTTGTTGAAGAGAATGAGAGCTGCAGAACTGATTGATTTCATGATGAATCTTGTCATATATCCATGTGTGGTCATACTGCACGCCATAGTTCAGTAGTGTCTCATATACATATTCCTTACCAAGCCGATTGACAACCTGAGACAAGCATTTCAAGAATGCACATAAATTGTATTAAGAGGAAAAGGCAGCAAATATAAATGGAGATTGTCAAGCCTTAAGCTGCTTGTGATGTCAATAAAAAGCCACAACTTCTGGCCTCACCTCGATTTTCTCGAAGTTAATCATGACTCCTCCTTTAGTACCACATGGAATATCCCTAACCTGCATTTTTTTGAGATACAAGAAGGATTCAAATGTCAACACAGCAATACAGAGCTCTCAATCCATGACTTGGAAAATATAACGTACCTGATCTGTCTGGAGTGTCACCTGAACAGGCTCATATTGGGTTATCAGAGGCAACTTTAGATGAAAACCTGAAAATTTTAAAATATGATTCCACAAGCAAAGTGCCAGGAACACTAAATGCAACTTGGATAAACAGTCATGTTTTCACACCTGGATCTGTAACTGTCTTTAGAAGCGCACCTCCTCTCCAATATACCCCAACATGACCTTCTGGGACTTGGTGCAAGATGGATAAACTATTCTTAATATTGGATGACGATGGAATCACTATCTATAATATTGCCATAGAACGTCATAAATTCCCTGGCTCCACTCTCAAGTAGCATATATTCCAGCTTATATAAAAATTCAACATACTTCTATAATGTTAACCAAACAAAGTAAAAATATTAAAGAGCACCCATCCACTCATGATCTTGGTCTGTTGAGAATTAAACAACGAAACAATTCGAATTCGAAATGAAAGATGGATGTAGAAGCTGGGGAGATGATTAATGAAGTCAATTTACCATCAAATTCGGTATAGAAGACCACAGTCCGATTCAACTAAAGTTAAGCATAGCTGGTTATTGAGCTAACATTTAGATAATAATGCATTTACAGACTGTGAAATCCCTAAATTTTAGCTCAACTACATTCCAAAATTAGAAAATCAAACCAAATGAGGAAGATAAATCATAATCAAATTCTCCACAACAACGCAGCACACCTGTTTCAACTTTCAATACATAATTAAAAGTTCTAATCTATAACAAGCCTGGAACGGCATTAATTACCAAAAAAATCATTATTTAGCAAAAACAAAAACCGTTTTACAGACCGTCTACATAAACATGCATTTCACAGCACTGCTATATATAAAGAGGATGCTGAAACAGTTAAAACACTGGTGAGAGAGCGACTACCAAGGCGAAGATGGCGATGAAGGAGAGGAAGACAGTGAGGATTGGAGAGAAATCGCCTGTTGGAGGAGGAGGGCCGCGCTGGGGAACTGCTGCTCTTTGTTGCTGTGGATCCATGGTAAGGGGGCTTGCTGGAGAAAACACTCACTTTGGGTTTTTCTTTTAATTAACATCTGAAGATCTTGCGTTTATAAATGGAGACAATGTGATGTTGTGATGTTGGGTGTTATCAAGCAGGGAATGTAGTTACGGTCTTAACAGATCATGATCGTTGGATTAGGACCTGGCGGCTGTTTTCTCCACGTGGATCCCCTAACAGAACAGTCTGCTTTCGTTGTGGAAAATAAAAGAAAATGGGAAAACGTCATAGATGCTCCCCGCATGCTTCGTAACTTCCATGATATTCATTTTAAAGTTTTGTCTTATAGTAACGTTCACTAGCCAATTTATCTGCGCGCAGGTTGAATTAAAAATTATTTTTATCAGAGAAAATTGTATTATTTATAGAATTATTATTATATTTTATTTAATAACTAAAAATTCATTCAGGGTTAAAATTATAAAATTATCATTAAGTTAAAAAAAAAAAAAAA
>Ga0325401_1001621_pt1 | contig 19229 bp, 15 predicted proteins | sample PopdelMetagenome_FD_205666 | JGI IMG/M metagenome (GOLD analysis project Ga0325401, IMG submission 205666) | Populus deltoides microbial communities from Bellville, Georgia, United States - Xylem-PdKOR-R2 | ecosystem: Host-associated > Plants > Phyllosphere > Stem > Wood/Secondary xylem | place... | reverse complement strand
ACAAAATTAGTATTTTTATGAGGAAATATTTTTAATAATGAGATGAAGAAAACTAGCAATCCATCTTGTAATGAAAATGTGAGATATTTACATAAAAATAACAAAATTAACCTAAAATGTTACAATAAATATCTAAAATTTAATTTGTTTTGTTTTATATTAGATTTTGAAGTATTTTATTTATGTTTATCTATAAACTTCAATTTAATAAAAAAAGATATATAAAATGGGTTAGTTTAGTTATTCTATAAAATTATAAGGAGAGAATAACAATAAATATTAAAAAAACAATAGATATAAAATTATAAAGAGAGAATAACAATAAATATTAAAAAAGATTAATTTTTTTTTTTGGTTCCATACAAGTTGATTTTTTGTTTACGTATTTCCTAAAAGGCCACGCATCAATCATCTTTCCAGTCCTAAAATGAGTGTCTTACTGCAACGAATATCGGCCTTTCCTGTAGATTTTCTTTCTTTTGCTTTGTATGAAGCCACGCGGCAGAAGCATATAAGGCCAAACAAGAACAAGTTTTTTCCTTCCTTCTTTTCTTTCTTTGAGATGGGGCACTCAACTCGAGTTCTTGAGAAACCCACTTGGTTTTGTGGGTTTGGAAAGAAAGAAAATAAGAATTTATTAAAGATTAAATTGAAGAATTGAGTAACAAATCCACCTATTAACCAGCTAAACCCTTGATCCATATCAGATAAGGATTTTGTTTGTTGGTTCCTATTTAAGTTCTAAGTGGACTCGGAACGAACAAGCTACTGCTACATAGCACGGGATTTTCATCCTTTTGTTTATTTTTCGTCGAACTCTTACCATCTTTTCTTTCTATGTATTGCCATGTTCTAGCAACAAGTGGCTTCTTTAGCAACGATATGGCCGCCTTGACAATGAAAGGCGAAGAACAAAATACCACTACTGATCATGGGTACGTGACAGGCCTTTTTACTTGTTTTTTCTCTTCTTGTTTTTATCTAACTTGTAGACACTCTAACCCTAATTAAATGCATCACACGGCGCATTAATAACTCGATAATTTTAGGCAGGTGACTTGCGATTTTGTTTTTGCCCTTTTCGTTGTCTATAGGACTAGTTCAAAGAAGAGAAAATTGACAATGATCTCTGGATCATCCTATATTCCCATGGAAAAACTTGGGACGCTACAGGGCGATGATGCCCATTTTATTTGCGCAGAGAAGAAAACAGTTGGGGTGGCAGATGGTGTGGGTGGTTGGTCCAAACATGGCATTGATGCAGGAGAATATGCTAGACAACTCATGAGCAATGCTGAATATGCAGTAGTGAATGGCGAGCCAAACAGCAAAGTTGATCCCAGAAAAGTTAAATAGATGCTGCAAACCTAGAAAAATATGCTGCAGAAAACATTCGAACACCCCCCTTGGTAATCCAACGTTTACTTTTCTACTACCACAATTTGAAATTGAATATTCTCAATTTGGACCTAATTGACAACTTTGGGGGCATGATCCATAGAACTTCTCCACAACCAATTGCATAAACGCACAGAGAACATCTCATATAACACAGCATACACAGAATTCCGAGCCACATGAGAGAAAGGGAGAAACCTTTAACAATGATATTCCTTGAATCTAAATAACCGTGGGCAGTTTGCAAAATGTATGGCACATTTACAAGAGATTTACAAACCTTTCAACTCTAAGTTCAACCAATAATGAGGTGCTCTGACCTCCCCTGTCCAGTAATCTGCACTGCAGAACAAGATGCCGAAGTATGTTTTGTAGAAAAGAAACTCTGTTTGCAAGGCTGCTCATTCGCTCAATAAGTTTCACTTTGCAAATCGCAGTGTCCACTCTGCAGCTAGTTCATCATGTTTTGCTCTATCTGCCAAGTACATGTGGGCAATGCCAGGGACAAGAGGATTGTCTGCGGTGAGGAGAACACCAAACGTTAGTAAAACATCAGAATATTTAATATGAAGGTGGTCTCTGGGATGCCAAACATAAATAGCAAAAAGGGTTTTCACATAGTTTTTACTGTACATATAAAACCTGAAAACTTGGTTTTCCGTTGGGTGTTCATCACAGGGTAATTGAAATCGGAAAGTGAAGACTTTCAACAAGAATATGCCCCATGAAATTTTTTTCCTTGACAAAAAGGTATGACCGTGGTTTCACAAGATTATATAAAATGTTCCCCATTGCCAACCAACAAAACTCCTATGGTCATCAAAATTGAACAAAGAAATACAAATTTGTCAGAAATAATATGGAAGTAAAAATCAACCAGCCTGCAACTAAAATAGCAGTTGGTGTAAAGGCCAGAACCCAAATATCTGCCTCGAAACCCGAGCTAAAGAAAAAAAAAAGAATTTATAGACTATTACGAAGGCAAGAAAAATTACAAGGATCAGGGTGAGTGAAAATCGATCTGATTGCAAGTAGCACTTTAGTAATTGTAAGAGCTGGACTCCAACTATCCTTCAGGATGTCCAAACTAAGGTTGCCGGCAGAATCAACATTGCAATGGTAGATACGAGTCTTGAACACTACCTGTAAAATAATCTTATAAGTAAAAGAACGAACATAGAAAGTGGAGCATCAAAACACCTTACTCCCTTAACCATCACCAAAAATATGCTTTCATGCAGTTGTGCTTATATTCAATCTTCCTTGATATGGCTCAGAGTCAACTAATGATGGAATGGTTGGAAATGTACAAGTTAGCAGTCAAAGGTCCTAAAATCTAATACGATAATTCATTATATTATTAACAACATCTTGGCAATGTCACAACTATATTTGATGCGTAAAACATTATGTTAGATCCATGGATGTAAACTATACACAAAGGTTCATTGAACTGCTATAACTACATTTCAGAAAAGGAGTTCCTTTTAATTCTTAAATGTTCCATCTTCATGAGTTATCCTCGATTCTCTCACTTGCTGTCTTCTGATGTAACTAGAAATGCAGGCCATCAACAGAATAATTATCACAGAAGAGCACACATAAGATCTAGGACTGCTATTTTTTGTAATCCAACTAGGCATCACAATAGTGCCACGGCCGACAGGGTCCAACATCACCTATTACTTTGGTAGAGTTATAAATGGAACCCTTATACTCTTGAGCTTCAACATAAAATTTTGAAACATTTTGACTCCTATTTCATTCTAATCTTTCAAGTAAGCTTACCGAGAAGTAGATCAACCACATAAATCAATAATCTCACGTCTAAGATGAAAAACTCAGCAGATATGTATATATGCATGGCAATCAACTAATTGGATGTAAATGCACATACCTTTGGAGGTTTGAATGGATAATCACTTGGAAACGTTAGATCAAGGAAAAATATTCCGCCTTGGTATGGCGTTCCTACAAAACATATGAAGCATAACAGGAATGAAACCCTATAACATGGAAAAATAGGCAAAACTGAAAAGAGAACCCCAGTATGATGAAGAACAAGCTACCAGTTCCTAGAGGGCTGTTTAATAAGGAACATGATCAAATAAGACCTTCAATCTTATATTCTCCAATTTCATTGCTAGAACCAAAAGTTGAAACTTATTTATAATCCAAACAAACAACATCCAAATTACTAGGAAAATAAAAAAGACAGTTTGATCAGTGACAGCTAGCTTTGTCTAAATTAAGCTCAGCAGCAATAACGCATGGAAGTTTCAAAAAGCATAATCCTCAAGACATACTCAGTTGAACTAAAGCTGAGAACTTTATAAAGATTAAGAACAAAAAACAAGAAAAGCAACAAGAACCCATTACTCAAAAAGACAAGAAAAGTAGTGTGAAGTAGAGGAAATAACCTGGAGGCCCCATGACAGTGGAGATCCAATGGTAAAGATTATCACCTTTTGGTCCAGCAGAGCAATCAGGAGGTGGGTCCATGTTAAGTTCAGTCATTTCTCGTTGTATTCTTTTCCCTGATGTTGAAACTGATGTTGGTGATACCCAAGAACTTGTTGCTGTTGCTGATGATCCTCCACGTCCTGCCATTGAGATGCCTCCTTGGCTATTCATTTAACCACAAGAAACCTGACACTTCACAGAGGGGGGTGAAGGGATGGAGAAGCAGTGCAGAGGATTTTGTGAGGTGATGAATAACCCGACAGGTCGTTAATTGGCTACCTTGCTATTCATTTGACCATAAGAGCATCTACAATGGAAGAGAAAAATAAGAGCCAAAACTTTTTTATATTAATTTTGTAACTCTAATAGAATAATTAAATAAAAATCTAAAATGATTTTTTTTAAAAAAAATCATTCCTATATATTTATATAAAAAAATGAAAAAAAATTATTAATTGAATTTTTTTAATAGTTTTTTCTAAAAAACAAAAATTATTAATATTAAATATATTAAAATAAAAATAAATTATTAAAATGAATTTTTTTATTGAAATGCATATAAAAAACCATATTTACGTTTTTTTTTTTAAAAATCAAATCAATAATTTGACTTAACTTTCATGGTTGGAGATGCCCTAAGAAACCTCACACTTCATAGGGAGGTAATGGATAACCGACAAGTCGTTAATTGTGACCAAAATGGGATTTGCAGCCGACCAGTAGGTTGATAAGGGAAAGGTATATAAGAAACGGAAGCAATTATTAGAGTATAATTTTAGTTTTATTTAGAGAAATATGTTTTTACATTCATACATGTTTTAAAATTTTAATTTTTTATTTCAAATTAAAATTTATTATTTTTACCAATTTAACGCATCATGTGGCTACTTTGCTTTAGATGAATTAATGAAGTGAAATAATATTATTATTCTAGGAAAATTAATACATTCAATAATGAAATAACTGATAAGAGCAAAATGGAATATATTTTTTATTGAAACAACTTTGAGAAGTTTGTCAAATTTTGCGTTTTGTCTACAAGAATATTTAACTAGAAACATTAACTGTGTTCAGTAACGTAATACTGTTCTATATATGTTCGGTAACATTATGCTTTGAGAGTTGAGACAACCCAATCACCATTTCTCTTTATTATTATTATTTTGGAGAGTCAACTTTTATTACAACAAAACAACCCTTCAAAATGATTTGACAACGTCTATGGACAACAAATCGTCATCAAATCAATCGGGAATGTAAGGAGAATTCTTTATGCTTTTTGGCGGTTTGCATGTGAATCAAGGCAACAACGGTTGCATTAAATTTTGGCGACTCCATAAACTGGAGAATATATCAAGGCCAGTAGGGTAACATTGATTCACAACAAGCTGTCTTCAGTAATATGACAAGAAGCACAGGCACAGGCCATAGCAGCAGTTAAATCTTGCAAGACATGAAGCATTTCAAGATGCCGGCAACAGGCTGTCTGAACTTAATATTCAGAAACAGTACAAAACATGGTGACAGTTAATTCTTCAAAGACACCTCCGAGCATTTGAAAACCCGGACAGCAGAATCACTCTCACATATCCCGATCCTGCATGTCCTTCACGGCTTTCTCAATTGCTGGTATATTCTTCCTCAAGGTCGACCATTGTTCCTCGTTTAAGCTTATTCCTGAGAGGAGACAACAAGAAAGGGTTAAGCAAAACCTTCACATATTAGCAGCATGAAACACAACTGGGCTTAATGCTTTAAAGAAACAAAATAGTTATTCAACATGGCCTGACTTACACATGTCCACGCATGTGTGCACAGATAAAAAGAGACTAATGACCATAATCCAATGAGGCAGAATATCAAACGGCTTTAATGTAACAGTCTTCAACAACATTTGTCAATTTTGTCACACATTTTATCTTAGATGCAGGAGTTTGAATGAATATAAGTTATGTGTTTCCAACTGAAATCCTTTCAATACACACTAATGATAAAACTGACTCTTAGATAAAAAGCAAAAAACCTTGCTCGGATTCCAGTAAACACTCATAATGCATAGTTGTGCTCTTGGATTCTTCTTCCTTTTATTCTGAAATACGCATATTATCAAGTCCAAACGGTTTTATTTCAATGTCATTCCCATATTTTCTGAATTGCCTCTATGTTTGATGAACATGAAAAGAATAGTAATCTCCTGAAGATTGGCCTTGGTGAAATTATAGCTCTCAGGAAAATCACGCTGCATTGAGTAACTGCCCTAAAGCAGGATGCAGGACACTTCACTACACTAAAGTGAGTGACTGCCTTAAAGCAGGATGCAGGGCACTTCACTACACCGAAATCAAAATCTAAGCATATCCATATCCCTTAAGTTTCCAACGTAAATCATAGAACTGTATGAGCCATCATACAAAACCACACAAATGGAATGACTGCAAGCATCAAACATTAATCTAACACCAGAAGATCCGTTGAAAGAAAATCACACAGATAAAAGATATTGTAAGAGGGGTTCAAAATAGTCTTGTGTCAAGATGCTCAAAATCAGATTGCTCAAGTGATAAAACAAGATTTGAAATTGACTACCGCAGAACTCAACCAGAGAAAATGGCTGCCCCTCACAAAATTAACCGAATAATCAAGGATTGAAAAACCAAACATCCATAACCAACATCTTAATTTATAACTTCTCTCAACCTATACAATTATACACCACTGATTAATCCACCAAACTCGGAGAATCAGACAGTCGTGACTATGATGATCGTCAAAAAACTTCAATTTAACTAGAAAAAAAATCCTCCAAACCCACAACTTGAGTTACAAACCAATCTTATTTTGCATCAATACAAGAAACCCACATAGAAAAACACAAAACTAAACAAAATAATAGAAAAAAACAAAAGCAGCATATAACATTTTGAAAAAAAAATCCACAATTTAATAAATAATCTACCTTTAGTAGTAGGTCTTTCTGCTCCACCGTCATAGTAATACTCCCTTATTGAGACCAAATTTGCTCCTCTGAAATTCTGTATTGTCACTTTTCTCTTAGCTGACAACTGTCAATCAAAAGCAGCAAAAAGAAACATTCAATATTCATTAACAAACCTAACATCTCAAAATCAACATTTCCAAAGCTAAGACCAAAAAGGGGGGAGAAGGGGTTAGGGTTTTGCACTAACCCTGCAAATGACAAGATTGCCCTCATCATCATACTCTTGCTCCTGCTTGCCTGTTTCTTCTTCATCGTCTTCTTGTTTGGCCTTTTGTTCTTCGAGGAAAGAATTAACGACGTGTCTAACATAAGTCTTGTACTCAGATTTATCAAGGTCAAGGTCAAGCTTGTTGGATGCTAACCTACGAATCTGATGTTCAGTTGTAGTTTCCATGTCAGATTCCTCCAAGATTTCTCGTACTGTTTCTTTGATTTGCATTCTGAGTTTGGGTTCCATGTTTTCCTTCCTTTCTATTTAGGGTTCTAACTTCTAAGGATTCTTATTGTGACACTAAATGGAAATAAAAATCTAATACAGGGGGAGGGAGGGAGGGTAGGTAGATATAGATTCTCTAACACTGGTGATTAGGCGTGGTTATTAGGGGTTAACTGTTTCCTGCCTTCGGTTTTTAAATTACATTATTTGGAAAGTACAAGATAGTGTTCTTTTCTGCCAAAGTTTGGTCAAGTTTTTCTAAATACATACATATACATACATACTTATATATAAGAAAATAATTTTATAAAAATCAAATAAAAAATAATAAAATTCAATATCCGATTAAATAAATAATAAGTTTTTAAAAAACAAATTGGAGTAAATCTTCTAATTCTGAATTAATTTTTCAACCCATAAAATCTTATATTTAGGTTCAATGAAAAAGCTTAGTTTCCAACTATTTTAATATTGAAAATAAAATTAAAAAATAAATATTAATTTAAAAAACAAAGAAAAATAATAATTAAAATAATGAATATCAAATATGGTGGGAAAAAAAAATTAAGGGTGATAAAATAAAAAAAATAATTTAAAAAATTATTATAAATAAAATAAATAACAATCAAAAGAGAATCAAATTTGATACGTATAAAAAAATGAAATTGAGAAAAAAAATTATTTTATAAATTATTTTAAATAAAATAAATAATAGTAGAAAAAACATGAATAAAAAAAAATTAAATTTAATGATTGCTTTAAAATTTTAAAGGTGTAACACAAGAAAAAAAAAAAAAGGGTTAAAAGCATCAAACTCAAGATCTGTTGAACACATGCTCCTTTTAGAGATGGAAGACATGCATTGCATCGATGATTCAAACTTTACTTTGAAAAATATTGTTTGGTTGCTGAACATCTCTCATACTTCGCTTTAAGGGCGCAGCCGAAACCCACACATTAACACTTACAAGGCACCAATCAACTATTTTTTTCAAAAAATAATGTTTATATTTATTAAATTATCAGTTTATCTTTCTATCAACTTGATTATAATAACAATAATAAAAAAATAAGATGAAAATACAAAAATACACTTGGACATGTTAAATAAGTTTTATTTTAAAAAATAATTAGGTTATTTTATTTTGCTTGATGAACAAAAATACCCTAGGATATCAATTTTTTAAAAAAAATTGATTGTAAGGATAATGTAATTAACGTGCTTTAGAAATATAAGAACATCGCTTTGTCACCTAAACCCGGTAAAAAAAACTACTTTTTATCCCTTACCTTTTTTTTTTTTTTCCTTTTTATGGGCTGGTTGGTAAAATAATAGAAAACATTTTGGTTAAAAAGACATAACAAAAAACCTTTTTTTTTACAATATTGCACGTTAATTACAATAAAGAATATTGTAAAATTCTTCGGAATAAAAAATGGACAAATTCTTTGTACCTTGATATCACAAACATAAAGAAGAAGGAGAACATGTCTTTAGAATATTTTGATGATTTTCTTTTTCAATAATTAATTTAAGATTACTAGCAATATTGTAAAAGAAGCTCAAGTTCCTGAAAACGTGTGAGAAATAATATAGTATCATATTTGCCTGTTTAGAAATCTCGCCTTTACAGGAAAGTACAATTTTTATGACTTTTTTTTTTGGTAATTACCTTCCATTGCAAAATGAGGGAGATGAAGTTCCCTGATATATCACATTCCCAATACAACATCATCACCGCTGATGTATTTTACTATTCTGAGTTGCTAATGGATGAATTCATTTGTTGAACTCTAGACAATCCATTAAAGATTAATCAGAACATAATTACTCTTAAGAAGTGAGAAATTTCTCTGGAATGTCACTTTATAAAATTTGATTAGTGACATGGAGGGCTGAATAGGTAGAGAGATCTTTCAAAAGCTGTACACAGTAGAATCAACTGCGATGAACATCAAAGTTTCTGGCTCTGCACAAGGATGTAAAACAGACCAGAAGTAATGATGGTCAGAACAACATCAATCTGAGAATTCATGAAAAAGTTCTTCTCTTTTTTATGGGGCAGAAGGCTAGAAAGGATCACATACAAAGCCACATCCCGTGGTCCCAACAGATATAAATCTCAACCTGTTCTCCATTGCCAGTCGAGCTATGGTCAAGTCGATCTCTTTGCAAAGTGTTACCTCCTAAATCTCCCTGGACCTTGCCTTTTCTTCCTACAATATTCGGCACGATACTGTGACTACATATTGTATAACTAGATTGGCATAAAACTCACTACTGTTATACATACATTAGAATTGGAACTAAGGCTACAAAGGAAAGGTGCACACGAAAATGAGCTTGCGAATGTCTACGAAGCCCTTTATGAACTCTAGGATTAGAGAAGTGAAGCAGAGAAGAATTTGTAAGATTTTTCTGCATTTTGATGCTAAGATAAATTGTGATCTCTCAGATCCCATTTTTTCCAGAAGAAGAAGAGGAGGTTTGGAGAGTAAAGAGACCGCATGCTGAATGGATTATATTTCTTATTATGCTTCACTGAGATGCGAAAAGGCTTTTATCACCAAAACAATTGATTATTCTCATTCTCTCATAAATTAAAATTGCCAGACAGACTAAGAAATGAGGAAAGCATATGAAATTGGAGTAGTTCTCTCTTACAAGCAACAGAGCCAACTCATCTTTTAGATGCCACCATGACTTTACATGGACACAATTGTCTGTTGGCCTGTATCTGGATTATAGTCCTGTATGAAAATAGGCTTGACTGTACATGTAGTAACTGAAAATCACACTTGGCCAGCTCATCGAAAAATAAGCATAAAATCTAAGCCAGCTTGCTTAGGAAAAATTTCAGGAAATAATAATAGCAGGATGCACAATTGCTTAGCTAAAACTGTGCACAAATTTACCTGGTCTCACCCTCATCACTGATCACTACAGGAGTTTCTTTCTGCTCCCTTCCAAATGCTACCTCGTCCATGCTTTGGCCTTGTCGCCTATACCTGCCTCCAGAAGCTAAAAATCCAGGACAGGGCCTGTAAGCCTTTATTGGCCACCAACCAAACCCCGGAACGGTTGCAATCCCACCTTGAATTCTTCCCTCTCCATTGCATCCCTTTTCTATTTCCTCTCTCCCACAGCCCTTGCAACCACTGTAGAAAAAGAATGTCCATTAACCTCCTTCTCCAAGGCAAGCAAAAAGAGAGCATTCTTGACTGAAAAATGTGTCAAAAGACATAAAATCATAGTCATATATAACATTCATTAGAGTTTCTTCCATGAGCAAAGCCTTATAAACATCTTTCACCAGCCCAAAGAATTGATCTCTTCTACTAAAAATGGGAGCTTCCGTGGACCTTTTTTGTGCAATAGAATCCCACCCTTCTCCAAAAACATAAACCCACAGTAAATTATTAGTGGGCAATATTATATGCTGTCTCACAATGAGATAGCATGTAATACAAGAACTGATATTCATGCTTTACAGCTCCTTGTAACCCCCCTTTCGTACAGCTAACAAATTCTCCCCAGTGCCACTTCTATGTTGCCTCTCACAACAACAGTATGGATTGAGAAACTGAACAATTTACAGGAAAATTGAGCTGGACATCTCAAGTACTATAATTTATGATAAACTTTGTGCTCACTAAATAAATGAATGATTAACATGTGATCTACTCTTCTAAGTTCCTCATCCACAACTATAACCTATTACTAATCGGTCGTTCAACTGAGCTAAACTATTCCTTAATTCGGCAACCAAACAAATGGAAGTGCATAGCTAAAGCATTCATATATAGCTCAACTGCAAAAAAAAGAAGAGATGGGAAGTACCTAAGAGGGAGCTTGTCAACATCTTCGGTGGTAGGAAGAGCATCTGATGAAGGAGGAGGGGGGCCATCCTCTACAACAGAAGTCGAAGAGGTAGAGGAAGAAGAAAGAGGGATGATGATGGGCTTAGATTGGTGCTTAATGAGAATTTTTGCAGAGCTATGAAACCACGAGTTGCTGTAAGTATATGAGCGTCGAGTGCAAATGGTTTGGTGAGGTGTTGGAACTGAGACAAGAGCTATTGCCATTCTCTCTCCCTATCCTCTCTGTAAGTGGGTGTATGCGCGTGAAGGGAGAGGAATGAATGGTAGCCACTAGCTTGCAGAGCGGTATGGCTTCAAGTCCAACAACCACGTATGTTCGGCCCCACGCAGAGATATCATAATCAACTCGTGCTTGTATTTGTGCCTGGCAAAAAGAAATGGAAGAGGTAAAAGGTTCCACCGAGATTTGAACTCGGGTTACTGGATTCAGAGTCCAATGTCCTGACCACTAGACCATGGAACCTTGTGGGAATTGAGGTCCAATTTTTATATTATTAATATTAAACTAAGTTCACGCGCTTCATTCTCTCCCCCTTTTTTTTGTTTTTTCACCGTTCTCAAGTCATCAAGTTTGTGGCTGATCGAGTGTCCGTTTTGCATCCCAGATGATTAATTTTTTAATATATCAAAAAATATATTAAAAAAAATTCCTAGTCGTTTAGGTCAGTTTCAAAATGGACAAAATTTTGTTCGTGAATTCCCTTGTTTTCTCCTCAAGAAAAAAAATATTTTACATAAATTTCAAAAAATATTAGGCACACGTCACAATATAAAGTCTTCATCTTTGGTAGTAGAACACTTATTTCCTTCGCCTTCAATTGTCATCCTTTCCAATAATAGTTATCCAACTGCCCCAACTTTCTTGACGTCACCACCCTCTCTCACTGATAACTAATAAAATGCCTCATTTTCATTGATAGCACAGATGATGATCATCAACTCCTCCATCAATAAAATGCCTCATTTTCATTGGTGACTAGAAATTACTCTCCATCCACGTGGTAATTTGGCATGATTAATGTTTATAAATACTTCTCAGGTCACAGGTATGGAGGAGGCAAGAAGGGCGCAACTGGACTCCATGCACAAACAAAAACGGTCTCACTCAAGCCACACAAAAAACACATTATACTACCTGTTTCACAAATTATTTGCCCTGCCATACACTCTCTTCACACACACACTGTTATCCTCTCATATTTATTAACTTACAAACGCAAAAGTGCGGCAAATCCATACAATGTTTATTTTTCTTAATGCGATTATTTAATATGTATAAACCTGAAGTTCATGAACAATTCTACTTCCAGGCTATTTCTTGGGCGACTGTTAACCTGCTACCTTTTCCTGCTTTCGAACGGCTAGCATATAGAAAAAGCAGAGAAAGTTGTCGTCAACACTAACCGACTAGCACGATTAAGGCAAGGCGATATTGAAGATTTGAGTTGCCACAAATCTATCATCTCTGGACCCTGCCAGAACAGAAATGCATACCATCTTGACTCAACTGGAAAACTAAAGGCATAGCACAACATCAAATCTTCTCATGCTGGCCTCATGCGCACCACAAGGCATATGGTACAATTGAAAAACAAGAAAATATAAAATAAAATATTTGTAAACATTAAGGCAGAAGGCAGAGGGGATCCTTCTCAAAAAAGAGAAAAGAACAAAAAAGGGCAGAGGCTGAACGCAAGTAAATAAATCACTCAGCGGTCACTCATCTCGCAAGTCAACAAAGTTGACTTCCACATCTTCTGGCAATCCCACCGTTCAAAAACCTCCCCGCTTCATGTTCCAGCACAGAAAGATGATCACGGGGCTCATTTCCCATTATGTCCTTCAATTACTTTCTCCAATGGGTATACTGTACAATAAGCACTTTCCAATCGATGTATGTATATGTTTATCCGCGTCTATGAATGAATTGAGCAAAATAATTACAGAGCTAGAAACCGAGAGAATAACAGGATGGAGGAAAAAAAATGACCTCTTTACCACAAAGCAACCAAAACTGAGGTTGGAAAACTGAAAGTGAATTCATAAAGAAACTTGCTCTTGCTAATAAATACCGCTATTTTGCAACTAGTATTTTAGTTACCACTTGGTTTCATTCTTCTTTTCTCTTCATTTATGCATGCATAATCTGCTGGTCCACCTCCCCGTCGTCGAGGACCATCACCGAACAGTGGTGATGCACCAGGTGCCACCGTCCATTGTGGAACTCAAAGACATTAGTTACGTTGAATGGCCCATTGTCCATCTCAACAACATACATTTTCATGGTAACCCAAGCCATGTCAGTCAGCACACGAGCCCTTACATCACGAACCTGGAAGTCCAATCCTTGCTCCCAATTAAATGCAAACTGCCAACTCTGTATTACAGCGTTATACCTGTGGGTCAAGTATGACTCAGCTCTAAGTTCACTTCAATCAAACATCAAGAACAAACGAGTTTTTAACACAGCATACAATGGTTTTACAGAAGTTGCAAATCCAAGCATGGCAGCAGTACAGGCAGCTACAGAATGTCATCACATAACAAGTCTTACATGAAGATATCAACTCTGGTCTATTTTCTCCCTTTCAGGAATAGAATCTTCTGCTATTACTTTCCATTTAAAAAAAGACATCCAACAATCCAAGGAACTTAAATTGCCAAATATGACACAATTACCAACATAAATTATCTGATTGCCGTTTCATCAAGTTGGAAGCAACACCATGTGATTAAGGAATAAAAAACCCTATGATTCCCTCTCCTAAGAGGAAACCACCACCAAACATAGTTTCATTAATTGATAAACATAATACTGCAACCAGTGTACTTGTGACAGAGGTGATTCAATCACACTATATAAGAAGTCATCCTCTAAGCATCAATCACTTCTTTCTAATGTCCACAACAGCAGAAGTCACAAAGGAAAATTAATTTTGGGATCTAATAAAGTACTCATTCCTAACATTTAGTTATTTTGAAATTTAATTTCCTACATTCCTTAACAAATAGGAAGACAGAACCTCACCCCTCATCTGCTTTTCCAATGTATGCAATTACTTCTCTAACATTACAAAGTTGTTCATATTTACTCTACCAAGCAAATTCTCCCCCATCAAACAAATTCTAAACAAGATTCTCATTGCCCAAGCTAGCAGAGCTATTACTCCATCGCATAATGAAAACATACTAAACACACTTCTAATTTCATAAATAAGATATGCATCTTAAGGATGCATGCCTTTCAATTCAAAAAATAATTATATAATGATAGAATTCAAATCACCACTGTATTTCCATCCAGCAATGTTTCATCACGACCACACAAATTGGCTACAAGACAATCATCATCCTATATACATCCTCCTTTGCTCCCCAAATGCATTAACCAGGATAAATGTCTTTAAATTACAACGTCCTAGCTGTGAAAAAACAACATCTATTAGGAAGTCTTCATGCCTAGTGTTTTTGCAATTAACAGCATGACTTGAGAACAAACATCAAAGGGGCACGTCACTAAAAAAAAACACTTAATATCACGTAAACCACAGTATGTGCTGAAAACAGCAGGACTGTTGTATGCATTTTTATTGTCGCTGCAGGAAAACAAAAATTTAATCTCATTAGCTAAAGTTAAGTTTTATAATCATACCCTGAAAAATTTTCCCCAGATGCATGGGTGCACTTCACATAATCTGCATGAAGCCATAATTGACTCATTGCTTGAAGAGATCTTTCTCTAATGATGTTAAAGAATTCTGTATTGACATTCACAATGGCTCTTGTAGCCGCATAGTACGCCTTCCACCCATTAACAGGTGTCACACTATCTTGTTCCAGTGTAAAATCCTAACACAGGAAGTGCAAAAGAGAAAAATTCAATACACGCACCAAAACAGGAAAAACCCAGAGAAGTCAAAACTCAAAAGCAACTACTGAAAATAGGAAGCAGAGAAAGAAAATGCATCTACAAGTTTGAATCCACATTTACAACCAAGTAAATCCATCATAATAAAGAGAAATTTAAACTCAAGGACACCAAAGCAAAGGGAAATAAAAATGACACAGAATAACTTTCAGAATTCTAGGAAAGACTCAAGAAATCCTAAAAAGAGAAATGCTAACTTTGAAAAATTTAAATCTGACAGCATTCCTATACTGCCTTATTATCCAGGTTCAGGGATTCTTAAACTATAACTCTTCAACACCTACATGTTTTACAAAAGAGAACTAAAGTTTAATTCTCTGGATTCTGCAAAAAGAGAAAATGAAGTTCCGTGACAAATATGTTCTCACTTCAAAAAAAAAATAGTCTTATAGTATTTCCATCGAGAAAGCCACCTAGTTTACAACACATAAGAAGATTCTGCAACTACTGGACCTTACATTATTACTGGTTAATGGGCGTCACGATTAACACCCATTCCCTAATCCTCCAGATTTCACATTTTCCCCACAATTATCCAGATTAAAAACAACTAACAGCAGCCATAACACCAAAATTTAACACAATAAAACTCCAAATTAATAACAAAAACAATATTTCAGACTAAAATACCTTGTATTTCACATTAAAAAAGAATCTACAATCAGTAATAAAATTAACCGAAACATTAAAATAAATTCTCAAAATAACAACAAAAACAAAACAAATACCTTATGATAAAGCGCCTTCCACGCGTTATCATCATTAGCAGCTTTCCGCATTAGCGAATTAGTCATCGACAACCTACACAAACTCGGATAATCCAAATAACTAAGCGCGTGTGTCGTAATCTCCGGCACTAGCTGCTCCATCATCGACGCTCCGCTCTGCTTTTCCACCACCATCTCCTCCGCCGCACCGCCACCGTTCAAGTGCTTCTCCTCCGCCGTAAAAGAATCCGCACTATTAACACTTCCAATTTCACCGTTACAGGAGCAGCAACACCTGCAGGCTATCGTTGTGGTTGTTGATGCTGCTGACGTGGAGGAATGAACGGTGAGATCCGGTTTGGGTGATTTTGATCGGAGAGTGAGGAAAGCGAGTAAGAGAGAGAGGAGAGTAAGAGATGAGGCTATGAGGAAAGATTGAGAGAGAGTGAAGTCGAAGGCAGTAATCTCCATTTACAAGACATGAAAGCGAGTAAGATTTCACAAATGAAGAAGAACATGAAACCCTAATTTTGGAAAAATCTGAGCCGTTTTATTTGAGAGGGTGGTGTCGTTGTGTTTTCAGGGAAAGAAACCCTAGAACAAAATTGAGTCGTCGAAAGTTTTTGTTGCAGACGAGAGGGGGGGAGTTTGTTGTGAGTTGTGACTCGTGACTCGTGTGAGTCATAACTGACTGGGGAGGACTCCAGCGTGCGGGAGTGGGTGAGCTACTAATGGTATATCAGTAAATAATAGTAAATTCAAATAATATTTTTGTATTTCTATTTTCTGATTGATTTTTTTTGTCTTCGTGTTAAAGGGTAATTTTTAATTTATCCTGTGAGGATTTAGGGGCTTCTCAATTTGTCCTGTTTGTATCAATTACTCCCTGAACTTTTATCAAACTCTTACGTTTCTCCTTCTATCCATTAAACTAACTACCGGGATTGATGGTGCAGCATTTTTTTATATTTCAATTGACTCCCTCAAGTTCAAGAGAATCTCAATCAGATGTCTATACTTCAATCATATTAAAATTCATAAATTCTTTCTTACCAGAAATTGAAAAACACCCCATAAATATTCATTATTCATAATATAGAATCCAAAAATAAACACAATTGCGAAACCAAAGATCAAATAGGTTTATTTTCTTTATATCATTGTCTGAAAAATACCATTAAAATTAAAATCCAGTTATAATTTGGAAAAAAAAATATAATGTACCAGAATGATTAGTTGGGTTTTTCTAGCATGTGCTCTTGAGGCACGCATTAGTTATATGATTAATTGATTTATTTTCATAACTGAGTAAAATTTTAATTCGTAATCCCATTTTGTTTGGTATGGAAATGAACCCATTGCATAATTGATATAGTTTTTAGACGCGGTCTAGTGGTCAGCCAGGTTTAAGGTCAGGGTTTTGGTTTTTGATTGGGTCATTCGGGTTATTTAAAAAAATCAAAACAATATTGTTTTAGTAAAAAATAAGTCAACGGATTGCAACCAAGTTTTTAACCGGGTTTTGCTGAGTCACCGGGTCATTTTAAATTTTTTTTTCCTGTTTTATTTTAACCCGACCCGGTTCCAGTCTTGAAACCGCCAGTACTTAAATGAGCTTTTTTTTTCTTAATTTCAGGAGTCAATTGAGAAAAATAAATTGCCACGTCATCATTCCATTAGTTTAACAAATGAAGATGGACGAAAGGTAAGAATTGAATCTTGATGAGAGTTTAGGTGGGTAATTAATACAAAGGAAAGCTCCTCCATTCTTTTTTTTTTTTTGTTAAAAAAAAAGCCTAAACCTCAGGAGGATATATTAAAATCCACCCTTTAATTTTTTTATATTATATGTTTCGTAGAATTTTTCTCCAATGGGATAGCTCGCACCCTTTTCTCTCTCTTATTGCATCTTAGGAACTAAGTAAACATTTAAACATTTACATTTATAAAAAATAAAGAATTTAGCATCTTTTTGCATTTAAATCTATAATTATATGCAAGGGCAAGATTTATTGGACATCTAGTTAAATTCATAATAAAATTCTACTATAATATGCAATTGATCCTAAAATATTTATAATCATAAAAAAATAGTTGTTATATAAATAAAATTCACTTGCATGAAAAAAAATCATGGAGATCACGATTATGCGAGTGTCAATTCAAATAAAAAAAACTTTATGATATAATTATATAATTTGTCTGATATAATCATTAAGGGCAAAATAACTAATTCATTAGTTGTTTGTTGGATGCGATTATACGTGATGTAATTTGCTTAGAGTTAAAAATTAAAGCCAGGAGGATTATCGGGCTTCTTTATTTTTAAGAGAAATCTGAAAAATACTTTCCAATTATTGTATTATCAATTTTGTCCCTAAACAATTTTTTTGTATAAATTTAATCTTTCAAGTTTCAGAATTTCTCAATTAAGTCTTTTCATCTATATTTGATCATGAATTTCATCTAAATTATACCTCTTTTTATAAGAAAAGAATTGTCTCATCTTGTAGGTAACTTAAAGGGTAAATAAACCTATTTAAAGAGTTGTAAAAGACCATCACAAATGTTTATATCAATTTTGTCATCGAACATTTTATATATAACAAAATTGGTGTAAACATTTTTTTTAGAGGGTTTTGATACTAGCTTCATTTTTATTTAAGGGTTGATTTAAAACATGACAGCGTAGCAGATGAACTACTGTTTTGTTGTTTTTTTAATAAAAATTATTTTAAATTATTTTTTTGTGTTTTTATATTGTTTGATGTACTGACATCAAATATATTTTTAAACAAAAAATATTTTAAAAAATAATTTTTATCATTGTACCAACAAATTCCTATTCTTTATCATCAATTTAAGAACTAAATGTGTCCTTGGTATGCAACTCAAATATTAAATGGAAGACAAGGGATAAAATTATATGCGGCGGCTAGTAATTGATGTTCTTAATATTATGATAACAAAGTGTTAGCATTATTAAGAGTGTAAATATTCACAGTACAGTTTTTTTTTTTTTTCAAAAAAATATGTTCAAGATGTCCTGAAATTACATCTCGTGTGGCTGTGACTGAGCTTATTTGTTTTTTCATGTTAAGAATTTCCCGATGCATATCATCACTGCTTTTAAGAAGAAAAAAATATTATATTGCTTTTGCTCTGGGCTGCATCCTTTCTCTTTACCTTCTCATGTTATCATGCATGAAATTTGAAGAAACCAAAAGGAAAAATGGCAATATTCTTCACTACCACACCTTCATTCAAGATTAAAACAAGACAGAGACAATAACAACATTCTTTACATTCGTGTAAAAGCTACAGTTACAAGGAGGCCAAAGCCAAATATCAACAAATGACCTGATTTTCTAGAGCTACAAAAAACGAAGACCACCTACAGAACAAGTTAATGAAAGT
>Ga0325401_1001620_pt1 | contig 19232 bp, 19 predicted proteins | sample PopdelMetagenome_FD_205666 | JGI IMG/M metagenome (GOLD analysis project Ga0325401, IMG submission 205666) | Populus deltoides microbial communities from Bellville, Georgia, United States - Xylem-PdKOR-R2 | ecosystem: Host-associated > Plants > Phyllosphere > Stem > Wood/Secondary xylem | place... | reverse complement strand
CTCGACGGTCACAGGTTCTCCCTACAGGTCACCTGCATTGTCCGCCCCGAATGCCTGCCGGCGGGCCCGAACGAGGGAACCCGGGTCTCGAGCTGGACCAGGCGTCAGACGGTCCCGACGTTCCGAGGACAGCGGTGTTCCCCGGGACCTACGGTGTCTGAGCCACCGGCCGGTGGCTCACGCGCCGAGGGAACGGTTGAGATGCACCTCCGACTGATCTACGCCAGCCAGGCGACGACCGACTTCTCCCCCGAGCAGCTCGTAGATCTCCTCGCGACCAGCCGGTCCAACAACGACCGCGACGGACTCAGCGGCATGCTGCTCTACAGCAGCCAGAGCTTCCTCCAGCTCCTGGAGGGAGACGACGAGGTGCTGAGGTCGGCGTTCGACCGGATCTCCGCTGACGATCGCCACGAGAACGTGCGCATCCTGATGCAGGCCGAGGCGCCCGGACCGATGTTCCCGGACTGGAACATGGGGTTCGAGCACATCGACGAGGACGACCTCGCCGAGAACGTCCCCGGTTACACGCCGGCCACCGACTACCCGCTCGTGAACCCCGACCTGGTCGTCCACGCCGGCGTTGCGCAGACGCTCTTCAAGCTCTACGCGAAGAACCGAGTGCGCTGATCGTGGGCGACGTCGTCCCGTCTCGGTTCGCCCCGCTCCCCACCCCCTCGACGCAGGTGGAGCTCTTCTCGGTGGCCGGGGCGGACGGGTTCCTGCGCCAGGTCAACGCGACCTTCGCCGATCTGCTCGCCCTCGGCCCCGAGGAGCTCGAGGACCGGTCCCTGCTGGAGCTGGTGCACCCGCAGGACGTGCCCCAGGTCGTGGCTGCGCTGGCCTCGCTCAGCGCCGGCGACCCCGAGGTCATGGTCGAGAACCGCTTCGCCCGGTCGGACGGCACGTGGGTGCACCTGCAGTGGGTGGCACGCCCGATCCCCGACTCCGACCTCTGGTGGGCAGCCGGTCGGGACACGACGGTGGTGCACCGGCTGCGGTCGGACGGTGTCGACCTGCGGGCACGACTCGACCTCGCTGCCGGTGGGGTGGCCGCGATGTGGCAGCTGGACACCCGGACCGGCCTGCTCAGCTGGGAGGACCAGGCTGCCGCGCTCCTCGGGGTGGAACAGCCCGACCTGCCCGACGCGGTGTCCGGCTTCGCCCGACTCGTGGGGGACGACGGCGTCGAGCTCGAGGCAGCCTTCGCCGACCTCGTGGTGACCGGTCAGATGGAGCACGACGTCGCCGTGCGTTCGGCCGACGGTTCGCAGCGTCACCTGTCGGTGCGGGGCACCGTGCTCGAACGCGACCGCCGTTCACGACCGCTGCGTGCGGTGGGCCTGGTCCTCGACATCACGACCTCGAAGGCCATGGAGGAGCAGATGCTCCGCATGGTGCTCAGCGACGCGCTCACGGGTGCGCCCAACCGCCGCGCCTTCGACCAGGCACTGCGGGTCGGTTGGCGACAGGCCGCGCGGACGGACCAGCCACTGTCGGTCCTCATCATCGACATCGACGACTTCAAGAAGCTCAACGACACCCACGGTCACCTCGTGGGGGACGCCGCCCTGACCGCGGTGTGGCGCGCACTCGAGAAGGTCACCCACCGCGCCGGCGACACGGCAGCGCGCTTCGGAGGTGAGGAGTTCGCCGTCGTCCTGCCCGACGTCGACGTCAGCGGCGCCCTGACCGTTGCTGCACGCTGCTGCGAGGCGGTCCGGAGCGTCCAGGTCGCCCAGGCTCCTGAGTGGCGACTGACGGTGTCCATCGGCACCGCGACGCGGAGCGCGGGCCGCGGGCCCGCGTCGGTGAGCGAGCTCCTCCTCCACGCCGACCAGGCCCTGTACGCGGCGAAGGCCAGCGGGAAGGACCGCGCCACGGCGTTCGAGATCGACCTGGCCGGGGACGCGGCGACGGAGGAGCTCATCCGTCAGGGCCTGCGCGCTCGCGAGTTCCAGATGCACTACCAGCCCGTGATCGACGTGACGACCGGGACGGTCACGTCCTTCGAGGCCCTGATGCGGTGGAACCGCCCCGGACACGGGGTCCAGGGTCCGGACACCTTCATCCCGCTCGCCGAGCGGGGAGAGCTGATCTGCGACATCGGACGCTACGCACTGGGCGAGGCGCTCGCCGAGGCCGGGCGCTGGCAGCGCGCCGCCGCGGGCGTGCCGACCGTCGAACCGATCAAGGTCGCGGTCAACCTGTCCGGTCGTCACCTCGCCGATCCGGGCGTCGTGGAGGACATCCGCTCGGCCCTCGAGAACGCAGGCCTGCCCGCGACGTCCCTGATCGTCGAGCTGACGGAGACGGCCCTCGTCGACGAGACGCTCGTCGGGCACCACCTCGCCGAGATCCGTCAGATGGGCGTCGCCGTGGCCATCGACGACTTCGGCACCGGTTACACCTCGGTGGGGCAGCTGCCGCACCTGCCCGCCGACGTGCTCAAGATCGACCGGTCCTTCATCGCCTCCCACGAGGCGCGGACCCGGGACCTCGTCGCTCTGATGACGGCGGCCGGCCATGCGTTCGACCTGCGCGTGGTGGCCGAGGGCGTGGAGACGTCGGAGCTGCTCGACTGGCTGCGCGGGCTCGGGTGCGACGAGGCCCAGGGCTACGTGATCGCACGACCGATGCCCGGGGCCGAGGTCCTCGCGTGGATCACGCGCCAGCCGGCTGACGCCTGACCCGTCCCGACCCGTCCGCCGTCGGCGCCCGCCCGCCCGTGGTGGGCCTCGAGGGTCAGCGCGGAGCCGTTGCTGCGGCCGTGCGCGCCGTGCGGTGCCGCCGCTTGACGACGTACATCTCGGTGTCCGCGTCGCGGAGCATCTGTTCCGCTGTGGATTCGCGGGTCGACTGGGCGGTTCCGAGGCTGGCCGACACCTCGTCGTGGATCTGACCGCTCGGCAGGTGGTACGGCTGACGCAGGTGCTCGGCAAGACGCGTCGCAATGAGCTCCAGCTGTCCGGGTGCGCTCAGTCCCGGGCACACCATCACGAACTCGTCCCCACCCAGCCTCGCGACGGAGTCCCCGGCACGGAGGAACGCCCGGAGCCGGGTCGCGACGGCGTCGAGGAGCAGGTCCCCCTCCGCGTGTCCCCAGCGGTCGTTCACGGCCTTGAACCCGTTCAGGTCGAGGAAGACCACGCCGACACGGCTGTCGGCGTCGGCGGCTCGGTCGAGCTCGTGCGCGAGCACGTCCATCAGCTGCTGACGGTTGGCCAGTCCGGTGAGCGGGTCGTGCAGCGCGGAGCGTCGGAGCTGGACCGCTGCCTGCTGCAGGTCGCGGTGCGCATCGTTCAGGCCGCGCATGAGCCGGTCCCGGCTGTCGCGGTAGAGGGCCACGGTGAGGACCACCATGAGCGCGCACCCGATCAGACCCTGCGCCAGAACGGCCCGGACGATGGGCTCCGCGCCGACGAACGGGCCGCGCCCGAGAGCGGTGGCGCTCAGCACGAAGACGTCGCTGGCCAGCAGGTGGGCGACGCAGACGGCCGTGGACCACCGCAGTGCGATCAGGACACCGACGGGGAGTGCGAAGTACGCCACCGGCTCGCCGACGTTGACCACGAACACCCCGGCGTAGACGGCCATGGCGACGACCCAGACCACCAGGTCCCCGACGAGGCGCCGCCCCTCCGGGAGCGAGAACGCCGCGACCCTGCGCAGCACCGACCGGGGGAACGTCGCGTACAGGGTGACCCCCAGCAACGTGGTCACCCCGTTGCGCGTCCAGACGATGAACAGCGACTCCCCGAAGGGCTCCTGCGACAGCTCGTGGAGCAGCACCGCGCCCACCAGCGCGGCGACACCGGTGGTCGCCGCGACGCTCGCCACCATCCAGGCCAGGTCGACCGGTTCGCGCAGGCGGACGTCGCCACGACGGTCCAGCAGTGCGGCTGTGCCCCAGCCGATGATCAGGTTGGTGACGGCGAAGCCGGCGCTCAGGCCCGCGCCCGCTCCCGTGACGTACGACGTGATGGCGCAGGAGGCGCCCAGAGCGAAGGCCGAGACCACCCTCTCCCGCCTCGACCGGACCCAGAGCATCCAGACCGCCGCGACCGCCGCGGCCGGCCACACCAGCGCGATCTCACTGCCCGCGAGCCGAGACGCCCGACCCAGCAGGATCGCGACCACGAACACCGCGACGAAGACCAGGACGCGCCGTCCCGCTCGCCAGCTCGACGAACCGTCCATCCGACCCCACTCCCGAGACCTGATCCAGTCAACGTCCTCTCGATCCTAGGGAGCGATCCGAGGCCCCGCCGAAGATCGACGACACTCGGCGAAGTGATGGCCCGCGACCGGCCGCGCACTCCGCGGGAGGTGCACTCGGCGCAGCAGCGCACGCATGACGAGACGAGCTCGGCCTCGTCGTGGGTCCTCGCAGGTCAGAGCCTGCTCCACTGGTGGAGCTGAGGGAGTTCGAACCCCTGGCCTCTCACTGCGGACGAGACGCATCGCGAACTGCGCCACAGCCCCCGTGCGTCCCGAGGGACGCGAGGAGGAACGCAGCACAGCGGCCCGCGTCGACCGCACCACGATGGTCGCCCCGCTCGACGGGCTGGCGCGCCAGGGCCTGGTGGCACGCCGTCCGGACGTCGAGGACCGTCGACGCAACGTCGTGGAGCTCACCGACGCGGGCCGGTCGACCCTCGACGTCGCGCCAGCGTCGAGCGACGAGTCGGAGCGTCAGCTCCTCGCCTGCCCCAGCGCCCCGACCCGGTCGGTCACGTCGTCCGCCCGACCCGCGCCGCCCGGCGACCTTCAGCCGTGCGGCGCCGGTGCCAGCCCGTTGCGGAAGCACCACACGATGGCCTCGGACCGGCGGGTGACCCCGATCTTGCGGTAGGCCGAGCGGATGTGGGTCTTGAGCGACTCTGCGCCGATGTAGGTGCGCTCACCGATCTGCCGGTTGGTCAGGCCCTGGGCGATCAGGCACAGCACCTCCGACTCTCTCGCGGTCAGCCCCGCCTCGTGGCCGGGCCACTGGACCGGGTCGCGTGCCGCCGGCCAGCGCGTGGAGAGCGCCACCACCGTCTCGCCTCGGTCGATCGCCTCGACGGCCTCGGTCAGTGACGACGCGTCGAGCGTCTTCGACAGGTAGCCCGTGCAGCCGATCTCGAGGGCGGCTGTCACGGCCGCCGGCGACGAGTGCCAGGTCAGCACGGCGTACCGGGTGGCACCTCGCAGCGACGGTGGTGGGATCCGGTCCTGCAACGGCTCGCCCGAGGCGAACGGGTCGAGCAGCACGACGTCGACCCCCTGGGCTCGGGCGAGATCAGCGCCCGTCGCACTGAGGGGCGCGGCCGCGACCACGGTGAACCGGTCCGGGTGGGCCCCGAAGATCGCCTCGACACCCCTGACGACGATGGCGTAGTCGTTGACCACGGCGACGCGGATCGGCGGAGCGTGCACGTCCATGGCCACACGTCTCCGGTCGTCGTCGCACCCGCCGAGCGGAGGTCGGGTCGAGTGGGCAGCAGAGATCACGTGAGGCGCGGTGCGTGAGACCAGCTGGTCCGTCGGACCCTACGGCACGGCCGTGGGGCAGGGGCCGATCGCTGATCGCGCGGCGGAACAATTCCCCCTAGGGGGGAGGAGCGGACCCGCGCCCAGCACGCACGGTGGAAGCGCCGGGCACGTCCTCCTGCCCCCCAGAGCGGCGTGCCCGGTCAGACTTCAGGTGGTCCGCTGCGTCAGAGGTCGCGTCGGGTCAGGTCGGCCAGCGACCCCGGGTCGGTGACCACCGCCTGGGCCACGTCGCTCAGACGACGCCGATGGGTGCGCGCCCAGGTCCGCATCAGCTCGAACGCCACCTCGGTGCTCACACCGTGGACCTGGGACAGCACACCCTTGGCCTGCTCGACGACGATGCGACTGCTCAGCGCGCTCTGGAGCTGCTCGGCGAGCTGGGTGCCCCGGCGCACGGCGCGCTCCTGCAGCAGGCCGATCGTCGCGACGTCGGCCAGCGCCTGCACCACCTTGACGTCGCCGGGCAGCAGCTGCCCAGGCTCCTGGGAGAAGAGGTTCAAGGCCCCGATGACCTCGCGCCGCAGCCGGAGCGGGAAGGCGTGGACCGACTGGAAGCCGTACCCGACGGCCATCGGCGCGAACCGCGGCCACCGTGCCGCCGCCCGGCCGAGGTCGGCGTTCACCACCGGCTCGCCGGTGGTGAAGCAGTCCTGGCAGGGACCCTCGGCCGCCTGCACCTGGAAGAGCTCCACCTGCTCGAGCTCAGGCGTCGTGACCGCCATCAGGTTGAGGTGGCCGCGGTGGTCGGCGAGCAGGAGACCGGCGGCCGTGCTGGCCGACAGCTCGGTGACCCGACTGGCGACCATCTGGAGGAACTCGATGATGTCGAACTCGTCGATGAGGGTGTCGGCCACCTCGACGAACACCTCGGCGATCCGCTCGGTCGGGATGGTGGTCACAGACTCACTCCTCTTCCTCGCGAGCAGGTCCTGCCCCCGGGTCTTCTGCCTGGAACGTGATCCTACGAGCGACCACGTCCGCAGCGACCTCGCTGAGCCGGATCTCGTGGGCGAAGGCGTACGCGCGCAGCCGGCTCATCGCCTCGGACAGGCTCACGCCGAGCTGGACCATCACCATGCCCTGAGCCTGGTAGAGCTCGGCCCCCGCGCCGGCCACCAGGTCGTCGAAAGAGCTCGGCTCGAGCAGCCCGCGGCGGTGGTCCATGTCGAGCAGGGTCGACATCGCCACCTCGGCGAACACGAGCCCGAGGGTGAGGGCGTCGTCGTTCAGCGGCCCCACCCGGTCGCGGTAGACGTCGAGCGCGCCGAGCCTGGCACCCCCGACCCGGAGCGGGAACGCGAACGCGGCCAGGATGCCGTGGTCGCGAGTCGCCGACACGTACCCCGGCCACCGCTCGGACTCCCCCGACAGATCGGAGAGGAGCACCGGGACCCCGTCGGTGTAGGCGGTCAGGCACGGGCCCTCTCCGAGGGTGAACTGGAGCTCCTCGATCTCGGCGTACGCCGGGCTCGAGCCCAGCACGAACCTGAGCCCCGTGTCCGACATGACGCTCAGACCCGCCCCGGACGCCGACATGGCCGTCGCCCCTGCCCGGCAGAGCCGCTGCAACCGTCCCAGGGCCTGTGGTGCATCGTCCTGCGACGGTCGCTCGTCAGCGATCAGCTCGAGGACGTGGCTCACGAGCGCGTGACTCACCATGCCGTTCTGCCGCGCCTCGACGGCTGCGACGGAGCAGGGTGAGAAGGCAGGGGAACAAGCATGGGAGGTCCTGGTCGCTGGTGGCTGATGGCCGTCGGTGCTCGGACGCCACCTGCGGTGCGGGGGACATTACACGCGCGGTCAGCCGGGCCTCGGGACGCCGGGCCGCAGCGGTCCAGAGGGGGACACGCGAGCGTTGACCGACCGCCGCAACCGTGGTTGAGTGCGAGAACAGCACCCGGACCCCGTGCTCAGCGACGTTGGTGGCGACCCCCGACCGGCGACGCGCGGGTGGTACGGCTGCTCGGCCGGCGCAAGCGTCCGACCTCCCGCCGTTCGTCCTGGGTCGCGTCCGCGCGGCATTCAAGGGGGGCCTGCGCGGGCGCGACCTGGACGAGGTTTCCGTGGCGCGGCTCGAGCCTCTGCCGACCGGCATCCCGTGCCGTCCTGCTGCGCTCCCCTGCCGTCGCAGCACGAGCCGTGACGACGAAGGACCCGCCGGTCAGGTGACCTGCGGGTCCTTCACGTGGAGTGGAGCTGAGGGGATTCGAACCCCTGGCCTTCTCATTGCGAACGAGACGCGCTACCAACTGCGCCACAGCCCCAGTGCGTCCCGAGGGACGCGAGGAGAAACGGTATCAGCCGTGCCCGGCCGACGGGGAATCAGGACCCGGAGGCCTTCTTCCGCGGCTGACGGGCGGCCTTCTTGGCCTCGGCCTCGGCCTGGTCGGCCTCGCGGGCCAGAGCACTGTCGGCGGCCTTGCGACCCGAGCTCCACACGCCGGTGGAGTCGAGGTCGATGGTGGAGACGGTGCGCGGCGCGACCGCCTTGGTGACGTACGTCGGCAGGGTGACGGGGACGGGGTCCCAGCTGCGCTCGGCCGCGACGGGCTCCTCGGCCGGGGCGGGCTCGTCGGCCGCCACGTCGGGAGCGGTCTCGCTGACGACGGGCACCACACCGGTCTCGTCGCCGCCGACGACCGGGATGCGGGCCGCGTCGGGCTCGGGCGCCGGCGCCGTGCGGGGCTCGACCGGTCGGCGCACGGGACGACGGGCGGCGCGCTCGCGCTTGACCATGAGGCGGCAGGCGACCAGCCAGGCGACGAGCACGGCGGCCGGGACGGCGCACCAGGCCCAGCCGACGACAGAGAACGCCGCGAGCGTCACGACGACGAGGTTGGCGAGCAGGATCAGCGCGACGACGCGCAGGCGGCGCTTGGCGGCGACGGCTGCGGCGCGACGGCGGGCGCGCAGCTGCGCGGGGGTGAGCGGGGCGACCGGCTCGGGCTCGGGCTCCGATTGGCTCTTCGGCTCGGCCCCCGGCTCGGTCACGGGTCCGTCGCCGACGACCAGACGCGCCTCGCGGCGGCTGACCGCCTCACGACGCGCGAGGACGCGCAGCCCGGAGGAGAACCGGTCGACGGTGCGGGTGCGCTCACCCTCGCCGTGGTGCTCGAGGGCCTTGGGGATGAGGTAGACCGCCCAGGCGACGGCGAGGGCCACGAAGATCAGTGCACTGGGGTCCACGGTGAAAAACTAGGGGTTCGAGCGCACCGTGGGGCGCAGGAGCGCCCGTGTGTCGCGAATTGCGTGTGGTGCGCGTGTGGTCTCGGCTACGGTGCGCCCTCGCGCAGCCGCCGCAGCAGCCCGTACGGCGCCTCCTCGCGCGTGACGGCGTACAGCCGGTGGTCGCGCCAGTCGCCGTCGATGTGGAGGTAGCGCGGGGCGTAGCCGACCTCGCGGATGCCGAGCTTCTCGACGACGCGGAGAGAGTTGGAGTTCTCCGGACGGATCGCGATCTCGATGCGGTGCAGCCCGACGGTGCGGAAGCAGTGGTCGACCACCAGCGCGACCGCCCGCGGCATCAGCCCCCGCCCGGCCACCTCGCGGTCGATCCAGTAGCCCACCGAGGCGAACATCGCCGAGCCGCGCACGACGTTGTTGACCGTCACCTGCCCGGCGAAGCGGCCGTCGACGTCGATCGCGAACGGGTACGTCGCGCCCTGGCGCGCCTGCTTGTTGAGCCGTCGCGCGAGCTGGCGGAAGCTGGTCGGCCGGGCGTCGCCGCCGGGCGGGACTGTGGCGTCCCACGGCACGAGCCAGGCGGCGTTGCGCTGGCGGGTGCGCCGCCACGCGTCGGCGTCGGAGGTGGCCAGCGGGCGGACCGTGAGCTCGCCGTCGACCAGGGTGACCGGCCAGTCAGTGGTCACTGCCGACCACCTGCTCGACCGCGTGCACCAGCACGGGCTCGAGCACGCCGAGGGCGTCCTTGACGCCGCCGCGGGAGCCGGGGAGGTTCACGACGAGGCAGGTACCCGCCACGCCCGCCAGCCCACGCGAGAGGACGGCCGTGGGCACGCCCTTCGCGACCCCGGCGGCGCGGATCGCCTCGGCGATGCCGGGCACCTCGCGGTCGAGCAGCGGCCGGGTGACCTCGGGGGTGCGGTCGGTGGGGGTGAGCCCGGTGCCGCCGGTCGTCAGCACGACCCGCGCCCCGCGGGCCACGGCGTCGGCGACGGCGGTGCCCACCGGCTCCCCGTCGGGTACGACGGCAGGAGGGTCGACGGCGAACCCGAGGCGCGCGAGGAACTCGACGATCAGCGGACCCGTCGTGTCGTCGTACACCCCGGCCGCGGCGCGGTTGGAGGCGACGACCACGGCGGCGGGCAGCCGCTCGGAGGACGGGTCGCTCACCGGTGCCGGTCCTCGTACGTCCAGTCCCCCGACTTGCCGCCGGTCTTGGACTCGACCCGCACGTCGGTGATGACCGCGCCCTTGTCGACGGCCTTGACCATGTCGACGACGGTGAGCGCGGCGACGGAAACCGCGGTGAGCGCCTCCATCTCGACGCCGGTGCGGTCGGTGGTGCGCACGGTCGCGGTGAGGTCGACCGAGTCGTCGGTGACGACCAGGTCGACGGTGACGCCGGAGATCGAGAGCGGGTGGCACAGCGGGATCAGCGCGGGGGTCTGCTTGGCGCCCATGATCCCGGCGATGCGGGCCACCGCGAGCGCGTCGCCCTTCGGCACGCCCTCGCCGCGCAGCAGCGCGACGACCTCGGGCGAGACGAGGACGCGCCCGCTGGCCGTCGCGGTGCGGTCGGTGACGCCCTTGCCGGACACGTCGACCATCCGGGCCGCGCCCGCCTCGTCGACGTGGGTGAGCCGGTCGCCCATCAGCAGGCCGCCATCAGAAGACGCTGTCCAGCTGGAGCACCTGCACCCGGTCGCCCTGGCCGAGCGCGGTGACCTCCTCGGGCACCACGATGAGCGCGTTGCTGCGGGCGAGCGCGCCGACGAGGTGCGAGGCGGGGCCGCCGACGGGCGTCACGAAACGCCCCTGGGCGTCGAAGCCGACGTCGCCGCGCATGAACTGCCGCCGCCCCTCGGGCGACGTCAGCCCGCCGGTGAGCCGGGCGCTCACCATCGGCCGGGCAGCGGGCTCGAGGCCCATCAGCGTGCGGATCGCGGGCAGCACGAACACCTCGAAGGAGATGTACGACGACACGGGGTTGCCCGGCAGCGTCACGACCGGCACGCCGTCGACGAGGCCGAACCCCTGCGGCTTGCCGGGCTGCATCGCGACCGGGCCGAACCACACGCCCTCGGCGCGCAGCGCCTCCTTGACCACGTCGTAGTCGCCCTGCGAGACCCCGCCGGAGGTGACGACGAGGTCGGCGCCGTCGAGGTGCTCGCGCAGCGTGGTGAGGAACGCCCCCGGCTCGTCACCGACGATGCCGACGCGCACCGGCACCGCTCCGGCGCGCTGCACCGCGGCCGCGAGCATGAAGGAGTTGCCGTCGTAGATCGAGTCGTGGCCGAGCTCGGTGCCGGGCTCGCGCAGCTCGGAGCCGGTCGACAGCACGACCACCCGCGGGCGCGGGCGGGCCCGCACCGTCGCGAGCCCGATCTGGGCCAGCAGCCCGACCTGGCGGGGGCCGACGACCGTGCCGGTCTCGAGCAGCAGGTCGCCGGTCGTCACGTCGTCGCCTCGCGGGCGCACGTGCTGCGAGGGCTTCGGCGCCCGGGTGATCGTGACCGTCTCGGACCCACGGTCGGTCCACTCGTAGGGCACGACGGCGTCGGCGCCCTCGGGCACCGGCGCGCCGGTCATGATCTTGACGGCCGTGCCCGCCTCGAGCGTGCGGACGTCGGCCTGGCCGGCCCCGATCTGCCCCACGACGGGCAGCAGGACCGGGGCCGCGTCGCTCGCCTCGACGACGTCGGCGCGGCGCACGGCGTACCCGTCCATCGCGGAGTTGTCGAAGCCCGGCAGGTCGATGCCGGCGTGCACGTCGTCGGCGAGCGCGAGCCCGAGCGCGTCGAGGAGCGGCACGTCGGCCGGCTCGGCCGGGCGCACCGCGGCCAGCACGCGGGCCTGGTGCTCCTCGACGGTGTCGGGGCGGTCCGCGCCGCTCACGCGTCGGTCTGGCTGGAGAGCACCGTGTCGGCCGGGATGCGCTGCGCCGAGTCGGCCTGCAGCTCGACGTCCCCGACCACGCGCACCTTCGCGCCGAAGGTGTGGTCGCCGCTCACGCTCAGCGAGGACGCCTCGCGCAGCGACGGCGCCCCCTCGGGGAAGCGCCTGTCGAACTCCCCCACGAGTGTGTAGAAGTCGCTGTCGAGGTCGACGAACGGCACCTCGTCGGTGACCTGGTCGAGGACGAAGTCCTGGCCGATGTCGTAGACGTCGGAGCGCAGCACGAGCAGGTCGTTGGTCGTCTTCACCGGCACGAAGCGGTCGCGACCGACCTCGATCAGCGCGGAGTCGGCGAACACCTCGACGGCGGCGCCCATCGCGGTCTCGACCTGGACGACCCTCGGGCTCGACTTGTCACCGGGGTCGACGTTCTTCTCGTTGCGGATGAGCGGCAGCCCGAGGATGCCGTCGCGCTCGTCGAGCTTCTGCTGCATCGCGCGCAGGTCGAACCACAGGTTGTTGGTCGAGCAGAACCGGTGGCGCTCGAGGTCGGCGAGCGCCTCCTTGTCCTCGGGCAGCGTCTGCGCGGTCTCGCGCAGGATGATCCGGCCGTCGGAGACCCGGCGCGCGAAGTGCCCGCCCTTGCGGTCGCTCGGCGTGCGCCGCACGGCCTCGATGGCGAACGGCGCACCCGAGGCGGCGAACCAGCCGGCGACCCGGGGGTCGGGCACCGCGCCGAGGTTGTCGGAGTTGGAGACGAAGACCCGCTCGTAGCCTGCGTCGAGCAGCCGGGTCAGCAGCCCGCTGCCGCGCAGCGCGGTGTAGAGGTCGCCGTGACCGGGCGGGCACCACTCGAGGTCCGGGTCGTCGGGCCAGGAGACCGGCGAGAGGTCCTTGACCAGGAGCTTGGGCTCCTTGTTCTGCAGGAACTCCAGCGGCAGCCCGTCGACGGCCAGGTCCTCGTAGCGCGCCAGCGCGGCCATGGTGTCGGTGCTGGTGCGGAAGGAGTTCATGAAGATCAGCGGCAGCGCGACGCCGTGCTGCTCACGCAGGTGCAGCACCTGGCGGGCGATGATGTCGAGGAACGACAGCCCGCGGCGCACGCACAGCAGCGACTTGGCTCGCGGCAGCCCCATCGACGTGCCGAGCCCGCCGTTGAGCTTGATCACCGCCGTGGTGCGGATCGCGTCGGCGGCGGCGTCGTCGCTGACGTCGACGCCCTCCAGCGACGGCATGTCCACCGGCTCGATCGACGACTCCGGGATCATCCCGGTCTCGCCGTGCTCCAGCAGCCGGTAGTAGTGAGCGAAGGTCTCGATCGCGACCTCGTCGACTCCGGCGGCCGCCATCTTGTCGCGGGCCTTCTGCAGCCCTGGGCTACCCATGCTCGCGATCGTAGGCTCGTCGGGTGGGGAGACCGCAACCGTCGACGCACCCGGCCAAGACTGCGCTGCGCGACCAGCTGCTCACGGCGCGCCGCCGGCGCCCCCTCGTGGAGCGCACCGAGGACGCCCGGGCGGTCGCCCGCGCGCTCACCGCGGCCCCCGAGGTGCGGCGCGCGGCCACCGTGGCGGCGTACGTCGCGGTGGGCTCGGAGCCGGGCACCGCTCCCCTGCTCTCGGCGCTCCTCGCGGCCGGCAAGCGGGTCCTGCTGCCCCTCACGCTGCCCGACCGCGACCTCGACTGGGCGGCGTACGCCGGCGACCAGGACCTCGCCCCCGCCCGCCTCGGCCTGCTCGAGCCGGTCACGACGCCGCTCGGCCCGGCGGCCGTGGCCACCGCCGACGTGGTGCTGGTGCCCGGGCTCGCCGTCTCCCTGCGCGGCGAGCGGCTCGGCCGCGGCGGCGGCTCCTACGACCGGGCGTTGGGCCGGGTGCCGGTCGGCACCTTCACCTGCGTGCTCCTCCACGACGAGGAGGTGGGCCTCGACGTGCCGGTCGAGCCGCACGACCGTCCGGTGACCGCCGCGGCCTCGCCTGCTGGAATCACGCGGTTCGCCGCGACGTTCTGAGCGACGTAGCATTGGCAGTCGCACGTCGCGAGTGCCAGATCAGACCAGGAGTCCCGTTGCCCACCTACCAGTACGCCTGCACCGAGTGCGGCCACGCCTTCGAGCAGGTCCAGTCGTTCTCCGACGCCTCGCTCACCACCTGCCCCGAGTGCCAGGGCAAGCTGCGCAAGGTCTTCAACGCGGTCGGCGTCGTGTTCAAGGGGTCCGGCTTCTACCGCACCGACAGCCGCGGCTCGCAGAGCGCGTCCGAGGGCGGCTCGTCGAAGAAGGAGTCCTCCTCCGAGTCGTCGTCGAGCTCCACGAAGAGCGAGTCATCATCGAAGAGCGAGTCGTCGGGCTCGTCCGGCTCGTCCGGCTCCGCGTCGTCCTCCGGCTCCTCGTCCACGAAGTCTCCCCAGGCCACCTCGTCCTGACGCTCCTCCACAGGCCGCGCCGAGCGGTCTGACCCCCGGCCGCGGCGCTCGTAGCGTCGCGGCATGCGTCTGCCCGCCCGCCTGACCCGCCCGGCCCGCGCCGTACGCCGCTCCGTGCTGCGGCGGCGCCGGCTGCTCGCGGCCGTCTGCGCGCTCGTCGCCGTCGTCGCAGGTGTCCGGGCCGCCGCGCCCGCCCCGCCGCCGACCGTCGCGGTGACCGTGGCCGCCCGTGACCTCGGCGCCGGCGCGGTCCTCACCCCCGGCGACGTGACCCTCGTGCGGGTGCCGCCGGACTCCGTCCCCGACGGTCGGGTGCGCGACCCCGTCGGGCGCACCCTCGCCGGCGCGGTGCGGCGCGGCACCCCGGTCACCGACACCGCCCTCGTGGGAGCCGCGCTGGTCACCGCGCACCCCGGCACCGTCGCCCTGCCCGTGCGGCTGCCCGACAGCGCCATGGTGGCGCTGCTGCACGTCGGCGACCGGGTCGACCTCGTCGCCGCCGACCCGCAGGGCGGGCCCGCCTCGACGGTCTCCCAGCGCGCCCTGGTGCTGGCGGTCCCGCCGCCCACCGCGGGGGCCGCCGCCGACGGACTGCCCGGTCGCCTGGTGGTCCTCGGGGTGCCGCAGGCGCAGGTCAGCGACGTGTCGTCCGCGTCGGTGACGCACTTCCTCACCGTCGCGTGGTCCCGCTAGCGTGCTGGGGTCATCACCCACTTCTCGAGGGAGACCCCCACATGCTCGGTGGATTCAAGAACTTCATCCTGCGCGGCAACCTGATCGACCTGGCGGTCGCGGTGATCATCGGCGCCTCGTTCGCCGCCGTCGTCACGACGTTCACCAACTGGCTGACCGCGCAGCTGCCCGACTCGGCCAGCGAGTACTTCTCGAACGTCGAGAACTCCTTCGGCGCGTTCCTCAACGCGGTGATCTCGTTCCTGATCCTGGCCGCGATCGTCTACTTCTTCATCGTCACGCCGTACACCAAGGCCAAGGAGCGCTACTTCCCGAGCGCCCCTCCCGGCACCCCGGAGGACATCCAGCTCCTGCAGGAGATCCGCGACCTGCTGGCCGCGCAGCAGGGGGGCCAGCGCCCGCCGACGGTCTGACCTCGACCGGTCCCCTCAGGGTGTCCCGTGGTGCGGCGGCACCTGCTCGCGGAGCCAGGTGTCGCCGCGGTCCGCGTCCGAGCGCGAGCCCTCCCCGGGCTCGCGCTCGTCTGCTGTGGTGTCGGGGACGGCGTCGCCGAAGACCTCGGCGAGACGCCGCTTGCGCTCCCAGTCGGTGTCGCGGGTCATCAGGCCCCCACCGTCAGGCGCACAGCCCGACGGACTCGAGCTGGTCTGCGCTCGCGTCGACCGCGTCGGACGGCGACTCGCTCGGGTCCTCGCTCGGGCTGCTGCTGGGCGAGTCGGTGACGCTGGGCTCGTCGCTCGGGCTGGCGTCGTCGCTGGGGCTGGCGTCGTCGGACGGCGACGCGTCGCTCGACGGCGACTGACCGGCGCTGGCGGTCGGCACCTGGTTGGCCCCGATCGAGCCGTTGCGCAGCTTGCCGAGCGGCTGGTCGTTGAGGATCCTCTTCCACAGCACCTCGGCGTCAGGCGTCAGCTCGACCCGGCCGGGCTGCTCGGTGCTGTAGACCCACGGCGCGGTGATGAAGCGGATCCGGCTCAGGCCGATGCTCTGGAACTGCAGGCCGATGTCGGCGAGCTGCTTGATGTTCTCGATGTCGGTGGTGAGCGAGCCCGTCGCGGCGTTCAGGAAGCGGATGAGGCGGTCCGGGCGGGCGAGCACGCCGCCCGAGACGACCTTCTCGACCATCGCGGCGATGAACGCCTGCTGGCGGGCGATGCGGCCGATGTCGCTGCCGTCGCCGACGCCGTGGCGCACCCGGACGTAGGCGAGCGCCTCCTTGCCGTCGATCGTGCGGGTGCCGGCCTTGATGGTGATGCCGTACTCGGAGGAGTCGATGTCCTCGGGCACACAGACCTGCACGCCGCCGATCGCGTCGACCATCTCCTGGAAGGAGGCGAAGTCGACGACGACGTAGTCGTCGACTGCGATGCCGGTGAGGTCCTGGAACTGGGTGATGGTGCACGCCGGTCCGCCGACCGAGTAGGCGGCGTTCCACATCACGTTGGAGGCGCCGGGGATGGTGGTGCCGTCCTCGTCGGTGCAGTCGGGCCGGTCGACGAGGGTGTCGCGCGGGATCGAGATGCCGTAGGCCGACTGACGGTCGGCCGAGAGGTGCATGAGGATCGTGGTGTCGGAGCCGCCGCCGCCCTCGTCGTCGATGCCGCACCCCTTGCACTGACGCGAGTCGTCGCCCATGACGAGGATGTTGAGCGGCTCGCGGGGCCCCTCGACCTCGGGCTTCTCCGGGGTGTTGGTGACCTGCGAGGAGACGTCGACGTAGTTGAGGTTGCCGTTGAGGTGGCGGTAGAGGAACGCGACCGACAGGCCGCTCACCATGCCGAGGGTCAGCACGGTCGCCATCAGCACCTTGGCGACGGTGTGCGAGCGGCGCGTACGGCCGCGGCGCTTGCCGCGGGTGTAACCGGCACCCTGCGGCTGGTAGGGCGCGGGGAGGTCCGACTCGGCGGGCTTCTCTGCGTCCGTCATGCTCACGTCCCTCGGGCAGGCGGTAGTGCTTCGGTCGGTCGTGACGAGGTGGTGCTGGGGAGGGACGAGCCACGTCGGCGTGCGCTCGTCCGCGCAAGATTACGGCGAGTGGCCAAATTGTGATGATTCCTCGCGTGTCGCACCACGGCCCCGCCCTCGCACCCGGCGTGCTCGCCCCTCACTCCCCGGCCTCTAGGATGCGGAGCGCGTCGCCCCAGTAGCTCAGCGGATAGAGCAGCCGCCTCCTAAGCGAAAGGTCGCAGGTTCGACTCCTGCCTGGGGCACCACGACACCACCGGCCCGACGGCGCTTAGCGGACCCGGAACAGCACGTTGCGTGCCCGGCGCTGTCCTGCGTCGTCCTCGACGCGCACGGTCATCCGGTAGCGACCCGGGGCGAGCCTGGCCGGCCGCAGCCGCGCGGGGAGCCGGAAGCTCGACGCTCCCGCAGGTGCCTCGAAGGCGGCGGTGCCGACGACCGGCCCTCGGGTGCCGGTCTGAGACGACCGGCGCCTCACCGTGACGCGGACCGTGACCGCCTCGGAGACCTCGAGCCGGATCCTGCCGTTCCTGGCGAGGAGGTCCAGCCCGGAGAGGGCCGGGCGCGGGTCGACCGTCGGCGTCGGCGGGACCGGCGTCTGCGTCGGAACGGTCGGGGCGGTCGGGACGGTCGGCGGGGCCGTGGTCAGGGCGAGGCCGACGAGCACGGGGTCGTGGTCGCTGGTGCGGAACCGGTCGGGGGCGTAGAGCGAGGCGACCTGACCGGCACTCTTGAACTCGGTGTTGTAGTCGAGCACCGACGGCTCGTCGGCGTTGTGGTGCGCCTCGCCGGCCCCGGTGACCTGCGGCCGCAGCGAGGCCGAGGCCAGCGCGTGGTCGAGGTAGCCCCACTGGCCGTCGAAGCCGTAGGAGTAGGGCCGCGCGTCGCCGAACTGGGTGAGCAGGTTGACGTAGCCCGCGTCCTGCAGGACGGCGATCGGGTCCTCACCGGCGTAGGAGTTGAGGTCACCGACGACCAGCACGTCGGGGTCGCCGGCGGCGGGGACGACCGTGGCGCCGATCCAGCGGGCGAGCTCGGTCGCCTGGGCGGTGCGTCGGGCGTTCCAGCAGGACTGTCCGTCGCCCTGGTCGGCGTCGGGCCCGTCGGCGGGACAGCTGCCCTTCGACTTGAAGTGGTTGGCCACGACGGTGACCTCGGCGCCCGCGGCGGTCCGGAAGGTCTGCGCGACGGGACGACGCTCGAAGACCGCGTCCTGGTCGACGAACGTCTTCCCGGCGACCGGCGCCACGCTGTCGGTGCGGTAGAGCAGACCCGACCTGATGGCATCGGTGCCGGCCACGTCGGCGACCCCGGTGGCCGCGTCGGCGCCGACCAGGCCCCACGCCCCCGCGCCGTCGACGGCGTTCAGCGCGTCGACCAGGGCCCGACCCGCGCTGCCGGGTCCGTAGCCGTCGTTCTCGAGCTCCATGTAGCCGACGACGTCGGCGTCCAGGAACCGGATGGAGGCGACCTCCTTGGCGAGCTGGCGCTGGTACTCGGTCGCGTTGGTGGCGCCTCGGCAGTCGGCGGGACCGCCGGTGGTGCCGAACCTGCACCCCGTGAAGGTGTTGAAGAAGTTGAGCAGGTTGGCGCTGGCGACCCGGACCTCGCCCGTGCCCACCGCGGGGGGCGTCGTGGGGCGGGGGTCGGTCGCGACGAACTGCGCCTGGCCGCCGAGGGCCTGGAGCGGACGCAGCCGGAAGGCGTTGCCGCTCGCGGCGTTGCCCGCCCAGGTGTAGGTGAGCACGCCGGTCGCGTCGGAGACCGTGTCGCCCCCGCGGAGCGTGTCGTTCGCCGACAGCGGCCGACCCTCGCGGCCGAAGGCGATCGGATCGGGGTTCTGGGCCTGGGTCGCGTCGTCGAGGATCAACCGGTTGCGGTCGTTGGCCCGCTGCGCGGCGGCGACCGCGGCGCGGTCGGTGGCGCGGATGTCGGCGGTCGGCTGGCGCAGACGGCCCCCACCGGACACGACCACCTGACCGAACCGACCGAGCTGGAAGGTCTCCGTCACGGTCGCCACCTGGTGGAGGCGGACCAGCATGCCCTCCAGGGGCTCGAGGTCGGTGGCGTCACGCCGCGGCAGGGTGATGTCGGTCGGGGTCACGGCTGCGACGGCACCGCAGGCGACGACGCCGGCCGCGGCGGCGCTCACCTGGGTCTGGCCCTGGAACTCGCTGACCGTGCCGCTGACCTGGATCACGTCGCCGAGGGAGACGACGTCGCTGCCGCTGTCGAAGACGAAGACCCCGTCGGAGGTGCCGGCGTCACCGTCGCCGGCGTCCTGCAGGTAGAACCCTCGCAGCGCGGGCGAGGGCCCCTCGTAGTCCCCGACGACCGTGCCCCGCACGGTGACGGTCTGCCCGCTCACCGGTGAGGTGTCGGTGGTGCCCTGGACCGAGCCGATGGAGCGGACCGGGTCGGCGCACGCACCCGCCGACCAGGCCGGGCCGCCGCCCACGACCGCCACGACCGGGAGCGACAGGGGCAGGGCTGCGGCGACGCCGGTCGCGAGCAGGCGGATCACGTGGGGAACG
>Ga0325401_1001619_pt1 | contig 19235 bp, 16 predicted proteins | sample PopdelMetagenome_FD_205666 | JGI IMG/M metagenome (GOLD analysis project Ga0325401, IMG submission 205666) | Populus deltoides microbial communities from Bellville, Georgia, United States - Xylem-PdKOR-R2 | ecosystem: Host-associated > Plants > Phyllosphere > Stem > Wood/Secondary xylem | place... | reverse complement strand
CCGACGCGATGCCGCTGCCGACGGTGCCGTTGAGGGTCACCGTGCGCCCGCTGCTGGTGGCGATCGCGTCGCCCGCCGAGACGGTGACGGCGCGGTCGGAGCTGTCGTCGTCGCAAGCCGCCAGCAGCATGCCCCCGAACACCGCCGCGCCCGCCGCCGACAGCCCACCCATCAGCGTCTGGCGACGCGAATAACGCACGGCGATCAGGTCGCTCAGATGCGGGTTGTTCGAGCGGTTCGTGTCGACGTCGCCGTCGTGATAGGCGTCGAACGCGCTGGTGGTCGTCTTCATCGTCTGTGTCCCCCGGCGGCATCCCCCTCGACCCGCCCTCGCCGCGCCTTGTGTCGCGGCGGCGTTGCAGGTCCGCGACGGTTCGATGGCATCGGCATGTCGCGGCGACGACAGTTCGGTGACGGCGTTGACCGTCCGCCGCACTTGGCCTATAGGCCCGCGTGCGTCCGACAGGCTTCCGAGCCCGCCGGACCCGTCCGAGACAGCAGGTGCCGGGATCCCCGGCTTAATCTCCTGCCGAGACGGGGTATGAACAGTGTTCCGGCCGGGCCGCCTCGCGCGCTCGTCCGCATCGCCCATTCCCCAGTCGATGGACACCCCGGTCGTGGGTGATCCCCATGGCCGGTTCGTAACCGGTCCCCTGCTTTGCGTGGGGAACCAAGACGTGGAGAATGGCATGGATCGTGCTCAAAAGGCCGCGGCCGTTGCCGAGCTCAACCGCACCTTTTCGCAGGTCGGCGTGGTGGTGGTCACCCGCAACCTGGGGATGACGGTGGCGCAGTCGACGACGCTGCGCAACCGGATGCGGGACGCCGGCGCGACCTACAAGGTCTCGAAGAACAAGCTTGCCAGGATCGCGCTGGACGGCACCGACTATGGCTCGATCGGCGACATGCTGACCGGCCCGGTCGGCCTTGCGACCTCGACCGATCCGGTCGCGGCCGCCAAGGTGGCCGTCGACTTCGCCAAGACGACCGACAAGTTCGAGATCGTCGGCGGAGCGATGGGCGCGACCGCTCTCGACCTGGCAGGCGTGCAGGCGCTGGCGACGTTGCCGTCGCTGGACGAGCTGCGCGCCAAGATCGTCGGCCTGATCGTGGCGCCCGCCACGAAGCTCGCCACGATCACGCAGGCGCCCGCGGCGCAGATCGCGCGCGTCCTGTCGGCCTATGCCGAGAAGGAAGCAGCTTAACTACTACCGTCACCCCAGCGAAGGCTGGGGTCTTTCTATTGCAAGCGACCCCAGCTTTCGCTGGGGTGACGAACAAGGATTGGTATCATGGCAGACCTGAACGCGCTGGTTGACCAGCTGAGCGAGCTGACCGTTCTCGAGGCCGCCGAGCTCTCGAAGCTGCTCGAAGAGAAGTGGGGCGTGTCGGCCGCTGCGGCGGTTGCGGCTCCGGCTGCCGGCGGCGGCGGCGCGGCGGCCCCGGCCGTCGAGGAGAAGACCGAGTTCGACGTGATCCTGACCGGCGACGGCGGCAAGAAGATCAACGTCATCAAGGAGGTCCGCGCGATCACCGGCCTGGGCCTGACCGAGGCGAAGGCGCTGGTCGAGGGCGCTCCCAAGGCCGTCAAGGAAGGCGTGAACAAGGACGAGGCCGAGAAGGTCAAGGCGCAGCTGGAAGGCGCCGGCGCGACCGTCGAGCTGAAGTGAGCGAGACGATCCGGCTACGCCGGATCGCACGCTCACGAAGCCGGCCGGGCTCGGCCTCAGCCGAGCTTCGACGTCACGGGCTTTGCCCGTGACGTGACCGGCTGAAAGAAGAAGGGGCGGTTCCCAAGCGGGACCGCCCCTTTCTCGTATCCACAAACGGCGGACCCCGCGGCGGCGCCCCTCCACCAGCTTCGCTGGTCCCCCTCCCCGTGCCGGGGAGGATCAGGCGAACGCGCGGACCACCTGCACCGCGTTGCGGCCGATCGCGCCGCGCAGTTCGTCGGGGGCGGTGAGCATCAGGTCGCGGCCGCTCCAGATCAGTTCGCCCGCGCGGCGCGCCTGCTGGAGCATGCGGTTGACGTGGACGGAGGTGAGCCCGAGCGCGTCGGCGACCACCTCCTGCGTCAGCGGCATCACGAAGCGGCCGCCCGCGGCAAGCCCGACCAGGGACAGCCGTTCGAGCAGTTCGAGGAGCAGGTCGGCGATCCGCTCGTGCGCGTTGAGGCGGCCCAGCCGGGTGATCTGCGCCATCAGATGCGCCTCGTCCATCGCGCGGCTGATCGCATAAGCGCGGTCGAGGCCGGGCGAGACCGACCGGTCGGGCGCGGTGCAGACCGTGACGGGGGTGATCGCGACGATCGTCGAGGAGGCGACCGGACGGTCGTAGTCGCACAGCCCGATCAGGTCGCCGGGCAGGATGAAGTTCATGATCTGTCGCCGGCCGTCCGCGAGCTGGCGCACGCGCGCGGCCCACCCGTCGATCACCAGCTGCGTTTCGGTGATGTCCCGCCCCTCGGTCATCAGCTCGCGGTGCGGGCGCACGGTGCGGGTGCGCGCCATCGCCAGCCTGAGCGCCGCGAGCGCCGGCTCGTCGAGCGCGGGGTTGAGGGCCAGGAGGCGGCGCAGCGCGGGTGCGCCGGGATCGTGCGCGTGGGCTCTGGATGCGGTCATGGCATGTCTCCCCTGTGTCGTCCCGACACCGTGCGGTCGTCAGCCGAGGCTCACGCACCGACACATCGGTGCGGACTCAACACCGCAGTCCGACTGGACCAAATGTGACCGAACCAAGGAGATATATAAAGCAGCATGTTAGGTACGATCTATGATATAGATCAACACGCTTATCAGGGCAGATAATCAAATTGGCCGCGCTTTGGGGATAGCAGGGTCTGCGATCGAGGTCACGCGCAGCGAGTCGGCGGGTGTCATGAGGAGCGCGGCGGAGCCGCGTCGTCGATCCTCGGCGGGCCGAGGTCGGCCGTGCTCGCCCACGTAGCGCGCGTGCGCGCGCTCTCGCGGGCTGCGCCTAGAACTTCACTTCCGCCGCGATCGTGAACGAGCGCCCGCGCGGGTCGGCGACTCGCGGCTCCCACGAGCTGCCCGCGCCCGTCGCCGAGTCGTAGGTGATCGCGAAGGGCGGGTCGCGGTCGAACAGGTTGCGGACGCCGGCGGTGAGTCGAAAGCCCTCCAGCCCGGTGTACGCGACCGACAGGTTGTAGGTGATGTAATCGTCGACCCGTTCGTTGAAGTCTGGGCGGGTGACGGTGCCGTTGGCGATGCCGGGCAGCGCCTGGTTGCGATAGCCGTTGCGGAAGATCTGGGTCAGCGACAGCGTGACGTCGTCGCTCGACCAGCTGACAAAGGCGTTGTGCTTCCAGCGTAGGCCGAGGTCGCCGGCGAAGGTGAAAACGCCGATCAGGCTGGGGCCGTAGGGTGCGGCGGGGGTGAGCTTCTCGCGCTTCTTGAGCAGGTAGGTGCCGTCGAGCCCGGCGGTGAAGACGCCGCCCAGCCCCTCGACCCCGCCGCGCAAGGCGACCTCCAGCCCCTGGGTCCGGCGGGCGCCGGCGTTGATCGTGCGGCGGTCGATAAAGGCGACGTTGCCTGCGGCGTCGGGGATGAAGCGGTCGGCGAACAGCGCGGCATTGTCGATCAGCTGGCGTTCGGTCAGCACCTGGATGGTGTCGTCGACGTTGATGATCCACCAGTCGAGCGACGCGGAGAAGCGCGGGCCCGGCTGGATCACGCCGCCGACCGAGAACTGCTCGGCGGTTTCCGGACCCAGGTCGCGGTAGCCGCCGGTCAGGATGGTGGGCTGGATGATCGCGCAGGCGGGCACGGCGGCGTTGGGGATGCCGCCGGGGCAGCGCACCGGGTCGGCGAGGTCGCGGCCGGCATAGGGCGATTCGGTAACGCCGTTGAAGATCTGGTTGAACGAGGGGACGCGGAAGCCGGTGTTGTACGAGCCGCGGAACAGCAGCGGCTCCCACGGCCTGAACTTCACCGACACCTTGGGATTGGTGGTGGTGCCGAAGCCGGTATAGTCGTCGACCCGGAACGCGCCGGTGACCTCCAGCGTGCGCGTGATCGGGACCAGCACCTCGGCATAGGCGGCCTTGACCGTGCGCCGGACGCCGGAAAGCGCGTTGATGTTGTCGAACGCGGCGAGGAAGATGACCGGCGCGGATGCGGCGGCGGCGGGGGAGCCGTTGAAGCCGTAGTCCTCGCGCCGGTAGTCGATGCCGGCGGCCATGCGGATGTCGCCGCCCCAGATGCGGAACAGGGGGCCCGAGATCGAATAGTCGATCTGCCGCACCTCGTACTGGCCGCCGTAGAGCGTCGCGCCCTCCGCCGACACCGCGGCGAGGCCGGCGAGCGCGGCGGGGCTTTGTTCGATCGAGAAGGGGTTGAGGATGCCGGCGTCGAGCAGCCCGGCGAGGCCGCCGATGCGGGTGCCCGCGACGCGGGGGGCGGCGGGGTCGTTCGCGCCGCTGGCGAGCGTGCCGCGGTAGAAATACCCCGAGTCGAGGGTCGAGGACGATTCGGACCGGGCATAGGAGCCGCCGGCGCGATAGTCCCAGCCCTCCCACAGCGGGCCTTCCGCCGCGAGCGCGATCCGCAGGGTCTTGGTCTCCGTCTCGTACTCGCGCGGGCCGCAGGCGATGCAGCGCCAGCGATAGGCGATCGGCTTGCCGTAGTTGGCGGCGATGCCGGGGAAGGATGCGGCAATCCGGTTGTAGATGTCGTTATAGGTCGCGCGGGTCAGGTCGTTCAACGGATAGGCGACCGGGAGGTTGGTGGTGTTGCCGCTGATCTGCGCGTTGGAGAAGCTCTTGGCCGATGTAGCGTCGGAGCCGGTGACCTCGACCGAGAGCTTGTGGTCGTCGGCGACTCGGACGACGCCTCTCGCATAGTAGGTCAGCGTCCGGATCGGCTGCTGGATCACTGCGGCGCGACCGGTGTCCCACGCGCAGGCGAAGCGCGCGGCGGGGTTGGCCCAGAGTGCGTCGTCATAGGCCATGCCGCCGTCCATCGTCTCGCACCCCGCCCCGCCGGGCAGGTCGAGCACGTTGATGCCGCCATCGGCGCGGCGGACGGTGCCGGCGTCGTTGTAGGTCAGGCCGGGGAAGATGTTCGCGCCCGAGGTGCCGCCGAGCAGGGTGCCGGTGGGGTAGTAGAGCGCGCTGGGGTTGAGCGGGAAGGCGGTCGCAATCGGCGTGCCGCGGGTGTCGACCGACAGCCCGCGGCTGGGCTGGTTGGCGTTTACGAAGTCGCGGTCGGAGCCTCGCAGGATGCGGTTCCAGCTGTAGCTGACCGCGCCCATGACGTTGAAGCCCTGCTCGCGAAGGTCGCCCCAGCCGGCGATGCCGGACAGGCGATAGATGTTGCCGCCGCCCCCCTCCGTGATGTCGTCGAACGCCTGGAGCCCGAGGCCCTTGTAGTCGGTGCGGGTGATGAAGTTGATGACCCCGCCGATCGCATCGGTGCCGTAGATCGCGGACGCACCGTCCTTGAGCACCTCGACCCGCTCGATCGCGGCGAAGGGGATCTGGTTGACGTCGACTGCCTGGCCGGTGAGCCCGTGCGCGGCGACGCGGCGGCCGTTGAGGAGGACCAGAGTCGCCGCCGACCCCTGCCCGCGCAGGTTCGCCGCCGACAGCCCGTTGGTGCCGCGCTGCGCGCCGCTGGTGACGTCGGCGTTCGACGCGAGGTTGTCCGCACCCGAACCGTTGGTGGTGAGGAAGCTGATGAGCTGTTCGGGGGAGGATATGCCGTTGCGGGTCAGCTCCTGCGTGGTGATGACCTGGAGCGGCAGCGCGCTGTCGTTGGGGTCCTGCTTGATGCGCGAGCCGGTGACGAGGATCTCGCCGCCCTCGTTCGGCTCGGGATCGACGGTGGAGGCGCCGCGCCGGGGCGTCGCGGCGCCGGTGGGGGTGGCGGCGTCGGGGGTGGTCCCGTTCTGGGTCGTAGGGGCGGGATCGACGACCTGAGCCGCCGCGCCCCCCGCCCAGCCGCAGGCGAGCGCGATCGCCGCCGTGCCGCATACCAGCCGCCCGAAGCGCGTGCGGTTCCTCATCGATCGTCCCCCGTCGCCTCCCCCCGAGGCGTTGCGGGCAGTAAGCAACAGGTTTGTCATATTGCGCCAGAGGCATTTGCGGGTGGGCGCGTGGTTTTCAGCGATCGTTGCTTGGGCGTGACACATGATGGCCATTCGTCATGCCGGACCTGTTCCGGCATCCACCGTTCCGCAAGGACCGCAGCCGGTATGCTCGTGGAGCGGTGGACCCCGGCACAAGGCCGGGGTGACGGCGGTGGGCGATCCGTCGATCGTTCGGGTTCGGGATATTGACCTGAGGAGCCTGCAGCCCGACGCTGGTGCCCTCCTTTGCCCCGGAATCCCGCTTGGCCCTTCTCGCGCCCGACCATAGTGCCGCCGATCCGCCGCTGGCGCCTGTGCGTCGGGTGGGCCAGGGGCGGCTAGCGTTGTTCGCGATGCTGGGGGTGTCGGCGGGGCTGCCGTTCTCGATGTTCTCGGGCGTGCTCCAGCTGCGGCTGATGGCGCATGGCGCGCCGCTGGCGGTGATCGGGTTCTTCGTGTGGGTGACGCTGTTGCCGACCGCCAAGTTCGCCTGGGCCCCGCTGATGGACCGGCTCGCCGTGCCTGGCTTTGGCCGGTGGGGGCACCGGATGGGATGGATCATGCTGTCGCAGGGCGGGATCGCGGTGTCCGCGCTGGCGCTGGCGATCGATGCCGGGGATGCCAGCGTCGCGCGGACCGCGTTGTGGGCGGTGCTGCTCGCGTTCTGGACGACGACGCTGGAGGTGTCGGCGGACGCGTGGCGGATCGAGCAGGCCCCGACCGAGGCCGAGCAGGGCCCAATGGTCGCCGCCAATGTGTGGGGATACCGCACCGCGATGGTCGCGGCGGGATCGGGGGCGCTGATCCTGGCGGACGCGTACGGGTGGCAGGCGGCGTATCTGGTCGTGTTCGTCGCGATGGCGCTGCCGCTGCCGGCGCTGGCGGCGATCGGCCCGGTGCGGGGCGGGCGAGCCGTGGGACTGGCGACCGGGCTGGCGGTCGCGGTCGTGCTGTATGCCGCGGTGGCGCTAATGTTCGCGAGCGTCGGCGCGGTGCTGCTGGCGGGGGCGACCGCGCTGGGGGTGGCGACGTCGCGCAACGTCACGCCGGTGGTGCTCGGCATCTGTTTCGTGCCGTTCGTGCTGATGGCGCTGGCGATCCCACGCATCCGGCGGCTGGGCCCCGATGCGCGGTGGCGGCGGTCGCCGTCGATCGGGCCGTTCATCGACTTCTTCTGGCGGTTCGACCGGGGGGCGATCGCGATCCTCGCCTTTGTGTCGCTGTACCGGATGGGGGACGTGCTGGCGCTGGCGCTGGCCAAGCCGCTGGTCAAGTCGCTCGGGTACAGCCTGACCGCGATCGGCACCGCCGACGTCGCGGTCGCGCTGGCGGCGAGCATGGCGGGGGTGGCGCTTGGGGGCTGGCTCTCGACGCGGTGGGCGCAGGGGTGGACGCTGGCGCTGGGCGCGGTGCTGGCGGCGGTGGGCAATTGGGGGTTCGTGTGGCTGTCGTGGCTGCCGCCGAGCGGGGTCGCGCTGTACGTCGCGACCGCCGCCGACCAGTTCGGCAACGGGTTCGCGGGGACGGTGTTCGTCGTGTACCTGTCGCTGCTGGTCAATCCCGAGCACCCGGCGGCGCAGTTCGCGTTCCTGTCGGGATTTGCGTTCTTCCTGCCGCGGCTGTTGGGCGGGGCGTCGGGGGCGATCGAGGGAGCGATCGGCTATGACGGGTTCTTCGGGTTGTCGGGAGCGCTGAGCCTCCTCGCGGTGGCGGTGTTGCCGCTGGTGATCCGGTTGCGCCCGCGGGTGGAGGGATGATCGATAGCGCTTGGGCGCTGGTCGAAGCGGCGGTGGCGGACGGGCGGGTGCCCGGCGCGGCGCTGGGGATCGTCGCGCGCGACGGGCGGCGCTGGGTACGGGTGGCGGGGCAGGCGGCGCTGGCGCCGGAGCGCGAGGCGCTGACCGAAGCGCACTGGTTCGACCTCGCCTCGCTGACCAAGGTGATCGCGACGACGCCGATGGTGCTGGCGCTGGCGGATGCGGGGGCGCTGGACCTGAACCGGCCGCTGACAGATGCGATCCCCGACCTGCGCCAGTATGACGTCGAGGGGGCGGCGGAGCGGCGGCTGACCTTTGCCGACTGCCTGGCGCATCGCACCCACCTGCCCGCGGTGTGGCCGATCTATACCTATGGCGACGATCCGGCGCGGCTGCGGGCGTTCGTGTTACAGCGGGAGTGGGCGGCGGGACCGGCAGTGTATTCGGACCTCAACTTCATCCTGCTGGGGATCGCGGTGGAGCGGCTGACGGGCATGGGGTTGGAGCGGTGGCCGCTGGGGGACGGCCTCGGCTTCGGCTCGCCGCCGGGGCCGGCGGTGGCGACCGAGGCGTGTGCGTGGCGCGGGCGGGTGCTCCAGGGCGAGGTGCATGACGAGAACGCGGCGGCGCTGGGCGGGGCGGCGGGACATGCCGGGCTGTTCGGGACGGTGGCGGGGGTGCTCGACTTCGCCGCCGGCGTGCTGCGCGCGGAGGACCCAAGGGTGTTCGCGCGGGTGCATGGCGCGCGGACGCTGGGGTGGGACGGGCGGCATACCGGCTGGCAGGGGGGCGAGCGGTGTTCCGAGGCGACGATCGGGCATACCGGCTTTACCGGCACGGGGCTGTGGATCGATCCGGTGCGCGGGATCGCGTGGACGCTGCTGACCAACCGGGTGCATCCGACGCGGCATCGGGACAGCGGCATCTTTGCGCTGCGGCCGGCGGTGGGGGATGCGGTGGTCGCCGGGTGGGATCAGTTCGCGGCCGCGACCGCGAGCAGCGCCGCGTCGAGCGCCGCCGAGCCCGACGCGCCGCCGGGCCCGTCATTGGCGTAGGCCGCGAAGGTGAGCCGGCGGCCGCTCGCGGCGGTGAGCCGGCCGGCGAGCGCGGCGGTGGCGTTGAGCGAGCCGGTCTTGGCGGTGATCTTTCCCGCCAGCGGGGTGCCCCGGAAGCGGCGGGCGAGCGTGCCGTCGACCCCGCCGACCGGCAGCGTGGCGTACCAGCGTGTCCCCCAGGGCTGGCGCTCGATCCAGCGCAGGACGGCGACGGTGGCGCGGGGGGTGGCGCGGTTGTAGCTCGACATGCCCGAGCCGTCCGCGAGGTCCCAGGCGGTGCGGGGCGCGCCGGCGCTCGTGACGACGCGGGCGACCACCGCCTGCCCGTCCGCGACCGAGCCGGTGCCGGCGATCGTGCCCAGGCGGCGGAGGAGGAGTTCGGCGTGGAGGTTCTGGCTCGCCTTCATGATCGTGGCGATGTCGGCGGCGAGCGGGGCGGGTTGGAGGCGGGCGAGCACCGCCGGCTGCGGCGGCCGGGCGGGGGGCGCGGCGCCGCGGCGGGCGGGGTCGTCGCCGGCGTCGGCGGTGCGGTGGCGGGCGAGCACGCGGCCGGTGATCCGGACGCCGCGCTCACGCAGCATCGCCGCGAGCCGCCAGGCGGCGTGGTGGGCGGGGTCCTCGATGCCGATGCGCAAGGTTTCGGGCGGGGCGTCGGGAGCGATGCTCCCCTCGACGCGCACCGTGTCGCTGCCGGGCGCGCGGTCGTGGCCGAGGCGGGTCGGGCCGGGAGCGGTGCGGGTGCGGTCGTCGATGCGGTAATAGCCGTCGGAGGCGATCGGCCGGCCGGGCGCGACCGTCAGCACCCACTCGTTGTCGTCGAGGGTCAGCGCGGAGACGGCGGTGCCCGATCTGGTCGGCATGTTGTTCCAGCTCATCCCCGCGGGCCAGCGTTCGTCGGGAAACGCGGTGTCGTCGCCGACCACGTCGCGCACGGTGCGGGTCTTTGCAGCCACCGCGTCGGCGAGGGTGGACAGGCAGTCGGCGGTGCAGTCGGGGGCGCTCGAGGCGCGGGCGTCGCCATGGCCGGCAAGGATGACGTCACTGCCCTCGATCCGGACGGTCATGCCGCCGGCGGTGTCGGGGGTGTCCACCGGGAGGGTCGCAAAGGCGGCGGCGGTCGTGAAGATCTTGGTGTTGGAGGCGGGCATGTAGCGGCCGTCGGCGTCGATCGCGACCACCTCTCGCCCGTCCGCGTCGGTGACGACGAGGCCGTGGCGGGCGCCGGGCTGAGCGGTGGCGAGGATGGCGCGGACCTGCTGCTCCAGCGTCGGTGCTGGAGTGGCGCCGAGGAGGAGGAGGCTGAGGAGGAGCGCGGGTCGGGGCACGGGCGCGAGCCTAGAAGGAAGCGGGACCGCGGCTCAAGCCCGGCTTGCCCCGCCGGCTGCGGCCCGGCACGGAGGGCGGTATGATGCGCCTGGCGATCCTGATCGGCCTGATGGTGCCGGCGGCGGCGGATGCGCCGGGGCCGTCGACGCTGCTGATCCGGCGCGCGCGGGTGTTCGACGGGAGCGGGCGCGCGGTGCGGGTGCGTGACGTGCTGGTCCGTGGCGATCGGATCGCGCGGGTGGCGCGGGGTATCCGGACGGAGGCGAGCCGGGTGGTGGCGGCGGAGGGTTTGACGCTGTTGCCGGGACTGAGCGACCTCCACGTCCATAGTGGGCCGGCGGCGTTCGACGGGGCGGCGGCGCTGGCGGCGAACTATGCCGCCTATCCGGCGCATGGCGTTGTCGCCGTGAACGAGTTCTCCGCGGCCCGTGAACGCTTCGTCGAGCTGCGGCGATGGCTGGCGGGTCCGGGCGTCGTGCGGGTGCGGCTGGCGGTTCGGCTGGGGGTGCCGGGCGGGCACGGGACCGAGAGCGCGAGAACTGAGGCACTGACCGCGACCGTCTCCACACCGGCGGAGGCGCGGGCGGCGATGGCAGAGGCGCTCGCGTTCCGGCCGGATGTGGTCAAGGTGTTCGCGGACGGTTGGCGCTATGGCCGCGCCCCGGACCGGCCGGACATGGACGGCGCGACGCTCGCCGCGATGGTCCGCGCGGCGCACCGGCGGGGGCTGCCGGTGATGACCCATACCGTGACGCTGGCGGGGCTGAAGCGGGCGGCGCGGGCGGGGGTGGATACGGTGGCGCATGGGGTGGGCGACGAGGTGATCGACGCCGAAGCGATCGCGCTGATGCGGGGGCATCGCACCGCCTATTGCCCGACGCTGTCCGCCTATGAGCCGCTGGCGGAGCGGCGGCTGACGCCCGGCGAGCGGGCGGGGCTTCCCGCCGATGCGGAGACGGCGCGGGAGCCTCCCGTCCGCGGCTATGATGCGCGGCGCTGGGCGATCATGCGGGCGAACCTGCGCGCGGTGCATCGCGCGGAAATCGCGGTGGCGGTGGGGACCGATACGGGCGTTCCCGGCGTGTATCCCGGCTGGGCGACGTTGCACGAATTACGGCTGTTGACGGAGAACGGGCTGAGCCCGGCGGAGGCGTTGCGGGCCGCCACCGTGGTTCCGGCGCGGCTGATGCGCGAGCGGCGGGGGCGGGTTCGGGCGGGCTACCCCGCCGACCTGCTGCTGGTGGCGGGCGCGCCGGATCGGGACATCGCGGCGATCCATGCCCTGCGCGCCGTGTGGATCGGCGGGGTTCAGGCGGCGGGGATTTTTCGATAGGCGGAGTCGTCGAGCGCCCGCTCGCCTCGCGCGACGGCTGCGGCGACCGCGAGGTTGGCGCTGGCGCTGGGCACCGTGCGGGTCATGTCGAGCAGCCGGTCGAAGGGGAGGACGAAGCCGACCACCAACGCGGTCTGCTCCGCCGAAACGCCGACCGCCGACAGCACCGCGGCGAGCATGAAAAGCGACGCGGACGGCACCGGCGCGGTCCCGAACGCGGCCAGCGCCCCGGTGAACAGCATCGTGCCGAGCACCGGCGGGGTCAGCGGCAGCCCAAGCGCCTGGCAGGCGAAGACGCCGAGCAGGCCGACATACATCGCGGTGCCGTCCTTGCCGATGCTGGCGCCGAGCGGCAGCACGGTGGCCGCGACCGGGCGGGCGATGCCGAGTCCACCCGCGACCCGCAGCGCGACGGGCAGCGTCGCCGAACTCGATGCGGTGGAAAAGGCGACCGCGAGCGCGTCGGCGATGCCGCGGTAGAAGCGCCCAACCGGCATCCGCGCCCCGAGGCGGACGAGCGGGGCGTGGACCGCCGCCATCTGCACCGCGGAGCCGAGCACGACCGCGAGCGCCAGCCAGCCAACGTGGACGAACACCGCCGCGCCGTTCGCCGCGACCGCGTTGGCGACCAGCGCGAACACGCCCAGCGGCGTCGCCTCCATCACCAGCGCGACGAGGCGGAGCAGCACCGCCGAGAGCGAACGGAGCAGCGCCGCGAAGGGCCGCCCCGCCTCCCCCGCCAGCACGGTCGCGACGCCGGTGAGGATCGCGACGAACAGCAGCGCGAGCATGTCGCCCTTCGCCAGCGCCTCGACGATGTTGAGCGGGACGATGGCGACGAACTGGTCGTGGAGGGCGACCGGGGTCCCCAGCGGGTGTGCGATGGCGGCTCCGATCGGCGCGCCCTGCCCCGGCCGGACCAGCAGCGCGGCGACCATCCCGATCGCGACCGCGATCAGCGTCGTGCCCGCGAACAGCGCCACCGTGCGCCCGCCGAGCGGGCCGAGCCGCTTCGGGTCCGACAGGGTGGTGATGCCGCTCGCGACGGTGACCAGCACGACGGGGGCGACCAGCATCCGGATCGCGCGGACGAACAGCTCGCCCAGGATCGCGACGTGCGGCGCGCCGGCGGGCCAGGCCAGCGCGAGCAGCAGCCCCGCCGCGAGCCCGCCGAGCACCCGCCGCCACAGCGGGACCGCAAACCAGCGGGCGATCATGGGCAGGTGCCGGGCGGGGGGCGATGGGGCAGCGCGCGGCCGGCGGCTCGGCCGGTGGGGCGGCCATCCATGACCGCGACCTGGCCGTTGACGAGCACGGTGCGAACCCCGGTCGCGAACAGCGCCGGGCGGCGATAGGTGGCGCGCTCGGCGTAGCGGGCGGGGTCGAACACCACCACGTCGGCGAAGGCACCGGGGGCGAGCCGGCCGCGGTCGGCGAGGCCGAAGGTGTCGGCGGCGAGGGTGGCGCTGCGCTCGACGAACTGGCGCAGGGTCAGCACGCGGCGGCGGACGACGTACTCGCGGTATTTGCGCGCGAAGCTGCCATAGACGCGGGGGTGACCGGTCGAGGCGTCGGAGCCGGTCATCACCCAGGGGCGCGCCATGAAGGCGGCGATGTCCGCCTCCGACTGGTTGAACGAGGCGACCGCGGGGTCGTGAACGCGAATCACGGCGAGCGCGGCGGCAACGGGGGGCAGGCGGCGGCGGGCGGCGATGGCGGCGAGGGTGCGGCCGGTCTCCGCGCCCTCGGTGACCAGCAGCGCCGCCGCGCCGCCGCGTTTGCGCAGGTTCTCGGCCATGTCGCGCTCGATCCGGATGCGCTGGGCGGGGTCGTCGAGGCGGCGGAGCAGCCCGGCGCGGCCGCCGTCCTGCGCCCAGAGCGGGACCAGCGCGGCGACGAGGCTGGTGCCGCTGGCGCTCCAGGGATACTGGTCGGCGGTGACCCGCTGGCCGCCGGCGCGGGCGCGTTCAACCGCCGCGATCACCTGTGGGGCATGGCCCAGAACGTTGACGCCCAGCGCCTTGATATGGCTGATGTTGACCGGCAGCCGGGCGTCGCGGCCGATGCGGATCGCCTCCGCGACGGCAGCCTCCAGGCCGATCGTGTAGGTCGATTCGTCGCGCAAATGGGTGTCGTAGACACCGCCGCGGACGCCGGCCTCGCGGGCGAGCGCCACGACTTCGGCGGTGTCGGCGAAGCTCTGGGGGGCGTAGAACAGCCCGGTCGAGAGGCCCAGCGCGCCACGGCACATCGCGCCGGCGACCAGCGCCCTCATGCGGGCGAGCTCGGGCGGGGTGGGCGCGCGGCGGGCCTCGCCGATGACCTCGGCGCGGACCGCGCCGAAGCCGACATAGGCGGCGCGGTTGATCCCGGTGGCGGCCCCGTGCAGCGCGGGCAGGCCGGGGGCACCGCTGCCATCGTTGCCGACGAACGCCGTGGTGACGCCCTGAAGGAGGAAGGGGAGCACCAGTCGCTCGCGCGCGACCCGACTCGCGAGCGCGGCGTCGATGTGGCTGTGCGGGTCGATGAAGCCCGGGGCGACGACGGTGCCGCGCGCCTCGATCGTGCGCGCCGCCGGGGGTGCGTGCGGGCCGACATAGGCGATCCGCTCGCCACGGACGCCGATGTCGCCGAGAAATGGCGCGGCCGTTCCGGTCACCACCGTGCCCCCGCGGATCACGAGGTCGAGCGGCTCGGGCGGGGTGACCCCGAGGAGCAAGAGAGGCAGGAGCCGCTTCATCCGCCATAGCCAGACGCGGACGGGTGGAACCCGCTGCCGATGTCGCGCACCCCGCCCGGGCGGTCCTGCGCCAGCCAGAGCGGGCGGTCGACGTCGCCGAGCGCGGCGGTGCGCAACGCCGGCGCGGCGGTCAGTCCGCCGGCTTTGTCGAGATCGATTCCCGCGACGTCGTTACCGCGGCCGGGATAAGGGAAGACGGGCGCTGGCGAAGCCATGCGGTGAGACTAATGCCCCGGCCACGCTTGGCAACCGGGCCATCAATGGGCCGCTCAGTGGCGGCGGACGCCCACCAGCATGTCGACCACCGTGTCGTGGAGCGGCCGGTTGAAGCGCAGGCCGACGCATTCGGCATCGCACCAGCACACCGTCGAGCCAAGCGGCGCAAGGAAGGGGAAGGTCAGGACCAGCGTGTCGCCCGCGTCGAAGTGGAACGGCGATCGAAGCCGGCAACCGTCCGAAGAAAGGTCGGTGACCTCCACGTCGAACCGCCCGAGGTTGGAGGCGGCCATGCGGGCGTTGAGGCTGGTCGCGCGGCGCAGGCGGCGGCGCGTGTCCCTCATCGGTGGCGTGCGTACGACGTCCATTCCATCTCCTTGAACGGACACCGCCGGCGTTACGCCACTGCGCCGCGGCCCGATCCATTCCCGTTCGTCTGTGGGAGATGGTGTAGGGGGGCAAAGGTTAACGCGGTGATAAGCGTTGCTGCGCATTGCATCCGCGACGGAGCGGATTGCGGCAGGTTATGGCGGGACTGGCCCCGCCAACGGATCAGGCTCGCCGTTGCCCCATCGTGCTGCGCGCGATCTGGCCGACCAGACCCGGCAAACCCGCATAGCTCGCCTTGTGATAGGGCGACCCCGGCTCGAGCGCGGCGGTGATGCGGCTGTGCGCCTCGCCGAGGGCGTGATAGGGCAGGCTCGGCAGCAGGTGGTGGAGCGCATGGTAGCGCAGCCCGACCGGCGCCCATAGCGCGGGCAGCAGCGCGGGCGGGGGCACGTTGACCGAATCGAGATACTGGGCGGTGACGCTCATCGGCTCGCCCTCGTTCTCCCACAGGTGCGCGACGAGGGTGCGGACCTGGTTGGTCACCGCCACCGCCGACACCACCGCCATTGCCACCAGCGCGGACCGGAGCGGGACGACCCCGGTCGCGACCAGCGTTACCAGCGCGATCGCCCAGAGGCTGGCGGCGGCCTCGATCCGGTTCCAGTAGGTGCGCGCATCGCCCTCGGGCGCGCGGCGGCGGAAATGCGGGTTGATCGCCAGCGCGGAATAGCGCTCCACCACCGTGCAGCGCAGGCCGGGGATCAGCACGGACAGCGGCGCCAGGATCGCATAGCGGATCAGCAGGCCGACCGGCGCCAGTGCCGAGACGAGGATGAAGGCGAGGAGCGTCCACGGCTTCATCAGGGCGAGCGGGAGATACTCGGGGTCCTCGGCGGTGCCGTAGCGGGTCTTGGCGTGATGGAGGTTGTGGACACCCTCGTACATGAACGACGGGGTGAGCAGCGGGATACCGACGAGCAGGTTCCAGCCGAGCCGGAAGTGCGGCACGAGGGCGTGCTTCATGTGGCTGACCTCGTGGATGAAGCTGATGCCGCGGTACAGCGCGAGCATCGCGACCACGCCCGCCGCGATCGTCATTGCGGTGCCGGACGCGGTCATCGCCACGGCCAGCGCCGTGTAGCCGACCAGCGCGGACGCGATCAGGTCCGCCCAGTAGATCGCGGGGCGGGGCGCGATCAGGTCGCGGGTCAGTTCGGCCGCGGTGCGCAACATCGCCTTGTCGTCGGCGACGCGGTGGCGCGGCGGCGTCGCGGCGGCCGGCGCGCGATGAAGGGTGAGCGTGCTGTCCATGGCGGTGTCCATTGGCCCGAGATAGTGGCGCGACCGTGGCATTTACAGGCGGGCGCGGCCGGGGCGAAGGGCGGAACATTCGATCAGACAGGTCGGATTCGTCGCTCGCCAAGAAAGTGGCGGGCGGGTAGAGCCGCGATCGAAACGTTTCCGGAGTGTAAACGGTGGCCCTTTCCCTTCGCCCGGTGCTGACCAAGCGCGATCGCCGTGCGTTCGTCGACCTGCCGTTCCGCCTGTACGAGAGCGATCCCCACTGGGTGCCGCCGCTGAAATCGGAGGCGATGGGGCTGATCACCCCCGCGAAGAACGGCTGGTACAGCCATGCCAAGGCGCTGCTTTTCCTGGCGGAGGAGGACGAGCGCGTGGTCGGGCGCATCTCCGCGCATATCGACACGCTGGCGCTGACCATGCCCGCAAGCCAAGGCTTCGGCCCCGGCGTCGGGCAATGGGGGCTGATGGAGGCGGAGCGCGAGGACGTGTTCGTCGCGCTGCTCGCGCAGGCGGAGGGCTGGCTGCGCGAACAGGGGATGACCCGCGCGCTGGGGCCGATCTCGCAGTCGATCTGGGAAGAGCCGGGGCTGCTGGTCCAGGGCTTCGACCATGCGCCGACGGTGATGATGGGGCACGCCAAGCCCGAGTATCAGGGCTGGATCGAAGCGGCGGGCTATACCGGCGTCAAGCAGCTGATGACCTATGAGCTCGACATCACCCAGGCGTTCCCGCCGATCGTCAAGCGGATCATCCAGTCGGGCGAGAAGAACGCGCGCATCCGGGTGCGCGAGGTCGACAAGCGTAAGTTCGAGGAGGAGGCGGCGATCATCCTCGACATCCTCAACGACGCATGGTCGGACAATTGGGGGTTCGTTCCCCTCACCCCGCCCGAGATCAAGGACGTCGGCGTCAAGCTCAAGCCGATCGTGTTCAACGACCTGATCCGGATCGCCGAGCTGGACGGACAGCCGGTCGCGTTCATGATTACCCTGCCCGATCTCAACGAGGCGATCGCGCCGCTCCACGGCAACCTGCTGCCGTTCGGCTGGGCCAAGCTGCTGCTCTGGCTGCGCGCGCCCAAGGTCCGGACGATGCGGGTGCCTTTGATGGGGGTGCGCAAGTCGCTGCAATCGTCGCGGATGGCATCGCAGCTCGCCTTCATGATGATCGAATATATCCGGCGGGCGTCGGTGGCACGCTATGGCGCGAGCCGGGGGGAGATCGGCTGGATCCTCGACGACAACCAGGGGATGCGCTCGATCGCCGAGACGATCGAGAGCCGGGTCAACAAGGTCTACACCGTCTATTCGCGCGACCTGTAGGTCAGAACAGGAAGGCCGCGCCGGCGTAGATGCGCAGGTCGGGGGTGTTGCGGTTGAGGCCGCCGATCGCCTCGGCATAGAAGGCGCGGGTCGGCGCGACCGTCCACAGCAGGCCGGTCGCGGCGAAGACCTGGGTCGTCGCGCCTTGCGGGTCGTCGTCGCGCAGGACCTCTCCTTCCAGCGTCAGGCTGAGCGCGTCGGTGACGTCGACCGACACCCCCGCGACGCCGTTGGTCGCGAAATGCCGCCCGCTCCCGTCCTCGTCGGGCTGCGCGTCGAACTCGCCGGTGAAGCCGACCGTGACCCCGTCCGATACGTCATAGGTGACGGGCAGCACCACCCCCGCCCCCCAGGTGCCCGCGCCGACCGGGGTGCGTCCGACCGGGAGCGTGACGAAGGGCTGGATACCGTAGGACAGCCCGGTGCCGTCCGCGCCGGCAAAGGCGTGGCGGAGCCCCAGCGTCACGTCGCCGACGCGGGTGCGGCGCGTGACTTCGCCCGCCTCGCGTTCGCGCACGCGCCCGACCGGCGACCAGCTGAACTGAAGCTCGGTGGAGGGACCGATGCCGGCGCGGACGAGCATGTCACCCGCCAGGATCGTGTCGGTGCGGCTGTCGGACGTCTTGTCCAGCTCCCAGTCGATCGCGGAGACCTCGAGATGCACCCGCCCCGGCTCGGTGGTGCAGGCGGAGCTCTCGAGCGAGGGCTGGTTGGGGCAGAAGCGCGGGGCTTCCTGCGCCCAGGCCGGGGCCGCCACCCCCGCAAGCGCCAGCGCGATCCACCGCGAATGTGTCAAAACATGTCCCCTTCGCCCGGCATAACGCGCGGGCGCGAGGGAGTTCCCGTCAGTCGGTGAGCCGCACCCAGGTCGGCGCGTGGTCGCTGGCCTTGTCGCGGCCGCGATACGCCTTGTCGACGCCCGCCTCGCGCAGCCGGTCGGCGATCGCGGGGCTGAGCAGCAGGTGGTCGATCCGGAATCCCGCGTCGCGCGGCCATGCGCCGGCCTGATAGTCCCAGAAGGTCCACACCCCGCCCCTGGGGTGGCGGGTGCGCAAGGCATCGGTCCACCCTTGCGCGAGCAGGCGGCGATACGCCTCGCGGCTTTCGGGCTGCATCAGCGCGTCGTCGGCCATCGCGCGGACGGAGAAGGTGTCGTCGTCGTTGGCGATGACGTTGTAGTCGCCGGCGAGCACGGCGGGGACCTCGTCGGTCAGCAGCGTGCGGGCTCGGGTCGCGAGCCGTTCCATCCATCGCAGCTTGTAGTCGAACTTGGGGCCGGGCTGAGGATTGCCGTTGGGGAGGTAGATCGACGCGACGACCAGCCCGCCGACCTCCGCCTCCAGATAGCGGCTCTGTTCGTCCTCGGGCTCGCCGCCCAGCCCGCGCTGGCGCTCGACGGGGGGCGTGTCGCGGGCGAGGATGGCGACACCGTTGAACCCCTTCTGCCCGTGCCAGAGCGGGTGGTAGCCGGCGTCGCGGATCTCGCGGTCGGGCACGGTCTCGTCGGTGGATTTCAGCTCCTGGAGGCAGACGATGTCGGGCTGCACCTCCGCGAGATACTCGAGCAGGCGCGGCAACCGCGCCTTGATGCCGTTGACGTTGTAGGTGACCAGTTTCATCCGGCTCAGATCGCGAAGGAGGAACCGCAGCCGCAGCCCGAGGCGGCGTTGGGGTTCTCGACGCGGAACGCCGCGCCGCCGAGCGATTCGACATAATCGACCTGACAGCCGCGGACGAGATCGAGGCTGACCTCGTCGACCACCAGCC
>Ga0325401_1001617_pt1 | contig 19244 bp, 12 predicted proteins | sample PopdelMetagenome_FD_205666 | JGI IMG/M metagenome (GOLD analysis project Ga0325401, IMG submission 205666) | Populus deltoides microbial communities from Bellville, Georgia, United States - Xylem-PdKOR-R2 | ecosystem: Host-associated > Plants > Phyllosphere > Stem > Wood/Secondary xylem | place... | reverse complement strand
TAGGTGAGTACTTTTACACATTATTTTTTTTATTATTATTTGTTTGTCACTGTCTCTATATTATCTTAATTATGTCATCAAAATGCATTTTTAATGGGAATTACTGCTTTAACTCATCAGTTAGAATGTAAATTAACTATTTTATTGTTATACTTATACCTTGCCTTGTTGCTTTTGAAGCTGGATTCCATACAGAGCTAAAGGCCTTCTCCTCTTCTTCCTCCCGCTATTTCATTGAGTAATCAGTACCAGTGCCTTTCGCACATATTTTCCCAAATTAAGGTGATGATATTCCTATTCCCATTCTCTCTGCGCCTGTTTTACTTGTAGTGACTCACTCTCACGTTCTGTATCCTTATTTCTTTGATTTTCAGACCTGCGGAAAATGGCTCTCGAAACTGCTGGTGGATCCATTTTAGCTATGCTAGCAGAACTCATGGTGGAACCAGTAGGAAGGCAGTTCCGTTACATGTTCTGTTTCAACAATTTTGTTGAAGAATTCAAAGAACGAAAGGAGAACCTTGCTTTAGCACTAGATGGTCTGCAAAAAGATGTCGAAGCTGCTGAAAGGAATGCTGAAGAAATTAAGAAAGGTGTCAAAAAGTGGCTGGAAGATGCAAACAACGAAATTGAAGGTGCGAAGCCCTTGGAAAATGAAATAGGAAAAAATGGCAAATGCTTTACTTGGTGCCCAAACTGCATGCGACAATTCAAGTTAAGCAAGGCACTGGCCAAGAAGTCGGAGACTTTCAGAAAACTTGGAGAAATTAGCGAAAAGTTTAAAACAGTGGCCCACAAAGCTCATCCTCAGCCCATAGAATTTCTCCCATCAAAGGAATTCACGCCCTCAGAATCGTCAAAAGAAGCTTTGAAACAGATCATGAAAGCTCTCAAAGATGACAACGTCAATATGATCGGACTGTACGGCATGGGAGGGGTGGGTAAAACCACCCTGGTGAAAGAAGTAGGCAGGAGAGCCAAAGAGTTGCAGCTTTTTCCTGAAGTTTTGATGGCTACGGTGTCCCAGAATCCCAATGTCACAGACATCCAGGATCGACTGGCAGATAAGTTAGGTCTGGATATTAAAGAAAAGAGTAAAGAAGGGAGAGCAGATCGATTATGGCAGAGACTGAAGCAAGTGGAGAAGATGCTTATTATCCTGGATGATGTTTGGAAACATATTGACTTGAAAGAGATAGGGATCCCATTTGGTGATGATCACAGGGGTTGTAAAATTCTTCTAACAACACGTCTTCAAGGCATATGTTCATCTATGGAGTGCCAGCAAAAAGTGTTTTTAAGAGTCTTACCTGAAGATGAAGCATGGGATTTATTCAGAATCAATTCAGGTTTACGTGATGGGGACTCTACCTTGAACACAGTGGCATGGGAGGTTGCGAGAGAATGCAAAGGCTTGCCTATAGCACTTGTGACAGTGGGAAGGGCTCTAAGAGATAAATCTGCAGTTCAGTGGGAAGTAGCGTCTAAACAGCTCAAAGACTCTCAATTTCCGCGCATGGAACAATTTGACGAACAAAAAAATGCTTTTACATGTCTTAAGTTGAGCTATGAAAATTTGAAGCACGAGGAAACCAAGTTATGTTTCTTGCTATGCAGTTTATTTCCAGAAGATTATGACATTTCAATTGAGGACTTGATGAGATATACAGTTGGCTATTGGTTACATCAAGATGAGGAGCCCATTGAATATGCAAGGAAACAAGTTTATGTGGCAATCGAAAACCTCAAAGATTGTTGCATGCTGTTGGGCACTGAAACTGAAGAGCATGTGAAAATGCATGACTTGGTTCGTGACTTTGCTATTCAGATAGCATCATCAGAAGAATATGGATTCATGGTAAAGGCTGGCATTGGGTTGGAGAAGTGGCCAATGAGCAACAAAAGCTTTGAAGGTTGTACAACAATTTCGTTAATGGGCAATAAACTAGCAGAACTTCCTGAAGGGTTGGTATGTACACGGCTCAAAGTTCTATTATTAGAAGTGGATTATGGTTTGAATGTTCCTCAGAGGTTTTTTGAAGGGATGAAAGAAATTGAAGTTTTGTCTCTGAAGGGAGGGCGTTTGTCATTGCAATCACTTGAACTCTCAACGAAACTTCAATCGTTGGTGTTGATCTGGTGTGGATGCAAGAACCTCATTTGGTTGAGAAAGATGCAGAGACTTAAGATTCTTGGTTTTATACATTGCTTATCCATTGAAGAATTACCTGATGAAATAGGAGAGCTCAAGGAGTTAAGGTTGCTGGATGTGAGAGGTTGTCGAAGGCTAAGAAGGATCCCTGTGAATTTGATTGGAAGGTTGAAGAAGTTAGAAGAGCTGTTGATCGGGGGTCGCAGCTTTGAGGGATGGGATGTTGATGGATGTGACAGCACAGGAGGAATGAATGCAAGCCTAAAAGAACTAAACTCGTTGTCTCATTTAGCTGTATTATCATTGAGGATACCGAAGGTTGAATGCATTCCCAGAGATTTTGTTTTTCCCAGCTTGCTCAAATATGATATAAAATTATGGAATGCTAAAGAATATGATATAAAGCTTAGGGATCAGTTTGAGGCAGGACGATACCCAACCTCGACAAGATTAATTTTGGGAGGTACATCCTTAAATGCGAAGATATTTGAGCAGTTGTTTCCTACGGTGTCTCAAATTGCTTTTGAGAGTTTAGAGGGTTTAAAAAATATAGAATTGCACTCTAGTCAGATGACCCAAAAAGGCTTCTTACATAAATTAGAATCTGTAAAAGTGAGGGATTGTGGGGATGTTTTCACTCTGTTTCCAGCAAAATTGCGGCAAGTTTTGAAAAATCTAAAGGAGGTGATTGTTGATAGCTGTAAATCAGTGGAGGAGGTATTTGAATTGGGTGAGGATGATGAAGGAAGCAGTGAAGAGAAAGAGTTGCCGTTGCTGTCATCTATAACACTGTTACAGCTGTTAGGGTTACCTGAGCTCAAATGCATATGGAAGGGGTCCACCAGACATGTCAACCTTCAAAGTCTAACTCTTCTGGATTTGTGTTCTCTCGACAAACTGACATTTATCTTCACAGCGTCCCTCGCTCAGAGTCTACCAAAGCTAGAAAGACTTGACATAAGTGATTGCGGTGAATTGAAGCATATTATCAGAGAAGAGGATGGTAAAAAGGAAATAATTGCAGAGTCTCCTGGCTTCCCAAAATTAAAAAATATCTTCATAGAAGACTGTGGTAAACTGGAATATGTCCTCCCTGTCTCTGTGTCTCCAAGTCTTCTGAACCTGGAAGAGATGCGGATTTTTAAAGCTCATAATTTAAAGCAAATATTTTACAGTGTAGAAGATTGTCTCTACAGAGATGCCATCATCAAGTTCCCTAAGCTAAGAAGATTGTCTCTTTCAAATTGCAGCTTTTTTGGTCCAAAGAATTTTGCTGCCCAATTGCCTTCTTTGCAAATTCTAGAAATTGATGGCCACAAAGAATTGGGAAATTTGTTTGCACAGCTCCAAGTACGTCCTTTATATTTCTCCAATAATTTTTTTCCTTTTTAATTTAAATTGTCAACTTCAATACGTGTTGATTTCTTCCTTTATATTTCTGAAACTGAAGTAATTGATAAGTGGAGATAAATCCTTTAGCCATCCACTAAATTTAAAAGGAGTTGTCTAACTGTATCATTCCTTGTCTCTTGATAGAAATTAATTATTGTAATGAAATGATATTCAGATTTTTCAATCTTTACGCTTTCCAAGTTTGAGTGAAATTGAGGCTCTTCCCCCAATTAATGGAAGTATTTGAAGAGGAAGATAAACCTCCATTTGCTAATACAGAGTCTCTTTCAGTCCTGCAACTTCTGATTTCATATTCCCATGCCCTATTGCCATGTCTACTTATATCCTTTTGTTGATAAGTTTTCGGCTGAAGTATTGGGGACAATTCGTTCATCTATTTATCAAAATTATACTTGGAAACATTATGCTTGGAATCCCTGCCTGACATGTTACCAAAATTATACTTGGAAACATCTATTTACCAATATATGTTACATATTCCAAAGTGCACAAAATTTATTATGAATTATATCTTACAATTTGGTATCCTTGTTTTCTTTCGATGCAGGGGTTGACAAATTTGGAAACATTACGCTTGGGCTTCCTGCTAGTGCCTGACATTAGGTGTATATGGAAGGGTCTCGTGCTGAGCAAATTGACTACTTTGGAGGTTGTTAAGTGTAAGAGACTGACACATGTATTCACATGTAGCATGATTGTCAGTCTAGTTCAACTGGAAGTTCTAAAGATATTGTCCTGTGAGGAATTAGAGCAAATCATTGCTAAGGATAATGATGAAAACGACCAGATATTGTTAGGCGATCATCTCCGATCTTTATACTTTCCCAAATTGCGTCAAATTGAGATTAGAGAATGCAACAAGTTGAAGAGCCTCTTCCCAATAGCCATGGCTTCAGGTCTCCCAAATCTCCGAATACTTAGAGTAACAAAAACATCTCAATTATTGGGAGTATTTGGGCAGGAAGATCATGCTTCACTTGTCAACGTTAATAAGGAGATGGTGCTTCCTAATCTGTGGGAGCTGTCGCTAGAACAATTATCAAATATTGTCTGTTTTAGTTTCGGATGGTGTGATTATTTCTTATTCCCTCGTTTGGAGAAGTTGAAGGTCCATCAATGTCCAAAGCTGACCACAAAATTTGCTACTACACCAGATGGTTCAATGAGTGCTCAATCAGAGGTGCTGCTGATTTGACTTGATTTCTTGCCTCTCTTTTAGTGTATTTGTTTCTTGTTTCGCTCAATAATAAGATTTACAAGTTAAAATGAGCATGCCATGCTTGAATTGGTTTACAGGTATCCGAAGTAGCTGAAGATTCAAGTATTAATAGAGAGTGGACCAGAAATAAGGGATGGAAAGAAGATGGAGACTCATGTCTTTGAGCTGTGAATATATTTGGACTTGATGCTGTACTATTTGTTCAAAAGTTTGATATCATGTTTTCCTAGCAGAACAATCTCATGTTGAATGGCTTTTCCGAGCAGATACCTTGCTGGCTTTTGCTAGAGATTCCAAATATTCCTCTGATTTCTATTTGTTTGCTGCTTACAAACCCTTTCATAAGCTACATGCCTAATCTGGTAGCTTTTGTGAAACCTAAAGCTGACAGATTTTTAATCTCAGACCATATATACTGTAGGACACAATCTGTAGGAAAAATGTTGAATTGATGTCTCAAGAAGCTGCTGATGTGGAGCCTGTTGATGTGGATGCTGATAAGAGTTTTAGATTTAATAAAACACTTGTTGATTTGAAATTGTCAAGATCTATTAAGATTGACATAAATCTTCTTTATTTTGTTATGATCTTCTTAGATTCTGTTACGTAACAACAGTAGATTGAGCTGCTTGTTACTTGCATTTCTATTTCTCTTGTTGTTTAAATAAGACCTCTAATGATCAATAAAGTCGTGAAGTTTTCAGAACAAGTGTGTTAATTGCTAGCCTCTGCATTTTATTCTGTCAAAATCCTACAAATTGGTATCGGAGCCTATTCCTTTCTTGAGAGATCTGTGAGGTTGAGAGAGCTTAAACACTTATCATCTTTCAAAAAACCCAACCAACGCAAAATGAGTTCAGAAGCCTCTGTGAATGTGATGGCACCACCAGTGTTTGATGGAACAAATTATCAAGTGTGGGTTGTTCGAATGGAAGCTTACCTTAATGCTGATGATCAGTGGGAAGCCGTTGAAAATACATATGAGGTTCCTCCTTTGATTGACAATCCAACTATAGCTCAAATGAAAAATTACAAGGAGAGTAAGCAAAGGAAATCAAAGGCAAAAGCTAGCTTATTTGCAGCTGTTTCTTTTTCAATCTTCACCAGAATTATGACACTGAAAACAGCAAATGAAATTTGGAACTTCCTGAAAAAGGAGTATGAAGGAAATGAACGAGTGAAGGGCATGCAAGTTCTAAATCTAATCAGAGAATTTGAGATGCAAAGAATGAAGGAATCAGAAACCATCAAGGATTACTATGATAGACTTCTTGACATTGTAAACAAAGTAAGGCTTCTTGGTACTGATTTCTCTTATTCTAGAATTGTTCAAAAAATTCTTGTCACAGTTCCTGAAAAATTTGAAGCTACAATATCATCAATAGAAAATTCAAAGGATGTATCAAGCATCACTTTGGCAGAACTACTAAATGCACTGCAGGCTCAAGAACAAAGAAGACTTATGAGACAAGCAGGTTTTCTGGAAGGTGCTTTTTTTGCTAAATCACATAACAACATACAACAAAGAAACATAAATAACAACAACAACAACAACACAACATTTCCATCATGTCCTTACTGCAAAAAAATCCAATCATCCACAGAGCAGATGCTGGTGGAGGCCGGATATAAAATGTCATAAGTGTGGTCAGTTAGGACATATTGAAAAGGTATGCAAATCTCAACAACAACAAGAAGAAGAAGAAGAAGGAGAAGTCAAAACTATTGTTGAACAACTTGAAAAAGAACAACTGTTTATGGCATCATGCTTTGTTACTAGTAGCTTGACAGAGAGTTGGCTTATAGACAGTGGTTGTACTAGCCACATGACCTATGATCAAGAGCTTTTCAAAAAGCTTGACAGAACTGCCATTCTAAAGTAAGAATTGGGAATGGAGCATATCTAGCAGCAAAGGGAAAGGAACAGTGGCAATCAAAGGCAACATAGGTTTAAAATTAATTTATGATGTCTATGTTCCTGAAATTAATCAAAATCTTTTAAGCATTGGTCAATTGTTGGAGAAAGGATATAAGGTGCTGTTTGAAGACAAGTTTTGCTTGATTACTGATGCACAAAACAGAGAAGTGTTTAAAGTTCAAATGGAAAGTAAAAGTTTTGCCTTGAATTTTACGAAAGAGAGCAGGCTGCAATACATAAAGAAAATAGCAGTACAATGCTTTGGCATAGAAGATTGGGGCATTTTCATCATACAGCTCTACTTTTTATGAAGAAGAATAATCTTGTGAAAGGCTTACCTGATTTAGAAGAAGAACTTCCTTCGTGTGCAGCCTGCCAGTATGGGAAGCAGACAAGACTTCTTTTTCCACAAAATAAAACCTGGAGAGCTACACAGAAACTACAGTTAGTGCATACTGATGTGGGAGGACCTCTGAAAATACCATCATTGAATGGCAGTAAGTATTACATTGCTTTCATTGATGATCATACAAGAATGTGTTGGATTTATTTCATGAAGTATAAGTTTAAAGTTGCTGACATCTTCTGGAAGTTTAAAGCTTGGGTCGAAAAACAAATACATACAAAATACAGGTGATCAGATCGGACAATGGAACAGAATATACCTCAGAGAAATTCAACAAGTTCTATGAAAAAGAAGGTATTGAGCATCAGCTGACAGCACCCTATACCCCTCAACCAAATGGGGTGGTTGAGAGGAAAAACATAACACTCATAGAGATGACAAGATGTTTATTACATGACAAAGGGCTCCCAAAGAATTTATAGGCTGAGGCTGACACAACAGTTTTCCTATTGAACAGATTGCCAACAAAAGCTCTGCAACAAAAGACTCCATTTGAACCATGGTATGGCTATGAACCAAAGTTGTAGAATTTAAAAACTTTTGGTTGTCTTTGTTTCTTTTATATTCTGCAGGTTAAGAGAGACAAACTTGATAAAATGGCAGAACCTGGGATCTTTGTAGGCTACAGTTCAATTTCAAAAGCCTATAGGATTTATCTTCCACAAGACAACAAAGTAATTGTTAGCAAGGACATCCAATTCTTTGAGTTAGAAAGCTAGAACTGGGAGAATAATAAGCTTGAATTCCAAGAGGAGAATGTTGACATTGATGATGAATCAGTTACAAAAACCAGATCACTCTCTGATATCTATCAAAGTTGCAATGTTGCAATAATTAAACCTGCAGGATATGCAGAAGCTGCTGCAGATCAACATTGGATGGCTGCAATGAAGGAGGAGCTTATGATGATTGAGAAAAATCAGACTTGGATGCACATAAAAAGGCTATCGGAGTCAAATGAGTTTATAGGACCAAGTTCAACGCTAACGGTTCTATAAACAAACACAAAGCAAGGCTTGTTGTCAAAGGATATGCTCAGGTATTTGGGGTGGATTTCTCTGAAACTTTTGCTCCGGTTGCTAGGCTTAATACTATAAGAATGCTACTTGCTCTTGCTGCTCAAAATGGTTGGATTATACATCAAATGGATGTCAAATCTGCTTTCTTAAATGGATATTTTGGAGGAGGAAATATTTGTGGAGCAGCCTGAAGGTTTTGTCGTTCAAGGAGAAGAGGAGAAAGTATATCTACTGAAAAAAGGCTCTTTATGGTTTAAAGCAAGCACCAAGGGCTTGGTACAATAGGATTGATGCACATTTTTTAGACTTAGGCTTTACAAAAAGTCTAAGTGAATTTACACTCTATCTCAGGAAAGTAAATGATGAATTACTTGTGGTTTCTCTTTATGTGGACGACTTACTTGTGACAAGAAGTAACATGAAGCAGATTGATGTGTTCAAAAGAGAAATGAAGGATGTTTTTTAGATGACTGATTTGGGAAAGATGACATTCTTTCTCGGTATGGAAGTTAAACAAAAGAAGAATGAAATCTTCGTATGCCAACAAAAATATGCCAAGGAGATTCTAAAAAAGTTCAACATGGAAGAGTGCAGACCAACAGTAACACCAATAAATCAAAAGGAGAAATTTTGCAAAGAAGATGGAGCTACAAAGATTGATGAAAAACGCTACAGAACCTTAATAGGATGCTTGATGTATCTCACTTCAACAAGACCAAACATTATGAATGCTACAAGTATACTTTCAAGGTATATGCATTGTGCAAGTGAAATTCATTTTCAAGGAGCAAAAAGAATTGTCAGATACATCAAGGGAACAATTGACTATGGATTGAGGTTCTGTCAAGTTAAAAACTTCATACTCCATGGCTAATCTGACAGTGATTAGGCCAGCTGTGTTGATGACATGATGAGCACTTCAAGTTATTGTTTTAGCTTCAGTTCTGTTATTTTTTCATGGAGCTCTAAGAAGCAAGAAGCCATAGCTCAATCCACAGCAGAAGTAGAGTATGTAGCTGCTATTGCTGCCGTGAATCAGGCCATTTGGATTAGAAAATTTATGACTGATCTGCAGATGGAGCAAAAGAAAAGCACACGGATACTTGTAGACAATCAAGCTGCAATTTCAATTGCAAAAAATCTTGTGTTTCATGGCAAAATGAAACACTTTAAAATGAAACTATATTTCCTAAGAGAAGTACAAAGAGAAGGTGAAATACAGCTGATTTACTGCAAAACAGAAAATCAAAATGCTGATATTCTAACCAAGCCACTTCCTAAAGCTAAGTATGAGTTCTTAAGACAAAGACTTGGAATCTACATCTTCAGAGCAAAAAGGAGAGTTGAATTGATGTCTCAAGAAGCTACTGATGTGGAGCCTGCTGATATGGATGTTGATAAGAGTTTTAGATTTAATAAAACACTAATTGATTTGAAATTGTCAAAATCTGTTAAGATTGACATAAATCTTCTTTATTTTGTTATGATCTTCTTAGATTCTGTTATGTAACAACAGCAAATTGAGCTGCTTGTTACTTGCATTTCTGTTTCTCTTGTTGTTTAAATAAGACCTCTAATGATCAATAAAGTCGTGAAGTTTTCAGAACAAGTGTGTTAATTGCTAGGCTCTGCATTTTATTCTGGCAAAATCCTACAAAAATGCTTCCCTCACTGATTTTTCTTTTCTTTTTGTGTTGGATTTGAAGCTGTTTTCATTAGCTAAGAGTATCCCCAGCCCCAGCTTTTTTCTAAGCATGTTTTCCTACCAGATTAAGCTACCCTCGCTAATTTCTTGTGAAACCTAAAGCTGACATATTTTAAATCTCAGACCATACTGTAGAACAGTAATTTCTTGCTCGCCTCCCCCCATATGATTGGCTTCTTTCTAAGCATCTAGCTGTGGTGTTGGAAATCAAGAGCATGTTTGACAAGATTTTTTACTTTGCATTATAATTTAAAAGTTGTTTTTTATAAATAATTTATGAAAAAAATAAATTAAAATAACCATAAGTTATAAGCATTATTTGTAAAAAAATTACTCAAATTAACTCTTTTTAATAACAAAAAATTTAGTATATAACCACAAAAAAAATTTAGTATATAACCACAAACCCAAATTACTACTTGAAATCTCTTTGTTGTAATCTTAATTATGTATACCTCGTATTATAATCTAAATTAAAACATTTGTTATTCTTACCATAACTAATTTTATTGTATATCAAGACTCAAGTTGTTATGCATTAAACTATTCTCATATAATGCAATCCTTTCTTAGGTGTAGAAAAGTTTAATATGGTCCTTGAAGTTTTTGTTACATGGAATAAGAAGATTTCGACTTATCTATCTATGTGTGAATAAGGGTATCTGCTTGTTTACCCATGTAATGTAATGTAATGTTGCTTAGGCGATTTCACGGAGATTCATGTTTTTGAGCTGTGGAGCTGCGAATATGTTTTTGATTGGTAGGAAGTAATTCCTACTGTTTCATTGGCAATGGGATACAAATTGGCTTCACATCGTAACAGTCTTATTTACCATAGAACCCCCAAAATAAGATATCGACTTATCTATCCATGTGTGAATAAGTAATGTAATGTTGTGTGTTTAGTCATTACTGTGCGAACCTGAAAAAATAAGTGAGTGTGAGTGTTAGCCCATTTGAGGTTCTTTTGAAGTGTCTGAATGTTCAAAAACAAGGGCATAATGCTTACTGTTTAATGTGTGGACTTTCATTCTCCTTTCTGCTAAAAAAAATAATAAATAAAAAGAATATTTACTTGTCTATGTGTTCAGTCATTATCGTACAAGCCTCCAGAAGTAAGGGCGTATGTTGCTCCAGAATAATATTTCATTAATTTCAAATGTCTATATATAGACTTACATAGAACTTGTAATGGATTGAAACTCTCAACAAACTTGAGAGATTATTGGAATTGAAATAACAAACTTAACAGAAAGTTCCTGCTGCAAATCCTGAAAAAGAAAAACGATTACATAAAATTCAAATAACATAATTGCACTTAACTCTATCTTACTCAAGGCAGAATCTCATAATTCTAACACTCCTCCTTGAGACTTGCCTTGGACAAACCAAGTTTCATCCTTGGAAATTCCAGCCTTGATCTAGGAAGAGCTTTAGTCATTATATCAGTAAGTTGAACATCTGTTGGACAATAGTGTAGCTTTATAAGCAGATTCTTCTCAGCTTCTCTTATAGAATGAAATTTCACATTGATATGCTTGGTTCTGCCATGTTGAACCGGATTTAGAGCAATAGCAATAGCAGATTTGTTGTCACAATAAATCTCAGTTGGTGAGCTTTGATCTTGACCCAAATCAGCAAGCAACTTGTTCAACCAAATTGCTTGATTTGCAGCAGCTGCCATGGAGATATACTCTGCTTCTGCATTTGATTGTGCCACCACCTCTTGCTTCTTTGCATTCCAACAGATTGCACCTGAACCAATGTTAAAAACATACCTAGAGGTGCTTTTCATGTCATCAACACTCCCTGCCCAGTCACTATCTGCATAACCAATTAGTTTTACTCCTGTCTTCAAGTACTAGATGCCAAGATCAGTTATTCCTCTAATGTATTTCAACACCCTTTTAGCAATTCCCATGTGAATATTGCTAGGTGAGCTCATGAACCTTGACAGCAAACCAGCTGGAAACATCAAGTCAGGTCTAGTTGCTGTCAAGTATAGTAAACTGCCCACTAAACTTCTAAATCCAGAGGGATCTTCAAGTTTCTCACCATCATTCTTTGAAATCTTCTCATTTTGTGCCAAAGGAGTTGCTACTTCTTTACATGACTCAAGTTTGAACTTCTTGAGTATATCAACAACATATTTCCTTTGTGAAACAAAAATACCTGAACTACATTGATGTATTTCCATTCCAAGAAAGTAGTTCATAATGCCAAGATCAGACATTTCAAAAACATCTTGCATTTCTGTTTTGAACTCTTCTAGCAACTTTGCATTGCTTCCAGTAACTAGCATGTCGTCTATATAGAGTGATATCACCAGCTGCAGACCATCTTCATCTTGTTTCAGATACAAAGTAGCTTTATTTTCACTTCTCTTGAATCCCAGTTGAATCAAATGAGTGTCAATTCTGCTATACCAGGCCCTTGGTGCTTGGTTCAAGCCATAAAGAGCCTTGTGTAGCTTGTATACTTTGTGTTCATTACCAGCAACTACAAAGCCTTCTGGTTGCTGAACATAAATTTCTTCAAGAAGTATTCCATTTAGAAAAGCAGACTTAACATCTAAATGATATACTCTCCATCCTTTTTGTCCCGCAAGAGCAAGTAGGAGTCTTATAGTGTCATGCCTAGCTACTGGTGCAAAAGTATCTCTATAATCCACTCCAGCAACTTGAGCAAAGCCTTTAACAACCAATCTAGCCTTGTGTTTGAAGATTGAACCATCTGGATTGAATTTGGTTCTGAAGACCCACTTCACTCCAATTTCCTTTTTATCTTCAGGAAGTTCAGTCAATCTCCAAGTCCCATTTCTTTCAATGGAATCAATTTCTGATTTCATTGCTTCAATCCAAGCTGGAACTCCTGCAGCTTCAGCATAGTTTGTAGGCTCAGCATGTACAAGATTACATCTTTCGTACACATCAGACAATGGCCTAACCTTAAGTACTGTTGTATCTGAAGTTGCTTCAATGTCTTGTTGAACTTCAACACCAATGCTTCTTACTGCTGGTTCAAGTGCAGCTGTGATATTCTGATCAACTCCTTTTAAGTCCCAATTTCAGCAGGAATTCTCATCAAAATGCACATCTCTGCTGACCTGAATTTTAGCTGCATTCAGATTGAAAATTTTGTAACCTTTTGATTCTATCGTATATCCCACCAGAATTCCTTTCTCTGCTCTTTCATCCAGTTTCCCTCTTTTGGCAGATGGTACAAGAAAGTAGCACAATAATCCAAACACTTTGAGATGTTTGGCAGTAGGCCGGACACCAGACCATGCTTCCAATGGTGTTTTGCTTTGAACAGACTTAGTTGGAAGTCTATTAAGCAAATATACTGAAGTATTTACTGCTTCAGCCCAAAGAAACCTTGGCAACTTCTTTTCAAACAAGATACATCTGGACATCTCCATCACAGTTCTGTTCTTCCTTTCAGAAACTCCATTCTGCTGTGGAGAGTATGGAATTGTCAGCTGGTGTACAATCCCAGCTTCTAAACAAAAAGCATTGAACTCCTTCGAAATATACTCTCCTCCATTATCAGTTCTCAACACCTTGATCTTCTGTCCACTTTGAGTTTCAGCCATGCTCTTGAAATTTTTGAACATTAATAGTGCTTGTGACTTGGTTTTCAGAAAATAAACCCAAGTCATTCTACTGAAGTCATCAATGAACAATATAAAGTACATATTATTGCTCAAGGAGGCTGTGCTCATTGGTCCACATATGTCTGAGTGGACTAACTCCAGTTTGTGAGTTGCTCTTTTAGATATACCTTTGGGAAATGGTTGTCGGTGTTGCTTTCCCAGTTCACAGCTTCCACATGTATGAGCAGTAACATGAATTTCAGACATGTTTTCTACCATTCCATTATCATACAACAACTTTAATGAATTGAGATTGTAATGACCAAATCTTTTGTATCAAAGAATGCTTTCATCAAGCTTAGCACTAAACACATGTCCTTTAACAGTATCAAGCTTCAAATAGAAGCTATTACCATCCATTTTGATTTTTGCTATCTCTGAATTATGTGTATCAGTGATAAAGTAAAATTTCTCTTTAAAAGAGACTTCATAACCATTCCTGAGCATCTGTGCAACACTAAGGAGATTTTGATCTAGTTCTGGAATGTAAAGAAAATTTGTGATGGTTTTAATACCTTTATTTGTGCTGACCGCAACAGTGCCTTTCCCCTTAGCCTGCACAATATCTCCATTTCCCAACTTGATCTTTGGTTAAACTAATCTGTCAATAGAAGAAAAGATTGACAGAAACTTAGACATGTGACTTGTGCAACCACTGTCTATAAGCCATGTATTTAGTTCTGAAGTATTGCTAGCTTGTGATGCCATAAATAAATGCTCTTCATCATCTTTGCCTTCTTCAGAAACATTTGTTTGTTGTTGTATTTGTTGTTGTGATTGTTTCTTCTTGATTCTGCAAAATTTCTCACTATGACCCAGATTATTACAGAACATACACTGGAGAGAAGGTTTACCCTTAAACCAGCAATCTTTCTTAGTATGATTAGTTCTTCTGCAATAAAGGCATGGTAAGAAAATCTGTCTTCTTGACAAGTTTGTTTCTTGGCACGTTACCAGCACTCCTTCCCTTGTTGTTTGCTTGGAAAGCCCCTTCAACAGTCTCATCATCTCTCATATGAACCCTTTGCTCCTGAACATCAAGTTTGCTAATTAACTCTGCAATAGTAAGATTTTGCAAATCACAAGATTCTTCTATTGCTGAGATCTTGGCTTCAAACTTTTGCGGGACTGACATCATAAGTTTTTCTACTACCTTATGATCTTCAAATGTATTTCCAAGAAGTCTCATTTGATTTACAACATCCATTAATCTGCCAGAGTAATCTTTGACAGATTCATTGTCTTTCATCTTCATCAACTCAAATTCCTTTTTAAATGCAAGAAGTTTTACTGTTTTGACTCTGTTGCTGCCTTCAAATTCAATTTGGAGCTTATCCCATACCTGTTTTGGTGTTTCCAGATTCATTATCTTCGTGAAAATATGATCTGCAAGTCCAGAATGTAGGCAGGTAATGGCTTTGTCCTTCTTGAGTTTTTCTTCTTCATGTGCTTTCATTTGAGCAATTGTAGGATTTGCATTCAATGGTGGTGGATCAAAATCAGTCACCACAACATTCCATAAGCCTTGAGATCTTAGATAAAATCTCATTTTGACAGCCCAAATATGATAGAGTTCACCACTAAACATTGGAATTGCAGATGCAATATTGCTTGAAGAAGACATTGATAAAAAACAGAAGGAAAATAACTCACTAGTATTTATGCTCACCCTCTCTGTGTTTTAGCACTCAGAATACTTGCCTCACCCTCTTTATTTTTATCACTTAAAAGAAAGAAAATGCTTGCCTCACAGCCCGTAGGATTTATATGCTCTGATACCACTGCTAGAAATCTTAAGTTCCAGAAACTACAGTTTTAAGTATAGAAGAAATAGATACAAAAGAGCAGAGTTGAGTAGAAAGACCAATAATATTTCATTAATTTCGAATGTCTATATATAGACTTACATAGAACTTGTAATGGATTGAAACTCTCAACAAACTTGAGAGATTATTGGAATTGAAATAACAAACTTAGCAGAAAGTTCCTGCTGCAAATCCTGAAGAAGAAAAACGGTTACATAAAATTCAAATAACATAATTGCACTTAACTCTATCTTACTCAAGGCAGAATCTCATAATTCTAACATAATGCATTCTGTGGTTTTGGGCATCAGCAATGCCGCTAGAGATCTTGAATAAATGTTATTGTATGAGCATGTGAATGTATTTGGGCATTCAAATCTCAAGATGACTGAGATCTTGAATAAATGATATCATGTTTTCCTAACAGAACCCCTTGTTGAATGGTTTTTTCGAGCAGATACCTTGCTGACTTTTGCTAGAGATTCTAAATATTCTATCCTCTAAATCCGCCTCTGATTTCTAATTGTTTTCTGTCTACAAACCTTTCCATAAGCTTCTTTCTAAGCATGTAGCTTGTGGTGTTGGAAATCAAGAGCATGTTTAACATGATATATTTAAATTATGATATTTTACTTTGAATTGTTACTTAAAAGTTGTTTTTTATAAATAATTTATGAAAAATAAATAAATTAAAATAACCATAAGTTATAAGCATTATTTGTAAAAAAAACAAAATAACTCAAAATAACTCTTTTTAATAACAAAAAGTTTAGTATATAATCCACAAACTAAAGTTAAGATTTTATTGTTTTTTATTAAACCAAAGTTTTGAATCCAATTTATAACAAAAAAAAATTAAAATTAAAAGTAAAAAATATATGAAATAAATTTACAAAAATCGTTTCTAATATGACCTAAATTTAACTACTTCTTTAAATCTCCTTGCTGTAATCTTAATTGTGTATGCCTCGTATTATATTGTAAATTAAAACATTTTTTATTCTTACCATAACAAATTTGATTGTGCAGTAAGACTGAATGAATAAATAAATAATAAGATAACAAAAAATGAATGAATAAAAAATATTTGAGAATTTAGTTAAGACAACACAAATTTAAAATTTGAGGATTGAATTATAAATTACTTCCAATGCTAGAGTTTGAAGTATCCGTAGTTAAATATTCACTGACACCAGAGTTAGAAATATTACAAGCATGCAAACCATCATAGCATAAACCATCATAGCATAAACCAACAAACTGTTAGTAATTTAAGACAAAACCAGCAATGCAGTCTGCCTCAGGTAGGATGTTTAAGGAGTGATAATATCTTTCATTTTACGTAACAAATCTCGTACCACAGGATCTCTGTTGATCAATTAGGGTTCCTAGTAACCATAATACTAGACGGCGACTCTTTAAGCAAGATCTTCCCTATCTAAGAAAAGATGCCAAATATCTTTTCTTTTGAGTAAAATTTTTTAAAGTCACCGCGATGCCGAGTGCGACAATCTTCATACATGTTAGAGAAATAAATATTGTGCTAAATGTAATGAAAAATTGCTCCTTTTATTGAAGAGTTGGATACATCAGAGGGGATATCAAAGTGAGCTATATATAAAAGGGACCTCAATAAATCCATTCAAAATCTTAAATAAATATTTAATTGATTTAAAAATAAAAATCAACTTGAATCTAAATTAAATATCGAGCTAGATGTACTTTTTTTTAGCAAGATACATAAAAAGAAATCTAAATATAACTCTCATAGTAAATGAAATCTGCTCACACTATGAACGACGAGTTTTGTCATCAAACAGTAGTCTTTCGCTAATTTTCTCTTGCCTTTGTAATTTTTTGATGAATCTCTTTCTTCTTTCTCAAACTCAAGAACTAAAATACATGTAAAATAACGTTTTGTACCAAAAATTTTCATTTCTAAACTAAAAGGACCAAAAAGAAAATTTGTCAAAATCACAAGGCATAGAGGCGTTGACACAATTTGTTTTTCGAAGGCCTCCTATTTTTTTTCATGTCTCAATTCTAGTTTCTTTATTTTCAATTTTTCTCAAACAATATAATCGAATTCTTTTTCATAAAGTCGAACACCAAATAAATGATGCGGCTTTTTATTTAGTTCTAATGCTCACATAAAATTACCAACTTCAAATCTCAATTAACACAACATTGAAAGATGAAATTTTAAAAAAACAATAGATGATCAAAAACCAAAAAAAAAAAGGGACCAAAGTTGACACCATATTTTTTTTTAAAAAAGGCCTCTGGTTTTTTTATTTATTTCAATTTTGATCCCCTCAGTTTCAATTTCTTACAAACAACAAAATTATTATTTCTTTTGTGAAATTAAGCACTGTCCTAATATCAAGATGTTTTATTGAGAGCAAGATAACCATAAAAAGGCAATTAAAAATTCATTACCAACCTCAAATCTTAATCAATTCATCACCAAAGATCACTTAATACAAAAAGGACAAAGAAAGAAAAAGTAAACATTATGTAAATCCACAATATTTTCACTCATAGACTATATTGTTTCAACCGATCTCTTTTAGGTTTCTATTAATATAATTATTTATTTTATGGTTTTTTTTAATAATGAATAGGTAAGTTATATCTAACTAATAATATAACATATTGCTTCCTACATCCACATATATACTAAAAGACACTCACTATAGTCATATTAGTAGTTATTAGACTCGCATTTCACTATTGGTCAGAAATGTTTTTTAGCAAAAAAAAAAATGAATGCTTTTCAAATGTATTTTTAACCAAAAAAACCTTAATCATAAATACAAAAAAAGTATTGATGTGTTTATTTAACTTGCTTCGTTACGGGTCATATAATTTTTTCCAACACAAAAGAATGGATGTATAAGTGTTGTTAATGTATTTTTTTATATCGAGAGAAAAAAAATATAATTGTGAATAAAAAAAGTTGATGTTTACATTTAATAAAATAAACCGGGGATCATATATGTTAATAAAAACAAAAACAGTTGTTAACACAACGCGCTACATATAGGATCTTAAGTTAATTTTTAATGTAGAAGAAAAATGGGATGGTGTTTCAAATGCATTTTATTGTATCATGATTCTCTTAATTGAGAAATGTGAAACAAAATAAATCTTAACAAAATATGAACTAATAAACTGATAAAGAGTTGTTAATGCCAAACAAATTATAAAATAAAATGATAATCATTTTCATAAAAGTAAAAGATAGATAAATAAATATTTAACCTCAACTTTTCCCATAATGCACACTTTTCTTCTTCTTCTTCTTTTATTATCTTAAAGGTCATTTTTTTCTTATCAAGAAAAAATAATTCTTATTTTTATAAACACATCATGAAAATAAAGTTTATTTATATAAAACATAAAAAAATTATAGATGAATTGGAATAATTTCTTTGAGATATTAAACACATAAAAGATAAGTAAAAGATAACCACTATTTAAAAAAGGCTAAATAAACTATCTAAAACTTTAGAAAGAAAAAGTATGAATTAAAATATAAATTCAAAAATATAATTAGAAAAAAAAATAGGTCATGCACTTTTAGGCCTAGCAAGTCAGGCCTGCACATCAAGCCCATTTTAAAAAGGGCTAACTTATGTGAGCTTTATTTTTTTATTTGGAAATGCCCCAAATGTTTTTGAAAAAAGATAAAGGGAAATGACATGTCACCTACTAAGACTTTCCAGTTCTTGACCATTGGAGGGGTGGCTATAAAATCAAGCAGGGTGTTTTTTGACCTAAAAAATGCAAATTTAAACAAATTTCACACCAAAACATCTAAAAATGGTCCTCATGATGTAAATAAACCAATAAAATAGCCCAAAAAATCATAAAATTTTTGGCAATTTCAAGGGCAAAAACACCTTAGTGAAACTCTCTTCATTAAATGAAACCTATTAAGACCAAAATC
>Ga0325401_1001616_pt1 | contig 19250 bp, 9 predicted proteins | sample PopdelMetagenome_FD_205666 | JGI IMG/M metagenome (GOLD analysis project Ga0325401, IMG submission 205666) | Populus deltoides microbial communities from Bellville, Georgia, United States - Xylem-PdKOR-R2 | ecosystem: Host-associated > Plants > Phyllosphere > Stem > Wood/Secondary xylem | place... | reverse complement strand
TATTATTCCAAAATTAGACTCAAACTCACATTTTCTTTGTAAATATAAAACTATAAAAGCCTTGAAACTCTTATTTAATTTTAGAAGTTTCCCTCATTTTTAATATATTTTTTTGTTGAACTTATAACTAAAATTCGAGAATTATAATTGAAACCATGAAAACCCTATATCTGAACACTAATTTTTGTGAATTAATAGTATTTGTTACATGCATTCTTTCTTATAATTTATATTTGTCTTTATCCTGGGACTTGTTTTTTTTTAAAGAAAATTACATTCACTATTTTCATAACCTATTTATTTATTTTATTTGGTCCTTATTCCGATAAGATCAAATATTTTATTGCTAGAATTTATTAATTTGTATTTTCGAGACTCAATTATATTTAAAAATTTAAAATTTACTCGCAAATATATAATATTGTAGAGGTTCTCCTAATGGCCCGCAGCAACGAGTGGTAACATGATGTATTAAATTGCAAAAAACGACAAGGTTACACGTCCAAAACAAAAAAAAACCACCACACCAAGTCACAACCGTCCATACTAATGAAAACAAATCTGGACCCTCCAAATCGCATAACCTCACATTATCAGACTTCCCTCCCTCTCCCCAGCCCCCTCTCCCTATAACCATAAAACTTCTCCCTCAAAAAGTCGCCACCATAACCAAACCCTCAAAAAAAAAATAATTTCACCAAAAATGCTCAGAGCCCTCCAAAATTAAAAATCCGAAGAAACCCTAGTTCAGAGAGAGAGAGAGAGAGGGAGGGAGGGGGAGGGGCTCATCTATAGCTATATCTGCATATCTAAATAATAGTACAGGCAATGGATTCAGATCAGGGAAAGCTATTTATTGGAGGGATTTCATGGGAGACGTCAGAGGAGAAGCTCGGGGAATATTTTACGCAATACGGCGACGTTTTGCAGACTGTCGTTATGAAAGATAAGACCACTGGTAGGCCTAGAGGCTTTGGCTTTGTCGTTTTTGCAGACCCTTCCGTTCTCGATAGGGTTCTTCAAGATACGCACACTATTGATGGTAGAACGGTGAGTTAAAGCTTTTATTCTTTATTATTTTTTACTCTTTAAGGCCTTTTTTGTGCTTTTTTGGCAATGTTTTTTTTTTTTCTTCTCGGGTTTGATTTTATCTGGTTCTTGGTTGTATTCAGATATAGTTATTGCAATTTTGGAGTGTGATATTAGGGTTCTTGAGCTCATGGTTTATGGTAACAATTTTATTGGGTACGGTGTTACTGGCCGTTGGTTTCAGATTGATTTTGAATTAATTTAGTTGTATCTGCGAATGGGTTTTTGATACACTAGCTGCTTTTGAGTTGCTCAATTGAGTCAATTAAAGGAAATAGAAAATTAAAAAAACAACTGCGGAGATCATCTTATAACGATTCCGCCTGTAAGGTTGTATTCCATGTGACAAGAAACAGAGAAACCGACTCCTGTGAATTGTTGAATTGGAAGCTATAGAAAGGCCCTTTTGGTTTTTGAACACCCTGTGTCTTCTTTGAATCAGTTTCACTTATCCAATTTGCACTAGTTTTATGGACATTGTAGATGTAGTAGAGCTTGATGTGTCTTATGATAAATTATAGAAATGTTAATCAACGACAATAAGCCTATTTCCATACATGATCCCATCTCTGGATTGGTGTTCTCGCATGATAATTTTTTTTCAGGCGAGTTAAACCTCCAGATTCCTCTGCAGTTCAGGCACTGGTAGTGAGTCCATGTGATATATTGCAGTGGTATTCCACGGGGTGGGTATGTGCCTTTTAATGCTGTTGAATAGGACATGCAAATCAAAATTGCACATATTTAGCTAATTCACTGAATAAATCAATATATTACTACAGCTTCTTGTTATTAGGTAGCTTTTCAGTGAGTACAGATTGTTTGAAGTGGTGTTATTTGTGCTTGTGGTTACTTGTTTCCAATTGCTCAACTATAGAGGTTTGTCAAAGAAGCTATTCATCTTTATTTAGTGGGGTTCAAATTTATTTTTGTATTACACTGTACCAGGATTTGACAAGCTAGCGCACCAGGTATACTGATTTATGTGAACAGTTTTGTGTTGAGATTGTGACCTTATGTTGATGTCGAGATTGTGACACCAACCCAAGTATCCTTAAAGATCGGCTCTGTGACAAATCAATTTGTCTTATAACATGAGTTTATGCATATAGACTACACCTTTGTGAGAGTTGTCTATTTCTTTAGTGATTACTAGGCTTGTCATACATGAAGAATTTACTTACACAAGTTTTAGAGGACTGTAATCAGATGGATATCTTGGGAATTCTGCATGATGAACGAGTTTCGTGCTTTCAATTTGTATTCCTGCCTTCCAACCAGTTGCTTTGGTTATCAGGTTGAGGCAAAGAGGGCATTATCAAGAGAGGAGCAGCAAACAAATGCCAGGGCTGGAAACTTGAATCCAGCTAGAAACACCAGCAGTGGTGGAAATATTCGGACCAAAAAGATATTTGTTGGAGGATTGCCTCCTACTCTAACTGACGATGGGTTTCGCCAGTATTTTGAAGCCTTTGGCCTTGTAACTGATGTAGTAATAATGTACGACCAGAGCACCCAGCGACCTCGTGGATTTGGTTTTATTTCCTTTGATTCTGAAGATGCTGTTGACCGGGTGTTACAGAGAACATTCCACGATTTGAATGGTAAGCAAGTTGAAGTAAAACGAGCTCTTCCTAAAGAGGCCAATCCTGGTGGGGGTGGCCGCTCTATGGGTGGCAGTTACCAGAGCTACGGTGCATCTGGTGGTAACACAAACTCATATGATGGTCGAATGGATTCAAGTAGGTATATGCAGCCTCAAGGCACTGGAGGTGGTTTTCCTCCTTATGGGTCATCTGGCTATAATGCAGCTGGATATGGATATGGTCCTGCCAGTAATGGTGTTGGTTATGGTGGCTATAGCAGCTATACTGGAGCTGGTGCTGGTTATGGGGGACCTGCAGGTGCGGTCTATGGGAATCCTAATGTTCCAAATCCTGGCTATGCAAGCGGTCCTCCTGGGGCACCCAGAAGTTCATGGAACAGTCAAGGTTCATCTGGCTATGGTGCTATGGGTTATGGGAGTGCTGCTTCTTGGGGTGCTTCAAATGCTGGTGCTGGCAGTGGTCCTGGTTCAGCGTCTGCTGGTCAATCTCCTGGTGGGGCCACTGGGTATGGGAGTCAAGGTTATGGGTACGGTAGTTATGGTGGAAATGATGGATCTTATGTGAATCCAGTTGGGTATGGTGCTGTTGGAGGACGTTCTGGGGGCACTTCAAACAGTAATGCTGGTGGTCCTGGCGGGGCAGAACTACAGGGTAGCGGTGGCGGCTACATGGGGAGTGGATATGGTGATGCAAATGGAAATTCTGGGTATGGAAATGCATCATGGAGATCAGAGCAACCACAAACTTCTGGAAATTATGGGGGTCCTGGTGGTTATGGTGGCGGTTATGGTGGTTCTCAGGCCCGACAAGCCCAACAACAGTGATTGTGAACACCTTAGCTGCCTACCAGGTCTTCATCTCTGTTTGTGAGCAAGCATGTCCAGCTGTTCTCATGAGGTTCTCTGAAGATTTCTTGCTCCCAGCACCAGGGGAGTGGCTCAAATTGGATGATGCACTTTGGGAATGGTTGGGTTGCTTAAATCCCAGTAGTTTGCACTATCTGTTTTGCTAGTCTTTAATAATTAGTTCAAGGCGTGCTAGATGCCCTTCTTATTTAATGTTTGCTTATTGAGTGTAGTTCTTAATTCAGCGTGCTTACAATCATCTGCTAGCTGTTCTGCAACTTTTCGGCTCTCTATCCTAGTGTTTAATCTACTGCGCATATAATATCTGTGTTGTTTGGTTTCAGCTGTATTATTTTATTATGTCTTTAATATTGGGCACTTTTTGATCTGTTTTTGACTGGGAACAAGATGCTAGAAGCGAATTCTAGAACTTGATATGCTTACTTTAACTTGACAAGTAGGCTTACAGAGATTGAATTGAGAGTTTTTAACTGATAGCAGTGGAGCTATAAGCACTTCGTAAATGGATAGCTTCGTAAATGGATAGCGTTAATCGTAGTGGTAGTTGACACTTTGAAGATTACATAATCATTTCCCCCCTGTATTTGCCCTTGTGTTGTACAGGAGGAGATGCTCGAGTTCTAAGGTGAGGTCAAAGGGTCCACTCATGGCTGAACCCGAGCTTCCTAGTGGGGGTTTGTTCAGCATGGAAGTGTGAAGAGGACTTGTCAGTTGGATTTGTGATTAACCCAAGAAAAGCTTTTCCGGCTAGCAATGCCAACACTGCCAGTGTTTTTTTTGCAGCTTCTTGGCATTCGAAGTCGTAAATTTCTCAATCATTCTGGTTTCTTGTGGACTGATGGATTTGTTAGACAGGGAGTTTGCGGTATGTTGACTTAATTAGTTAGCTGTGTTGCATGGCAAGTTCCTCATACCTAATTGTTTAGGCCACATAGTTATGCGCTGGACTAGATAATGTGTCATTCCAATTGCTTAGAGCACCAGATAAGTTATCAATCGAAAACTTTAGTTGATCTTGGAATGTCGTTGATGGCTTAATTACATTTTATGTCAACTTATCTTTTGTGGGATACAGGATAAATATGCAAATGGTGTTGCTTGTCTAATTTAATGCATTTTTCTACTACTGATAACGAGCCTTGTGATGTTTTAATCTCTCATTCAAGAGTTGCCACGACCCATGATTTTCTTCTCCAATGGCTGGATGTCCTTGTCTGTTTTATAATTAGGTGGAAAATTCCCTGTTTGATTCCAAAAATTTGTATTGTGGGGCTGGATACTCCCTTTTGAGTCTGCCTTTTCTGAGCTGTATTGCGTCTCTTTATCGGTTGGTTAGAAAAATGTTGGTCAGGCGTTTCTAATTGGGCATGGCGCATGCTTTACACTATATTTGCTAATACCTAGCGGCTAGGATGCTGTGCCCCTCAAGTTTTACAGCTCAACTATAAGCAACATGTACATTTCGAGTTGAATGTACTGAAGTGATAGCAAAACGGTGGGTTGGTGATTCTGTAAAGTGCGAGGACATTAAGAACATGGCCATTGCCCTCCTGTTTTTGTTTTTTCTACCCTTTGTGCTTGTGTTTCCAGCCTTGATGTCCAATATTTTATTGTGTTCTTAGGAAGTAAATACCATGTTTTCCTGTCTTGTGAGAAAGCAGTTTACTTTCCATTTCATACAGAATCCGAATTCTCCGTGCCTTGAATTTGGAACCACGTCGTCCTGCAATTTTACAAATCATGACTGTCTTGAATTTTTTTATCACAATGATGCGAAACCAGTGCCCCAATCTCTTAGTTGTAATGTCTTCATCTTCCATTATATCCTTTTGTTTTGAAACAAGCTTCTATGACTAGTCTGGATCATCACCATTGTTAATGACCCTTCCATTCCATTTTTGTGTGGCGGATCATTCGGCTGCCATTTTTGTTTCTCGAGATGCTCTTCTCAACAAGAAAAATTATCTCTAGTTGATGGCGAGAAACACAAAAAAGAAAATCCTCCCACCATAGCTTGCGAAGAACTGAAAATTTATGCAATTGCTCTTTACCTCTTGTTCTCCAAGAAATGTTCTCTCCAGATTCTCACGGTGCGCTGGAAATGACTGCCTATAACCATTACATCTTTTTTTGCATGATGGTCAGTGGCCACTATGAGCTAGAGGATCCATTGATTGTAATTGAATCTGATAATGGTATTTTGGTATAAACATGAAATTTTTTATAACAGAAAAGCAATCTTGTCATATTTTAAACATTAAAGGGTTTTATCAAATTTTTTATATTTTATATTCAATCTCAAAATAATAACAAAAATTCTTCAGTCACTAAGATTCATAATTAACAGATGAGAAATTGCGTAATGTTGCAGGCCAGCACCAATCAGCAATCATACATTAATCATCATATATCCTGAACAGTAATTCTGCTAGTTGTCAAGACAAGCTAGCCTGTTGAAATGTATTTGCCAAGGATAGAACCCATCATCCTGAATGGCATTATTTTAAAAAAATGAAGTAAATGGAGCAACTGTTGAACTTACTTTCAAGGGAGATCTCTGAATTTGGCTGCAAGATTCAATTAGCAGCAAATAATATGCTTTTAGCTCTCTGACAACAAATGATTGAAGTTAACTAAATAAAGAAAAACATGAAAACGAAGAAATCAATACTTGGACTGGCTTCGGTGTGATGGTGCTATCTTCCCTCACAGAAAAGAATCAATACGCTGAAGGAAAACTTTTGTATGGATTGCTTAGTGCAACAGCATTGCCAGGACGTGAAAATACAACCTACATTACAGAGGAAATCAAATTTCTTTGCTTGTAAGCTGAAGGGACAGAATTTTAATAAAGCCATATGTGGTTTCGGATTAAGCAAATCATGACATAAACACATCATCAGCACGTAGCTACTATCAACTATATATTCTGCGAGTAGTTACGTCATAAATATTACCGAGTTTTTACTGATCACACTCGAATTTTCTAATACAAGCTAAGCATATATTTTGATTTATCTCCATGATTTTAGAACAAACATCCATTTTTCTGTATGTTGATAGGCATGTTCCAAAGAAGTTTAATGAGAAGTTGATTGATATTTACAAAAATTATATTATAGCTTTGAATAACAATATTGCAATCTTGAGATTTACCTGGTAATTTCCAAGTGTATGTGTCTTGAAACCAGCTGCACAATAGTCAAAATAATACTCCCATGTTCGGATGAACTTCTCATTGAATCCCAGGGCAAGAATTTTTCTACAGAGAAAATCAATGCACCAGCATAAATAGCCTGTTTAATTCTAAAAATTATAGTTATTCTACAATCAGACACTGAGATTATCAGTGGGAAAACAAGGAGATGAAAATAAACAGAACGAACGATATAGATTTCAGAAACTTCTGGTGAGAATTATTGCAAATGCAATAGTCTGATCAATCAGGTAGTGGCGAGCAAACGCTAATTTTGATGCTGCACAAACTTTTGATGCATCCTACTACATGAACGTGTCTGTAAGGGAATCTATTCATCATACTGAAAATCAATTAAACTACTAAATTACCAGAATGAATGACATGTGACTTGTAGCAGATTCTCAATAATTATTGGTCTGAAGGATTCTCTAATAATGCATCTAAGAATTTTTTACATTACAATCACAGTATTTTTCATTTTCTGAAAATAGGAAAAGCAATTCATTATTTCTTGAAGCCACCTATCTTCTTTTCTTTGGCACACGGATCAGGATCATGTTAAGCATTATTCATGCTAACTCTGTTGTAATTAAAGATTACTGCCTAGCAGTAGCAGCGAATTCAAAAATGTAATATGATCAACACAGTGTAAAAAATATTCCTTAAAATGGTTCATATATCACGTCATGTTTTTAAATTAATACTATGTATAATTATATATTTTATTTTGTATAAGATTCATCAGTGATAATTGAAGGCGTAAAAGTGGCAAGCTAGGCATATCCATGATGGATGGAGACGCAAAAATTAGGTTAAAAAGGGCTCCTAATCAAGCCATATAAATATTATGAAAAAACTTGTGTCTTCCATCAACATATAAAAAACCTAAAGTTTGGCATAAACTAGAAGGTTCTTTCTTCCTGGCAGAACATGGTGAAGCTGACACCATAAGTTGCAAAATAATCTGAAAAATTCTGAAGTGACTTTTACCTCTGCTTCTCCAGGAAATTCCTTCTCCAATATTTAAGTGTTTGATAGTAATGAATTCCAATATTTTCCACATGCTCCACGCTGTGCAAACACAAACTTAAGTTCATTGTGCAGAAAAGTAATTTGAAGAAAGAACAATGACATCAGCAGTAAAATTCAGCTAAAACTGACGGCTCTTACCACAGTCTCGATGAGGTGGCCATGGCTGATGTTATTCTTGTTAATGAAGGCAAGCATCCACCAGGAAAAATATATTCCTTAATAAAATCTGAGCTTTGCCTATACTCATCATATCTTTCTTCTGGTATTGATATGAACTACAAAAAAATGTTTGGAAACAGTCAGCCCCCTCTGTGTTAAGTAAAATGTAGAATAATGTGCATGGCCCAAACTGCTAAAGAACCTGACAATTAAGCACTAACTTCTACCATCGCTCCCATTACCTTACAATTCCAAGGGGAAGAAATAAGCAAAAAAATATAAAAATTCCAATATTTTCATTACCTGTAGGACAAGAAGCCCATTTTCTGCTAATACTGATTCGCAGCAGCCAAAAAAATCTTCCATGTATTCATGGCCGACGGCTTCTATCATTTCACTGGACAAGTGAAAGATGAGGGCCATTAAAGTGATAGTATTAGTACAACATTCTAAGATCAGAAAGTAATATTTCGGTGGGAGAACTCACCAGGATATTATTCTGTCGTATTTGTGGGTCTTGGGCAATTGGCGATAGTCGCAGAGGTGAAATGCTATACGGTCCTGGTAACATGGTTCATGTTAAAAACAAGTTACTTGATTTCAGAAGCAACCATGTTATGCTTCAGTACAAAGCAAAAGAAATCCACTCTAGAAAACCTTGTCTCCATGACTGGGTTTTTTTTTAATGAGACATTGCCAACTTTTTCCTTGCTTACTTGCTATATAATACAATCTCTAATTATGTTTGAAAGCTTTAACATCCATATGCATGTGAAAACTGCAAAAGGCAAAAGGGCCACTGGCCAAAGAATAGAAAAAAGCAGGAAAATCAGGGCGATATCAGAATTGCAATTGTCCTTCAAATTTCCAGTTCATACCTGGAGGCCAGCTTCCTTCACTTTCATTTCTGCATATTTTAGTTGTTCTTCAGATAGAGTGATGCCAGTGTATTTACATCCAGTTCGTTGGACAGCTTCAATGGCCAAGGTTCCCCAGCCACAACCAATCTCAAGAATTTCATGATCTTTACTGATTCTAGCCTAGATTGTTCAGGTGTAAGAACATAAAAGTTGACATGAGTATCAAGCAAACTTGGTCAAATTGTAAAAAATTAGCTAAGTGATAGGCTCACCTTTTCGATTAGAAGGGATATTTTTCTCATTTGAGCGTCTTTCAAATCCTCGTCTTCTGTCTTTAAACAAAACACATAAAAATGAACATATCATCAGATAAACATACCATGCTAGGGATTAGATTATTTTTTTTCATGCATTATTTTAAATGAAATAAAAAATAGGCAGGGATTCCAACCTTAAATACTCCACAAGAGTACGTCATTGTTTCATCCAAGAACAGTGCAAAAAGCTCATTACTCTGGAGACACAGCCAAAAAGGGATGTGAGCTTCTAGTATCACAAATAATTACACTTTTGACAACAAAAAAGTTCCAAGACCATAACAGAAGTAAATATCTGGACAAATAGTGAAATCAACAACCTCTCACAATACTATGATATGAGAAAAAAACTAACGAGACCGTGAATATTATTAGAGAGTAAAAGCAGCACTATCTTTTTGTTCCTTCAACAAGGTTCAAAATGAATCTTAGAAACTAAGACTTTTGACAATGCTTCCATGTTACACATCCTGCTTAATACGAATGCTTTGGCAAGTCCATTGCATTGCATGTTCACATATATAAGATCACAAAGAATCTTAGAAGTTATTCATTAGCTTTTCTTTTTATTTGAATATTTTCATTAGCTTTTCTCCCTCTTCTTTTTAGATATCGCCAAAATACACTGATGAGTTGAGGAATTGGCTTAAAGGCATAGTGAGAATGACAATGAAAGAAATGTTAGGCCTACTGATGCGGAACAATGAGCAAAAAGAAGTCTTTCAACCAAAGAGTGACAGGCTAGGCCATTTTATGTCGTCTCCATCTATATATTCGTGTAATCTACAGTGTGGGTCTGATGTCCCCACCACCTACACCCTAAAAGGCTATATTTTTAGCTAGATCTGACAATTTAATATGGTATAGAACTAAAACCATCTTAATGAAATGGTTTGCTGTTCAAATCTTGGCACCCTCATCTTCATTTCAAAAATTAAATAGTTTTTCCATAAGCTTGCTAGCAGCCGTGGTCTATTTTCTTTTCCCTCCATTACGCATACAAGTAAGGACATTATAAAAATAATTCAACATGGCATAGAAAGAGATGTTTAAACATAATGTGCCACTGGGAAAACTGAATGTTTTTGAATCAGTGCCAGTTTAACAATCTCATACCAGGTCATAATGACGAGAGATATTTCTGCGAGCTTGAGTAAGAGTATTTTGCCTTGATACATGCTGAATGAAAAATTTTGCAGATGCGATACCGGCTGTGAATAATAATGGTGTCCACCAGCCCCTGAAACGAACAAAGTGAGAATACTTAATGAAACAAAGTAACAAGAATATCAATCTCTTGTAATATCAAATTTTCAGAGCTACCAGTCATAGCATACCTTTTCTTGTTCAGCTTTGATGCAGATTTATTAGCATCTCTATTTACAATGAGAATCTGCAATACAAATTAGTAAAGAAAGTTCTTTGAAATTCAATCCACAAGAGATAGCTTAGATCAGTTATCTCACCATGAAAAGGTTTAGAAGGCCTTCATCTTTGTTAACAAAGGAAAAATCACCATTGATATATGCATCTGCGAGGCCTAAATCAGCCTGTGTCATTATCTGAGAAAAATTTCTTGAGCACATTAGTTGCAGTAACAATTTTGAATTAGGCTTTTAAATTATTCTAAATAAAAAAAAAACTTCTGTTTGTAGCATATCAATTCAGTTCAGTTTTTTCCTCTTGATTATTTTGAACTCAAGGTGGAATGTGACTTGCTTGGAAGTGAACTACAATGGCGTGCATACCTTCCAGTAAAACTGGGGATTGTGAACCTTCAAAACAGTTTTCAGTGAACATTTTTTTGAAGTTCCCTCAAAGGAGAAAACTGAGCCTCCTTCCTCCAGCAAACTGTCAAATCACCATATATTGATTGAAAAAGAGAGAGGATAATCTAGTATGGACTGTCAATATCAATAAGATTCAAGACGAAAAAAACAAGCTTATAGAAGAAATGAGAATAAAGTTAAAAGATTTGGACAAATGACAAAGATAGCAATGTTGCGACAGGAGATTATGCAATGAAAAGTGGTGTTAGATTGGTAGACAATAGAGGAGGTAAACTGCAGAAAGCCCACATTATGCATGCCTGATTTCGTAACATCAAAATGCTAGAAAGAAAACACAATAAAAAGGGATAGCAATTATTTTTATAAGTGAACTCACATTAAACAGCCAGTGGAGATATAATGTCCAAGAAATCTAGTAACAAAAAGGCGTGCCCCAGTTTCTAACATAGAAGGTGCCATATGTTTTGGATTGCTCAGAATGGCACAGCTGTTTCCAAGCAAACCGTGTGCAGCAACCATGCCTGACTGCAAAGTGTAATAGAAACACAGAATTTCATTTTCTTTTATCGGAACCAATACAAAGAAATGTTATATCTAACTTGTCAGTGGCAGAACACCAACTTCATGAGTTCATGAAAAGAAGATATGAATGAGCTTAGTGGGTTCATGAAAAGAAGAGAACAACTTATCAGTGCATGATTCCTTTGTGCCCTAGAACTAGAAACATTTTATAGCTTCCCAGCAAAAAGACATGTGGAAACTGACCAAAAATAGAGCACAAAGGAATTTTCTTTTCACTACAAACATAGGGGTCAAAATAGAGGTTGTCTCTACTAGTATTAAGCAGCTTAAGAGGCACCTATGCCTACCTTTAGTCCATCTTCATGGAAGCCATAACCTGAAAATACAACACGGAATGCTCTGTTGATCAGCAAGTATCAAAATAGTCCAGGCGCCTAAAATCTGAAAAGTGGCAATATCTCTGAAGGCTGAGCAATAACAATAATAATAAAAAAAAGAACTATTATGGAAACTTAAAAAGGAACTTGTCCCCTGCTTGTGTTGAAAAACATGAAAAAATAAAGTGCAGTACATATGCTCATCTTCCCACATCAAATAAGAAACTGGCATGAGAAGTTTGTAAAAAAATTAATGTTAGCAGAACCTCTCGTAGTTGATTAAAGAATTTTCGAAATTATCTAAGGTTGTCAATAATTGTCATAGTCTTCAACATTCTATATTATACCCAAACAGTGTTTCATTTCTCTCTCTTTTTTTTAATCTGGATTGCCCTAAATGAAATCATGGTGGGCATTATGAATGCAGCTTGCAAGGAAAAAAAAAAAAAAACTACAGAGCATATATAAATGTATCAGAATAAGCAAACATTGTATCTATTCTAGTGTCCTTTCTTCTTTACACACGAAAGACTTACCCTGGTATGCTCCACAAAACCAAATTCTCCTCTTGCCTTGAATATGATCAAGCTCAAGCGAAGCTTTTGTTGCAGCTACAGATGGAACAGGATGGCCAGTTGACCACTTGACCAAGGTATGATCTGGTGCATGATCTGGATTGAGTGTCACAAGAAAAGGTAGGCCTGTTTCATCAATATTCTGCAGAAAAATACAATATTTAAACAATAGAATTAGATAGAGGGATATTGGGCTTATTACTTATTCTTTTGAAAGTTGACAGATAAATTCTGAGATTCAATTACAAACAAACCTGAAGCACATTCAGCCAATATGTCAGGCAGACTTTATTGTCAGTACTTCCTAAGAAATTCCATGCACTCCATGCTGCTGAGTTTTGGGGCATAAACTTTTTATCACGGTGAAGGAAAATATCGCTGCCAATAGAAATAGTAGAATGATTGCAAATCTTGAGCGAATGAACTATACGAGTTTACAGTTACATCAACTTTTCAACAGTTCGTTTTTGTTAAACTTCTCAAAAGAAGGACTACCAAAGGACTACCGATAGAAATAGTCCTGACATTATAATTCTTGCACAGGTTCATTGGAAAGGATGCTGCAAATTTTTAAGCTTCAAAAATTCATGGCAATTTAATAAATGAAGGGAAAAATTCTCTTTTATTTGGTTCAAACCTTCAACTGTCAGAAAGTGGTATCTCAAACTTGATAAGTAATTGTCCTGTAAAGTGTGGTGCAAATGTACTTAATTGCCAAAAGTTGAAGCTGATGATGTTTAGTCCTACAAATATGTCAGCTACGGCAGAAAAATAAATGAAAAGTGGAAGAAAATAAAAATAATTACCTATACATATATTGGAAAGCACCAAGTATTCTCGTCTCATCAAATGTTGCTTGCTTTCCTAATAATGCCAGAGCATCTGGGGCATGGACAGCCATTATGCACCCACTGTACATTTCTAGCAAGCCATCTCTACAGAGAACTGCGCAACCTGCTAAAATACTTCTCATGTTACCATTAGAATTACTCGAGCCAAGTATTATTCATCAATCATCAAGGAATTTTCTGTAGATTAATTTCCTTTTTTCTTATTAACTTTATTCAAGTTTTTCTTTGCTTTTGCAGAAGTTGTAGATTTCAATGAACTTCTGATTTTAAAACACGTCACATCTTCAAACATAATCGTCGTCAACTCTTATGTTATACAGCATTTACTGCCTCAAATTTCCTAGTATATTAATGTTACAGCTTACCTTCGTCTGTAGTTGAAACAGCCTGTATCTCACAACCGGTTCGTATCTGGCAACCCCAACTTTCCAGCTTTTCTCTGACCTGATTGTTTTACCACGTTGAACGAAATTAAACACAAGAAGAATGCCGTTTCAGCTCAAAACTAAAGACATTAATTAAAACAACGACTATTCAGATAATGCTAAGAAAGAAATATGGTGTAGTCCTGTGAAAGCAACAAGTGAGCACCTTGTTGACATAAGAATGCGATCGCCGTGTGACAGTGAGCCACTGAGGCCGACCAAAGAGCTGCAGAGTACCAAGGCATAATCAATGAAAAATCTAATATATCTGTTTGCCTAGAACTCCAATAGCTGACAAAAGCAAATGGTTTGCTTATGTAATGCCAAAGGACTTTTGTTCAATGTTGCATACAGAAATGGCTAAATGGCAAAGATGAGCGATTCTCTTTAACAATGTGTACACATATCAGCATCATGTATTGGTTGAATATATGCATTTTACTTATTTCGGAAAACAAACAACACTTACCTCAAGTAAATGATGATTACGGCAAAATGAAAGTACAGAGAAAGCTGAAAAGCTCATGACTCCTTCTGACGGGCAGGACCATATAGAACCACATACAGGAATCTAAAATATGCAACGTTATTGGTGTCATGAAGTAAGTAAGGCGATCAAAAGTAGAACCTAATTAGAAGGTTGAAAAAATGGGACAGGATATATGTTCTAGAGATCTCACAAGATAAGCCTTCTGAAATAATTCAGAGTAACCTCGTGACTTGACAAATTTCCCTAAGGTCTCATTCCTATCAACATCTGGATTGTTCTCAAGCATCTCAAGATAACTGCAGCAGAAAAGAAAAGAAAATTAGTTGCCATTCCCATTCGGAAGACATTAAAATTACAACGAGTTGCTAATTAGCACCTTGAAAGGCTAGTTTATGAACATAATCAAATTCTCAAGTCAGAGCTCATGAAACCACAAACTACCTGCGTCCTATATGCCCATACAACAAATAACACTAGAAGATTAAAAGCCAGATACGTCCTAGAAGGTATTTGCCATGATTCCTGCCAAATGCATGTTCAGCTAAGACTTGAATGATGAACTCAAGGCCATGGGGCATGTTTTTGCACCATAGAATCAAATTGATTGCTTCTTTTGCTAATGTCAGGTTTGCATTAGAAAGAAAAACTTGAAGGTACAATAACATGTGAGGCAAAATTAATTAAATGGAATGGCCACTGCACATCCTAAATCCTTATTAACAAAACACCGCGTAAGTTTGATGTCAACAGCTAATGTTCAGCTCCAAAATACAAGAAACACATGCGGTACAAGTTTAATGTCATAATGCACATTGTACAAAATATCTGAAAAGAGAATGGCTCACCTGAGCACATCATCCTTAAACTTGATAATTTCTCGAAGCATTTTCCAAAAGTACGGATTTAACATATTCTTCTTCTGTGCAAACAAACCTGACAACCCATTTCTGCTACCCCATTCACAACCCTGGCCTTCGTCTAAGCTCACTGAGAATGACATATCCGATAACTCCATATCTATTCCAAGGCTCTCGAAGAACTCCATCATATTTGGATATGTTACCTGTTTATGATGCCGATACTCTCCAAGTCAATTAACCCTACTCATTGAGTGTAACAAAAACTACTACATTGCTTACATAAAAAATAAACGTTCTTCAATTGTCATAAGCTATCAGGCCAAATCAATAATCTTTGGTTACCTAGGACCACATAGTAACTTTAAGAAACAATATCAAGTATAATGCATGTGAGTAAACTAGTTTTTGCTCACACTTGAACCACTAAACCACTAAAATTGGTAAAAGCTATCAGCCATTGCTATAGACGGTGGGCACGCTTTCTTACAATATCTGCAGGCAATTTGGAAACCAGAGCAGTAGAGAACTAGCAATTCAAGATAAACCAAAGACCAGTGTAATTAATTTTCTCTACAAATAGATAAAAATGAGCTTGTAACATTCATCTTCATACCAATCATATCTTTCAACTTATTAATTTTATTTTAGCTTTATGTTTTATTTTCACTTTACTTGCAGCTTTATTCGCTTGTTTTTCTTTACTCCATGTTATCAACCTCATAACGTTGTTAGATTTCTCTATCTAAAAGTCCATACTAGTTTTCTTAGTTTTAAGATCAAAAGTCTTACTTATCTTTCTGTTTTATCCTTAAAATCCATCAGCTTAACAGGCAGTAGTTGACTCCTCATAAATTTACATAAAAATTGAATTGGCATGTTAGGCGGGACAATTGCCATGCTATTATGATTCGATCCATGTACACTTGAGTTTTGTCTTCAATTATCAAACCATCCAGAATTTTTTGTCCACCTTAACACTTTTAGCCATTCCCATCGAAACCTTGGGATACATGGTGCAAGCCTTAAGCTTAGCCAAGCACATTAACTCTATGAAGGGTCAAACAATCAACTTTTATGCAGACAACAACAATGGTAAGGGAAAGTTCAAGGTATGTCCTGTATCTAGACTATTCATCAAATGCCATGAATTTGATATTTCAATGCAATATGGTTAATGTCCATCACTCCCTTCAAAACATGCAAGAGTAAAATCAGACACCGGCAACTTGTGCCAGTTGACCGAACAGGATTCGTATTTGGTGAACAAAATTAATTATGGAAACCCATTTAAATTTTCGGATGAATTTTAACGGTTTCGAAAGTTTATCTTGAACAAGTTCTTTTCTTACTTATTTTTTTCAGTATCTTCTTATGAAGCAATGGCCAATCATCTCCCAAAAAAATGTCATGGACACTTAAACTTGTTTATTTATTCGTTTTTGTTTTTGACGTCGTGAAACTAGGTTTTTACATAAAAAAATTAAGCCATAAGCAAATAATTCATATATGCTAGTAACTTCTTTCCATCAAGAACAAAATAACTAATCGAATTCATGAGGCTACCTTATTGGAATATTAATCAACCCATACCTAACATGATTGATAAAAATAATAGAAATAAATAAATTACATGTAGAAGTCACAGAAAAGAACCACACCAATTGAAAATATTATTCTTTGTATCTATTTGTCTGTATCGAATTTTCGTTTTTTATTTTTTCCCAAAACAAAAATAGATGTAGCTATAGCTACTCGTAATCCGACAAGTACCAATAATGATTGGATTCATGTATTTCCATTTTTAACGAGACAATCACGAGAACATTCATCAATCCATACCTTAGCAACAAGGGGAAGAGGGATCAGAGAGAGAGAGGGAGGGAGGGAGGGAGGGAGTTAAAGAAGAAAGAAAAATAGATAACAAGATGTGACTGACCCGATTGAAGACCATGAAGCCGAGGTCTAAATCAACACCATCGAAGCTGACAGTCTTGGCATGGCCGCCTAAGTAATCCTCTTTCTCGTATAGCACAACCTCAACTCCAGCTTTTGCAAGAACATAAGCTGAAACGAGTCCACTAATCCCAGCACCAACCACTGCTACTCTCATTTTTGACGTTACTCTATTCCTGCATTGGTTACATTTTCACGAATCTTTGAAGTCTCGAAAGAAAAGGATATCGAAGAGATTTCAAGAAGCTTGATAATATCTGCACAACTCGTAAATAAATAAACATAGCCACATTTTATCAAATACCAAACTATGATTATTTATTGAACAGCCACGATACAGAGAATATTTGCCCAAAATATTCCCATGTATACAAAATCAGAAGTAAACATTCACCTGTAATGGCAAATTTTGCTGGATTACATTATCTCTCTTGATATAGCAATGAGTATATATCTCCTCCAAGCTTGGATTAGAACTAAAGCCACCGTTGGTTCCCATAGGTCGTCTTTTTTTCATGGCCAGTAATATTGCTCTAATCTTATAGTCGCACACACAAAGCATACACTAGAGAAGGAGAGAGCAGTAATGAGAGAAGAGTGATAGAGCTTAATTACCTCTGCAAAATGTTATCAGGAAGTGTGAGTATGGTCTGAACTCTGAACCAACAATTGGCCTTCCCGTTAAAGCTAGTATAGCTTCACGTTCCACCTACCGCAACTCTCAAAAGCTTCTCTGCCTTCAAGCCAGAGACGTCTAAGCAGATAAGTCTGGCTAAAGTAGGGTCTCTCTCTCTCTCTCTCTCTCTCACTCCCGTTCGATGAATGTGGCAGAAGAGTTAACTGGATAAGCGACTATTGCGTTTCGATACAGTTACTGAAAAGTCTTCAGCTGTAAATACATAATTTCAAATCCTTAAAACTTATTTGAAAAGATAGCGTAGTTTTCAGTTTTCCATCGTTTTAGGCTTGGCTCACGTACGTGGTAACAACCTCCTTGGTGATTAAAATGTTTTTTTTTTAAATATATTAAAATTATTTTAAATATATTTTAAAAATTATTATTTTTTATTTTAAAAAAAACATATTAAAAAGATTTTATTCACATGGACAGAACAGTCTTTTTTCACTGAAAGTTGTTCCTTGAAGCACGAGAGACCTTAACACGGAAAGGAAAAGGACAATTACAATGAATCCTGTTAATATGCATCATAAATTACTAAAACATTTGTCTCGTAAATGCCAGCATGTTTCTAGGCAAGTTGTGTTTGAATTATTTGTTATTTAAAAATATATTAAAATATTTTTTTAATTTTTAATATTTATTTTTAACAATCAAACAATTCAAAAACACTCAAAAATAATTTTATATAAAAAATAATTGAATTTTAGACAAACAATATTTTAACCACAATATTAAATACAAGCACATCATGAATATTTTTTTAAAAATATATGTATGTCGTAACTATATTCATAAATAAGTGGATATTAATTACTATTTTGTTTCTGATCTGAGTAATTTTATATAATAAAAAATTAACGTAATTTTAACAATATAATCTAGAGATGACTATCAAAAATATTTTCTCCTTCCAGGAGGATGTAATATCATTTTATATAATTTTCTAAAATAACAAATTAAATCATACTTTCCATGACCACTCTTATCTTTCTTTGAGTAAATTATAAATTCATCCTTTTAATATTAAAAACTAATTGAGCAGTCATTAGCCATTCTTATTAAAGTTTCTTGTTCTTAGAAAATAGAAACTCCTTCTTTTCTCAGAAATATTTCCATATAATCATTTTTTTTTCTTTTCCTCTTCTATTTTAAAACAGAAAAAAAATAGAACGAAGTGAAAAGGAGCATGAAATGGATAAAAGGATTAAGTTATAAATACATTTAAATATAAGGATTAAATATATATTTTGCAAAACTAAGAGTTGACTATTATAAACCCAAGTTATAATTAGTTTTTTTAATTAAAAAAAAAACCACGTCTCGAAACCTTTCCTTTTGTAGGAAATAAAAAGGCAGTTGTGCTGTGCTTCATTTTGTACGCCCCACAATGGACCACGTGGTCGTGAATCCAGTCGCGAGGAAGCAGCGAGAACTTGTGGATCTCTGGCAGTCTTGGGGAATCTGACAGTGCACATCTTGGCTGCAAGTTGTCGTATCTTCTGACGATTCTGAGAAAGTTTTTCCAACACTGCCTTTTGGCCTCAGCTTGGCGAGCCAAGGATGATGTCCTTGTTGTCCGGGGAGAAGTAAGAAGGG